>Ga0209480_10001038_pt1 | contig 20824 bp, 13 predicted proteins | sample JI61114C2DNA_FD_187501 | JGI IMG/M metagenome (GOLD analysis project Ga0209480, IMG submission 187501) | Wastewater effluent complex algal communities from Wisconsin, to seasonally profile nutrient transformation and Carbon sequestration -... | ecosystem: Engineered > WWTP > Effluent > Algae... | reverse complement strand
GCGCCTCGCGGACGACGCGGTTGGCCAGGTGCGCGTAGCGCTTGGTGGTGTTCGGCTGTCGGTGGCCCAGCATCTCGCCGACGATCGCCAGCGGGACGCCGCCGCCGAGCGCGTCGCTGGCGAACGAGTGCCGCAGGTCGTGGAGCCGGACGTCGGGGATGCCCACGGCCTCGCGGATGTTCTTCCACGTAAGGTTGAGGCCCGTCAGCTTCCGGCCGGTACGCGAATGGACGACGAGGCCCTCCTTGCGGTTGCCGGTGCGGTCGTGAATCTGGCGGAGCAGGGCCATGACCTGCGAAGGAACGGGGATGTTGCGCTGGCCGGTCTTCGTGTCGGGCAGGTTCAGGCAGCTGTGCTGCCAGTCGACCATGGGCCAGGCCAGGTTGAGAATCTCGTCGCGCCGCAGGCCGGTGAGCGACAGGAGCTGCAGGGCCCAGACGCTCATCCGGTCAAGGTGCCCCTTACGGCCCGGTGGGATCTGCAAGCCGCGCAGCATGACCTCCTCCACGTGTCGCCGCTCCTCGGGCGTCAGGAAGCGCTCGCGGGTCTTCATCTTGAAGCGCCGGACCCCGTGGGACGGGTTGCGCATGTCCGATAGCTCCCAGTCGACGGTGATGCGCTTATACAGACTGCCGAGCACGCAGAGCGCGTAATTGGCGGAGCCCGGGATGTGCTTCAGGCCGACGTGCAGCGCCTGGGCGTCGCTGCGGGTCACGGTCTCGAAGTCGCGGCCACCGAGCACGGGCAAGATATGATCGGCCAGGTGCGTGCGATAGCTGATCGCGGTGCTGGGCTTTAGATAGACGTCGACGAAGTCACTGACAAAGCGATCGGCGAGCTCGCGAACTGTCGGTCGCCGTGATTCCGCCTGTTTCACAGGCTCGACTCGGCGCGTCGATCTCCGCGCGGAGCGGCCCGCGGCCGGCTGGATGGTCGGCTCGTCACGCTCGCCCGCGCCCAGCATGAGCACTGCACGACGGCGCGCCTCGTCGACGCCGAGCGACGGGCTCAGGGGCCCGATCTTCTCTCGGCGCCACTGACCATCGACTCGGTGCCGGACAAGAAACACCTTCCTGCCAGTCGGCAACACCCGTACGACGAAGCCGTGCATCGCCGAGCAGGTAACCTCGTACATCTTGTCGCGCGGCTTCAGCTCGCGCACGGTCGCGGTAGTCAGCATCCCCAAACCTCCACCCCAGTTATCGCGACAAATTCGAGCCAGGCAAGGGTCTAAAATCGCCTGTCCTTTAGGACCTATTCTCTGTCATAAGGCCGCGCAGGGCGGATCTAAACTCTGCCTATGACATTGGTGATGTGGTGCGTGTGTTGGTTCCAAGTGTGCGGCGACGACGCGTGCGGTCGGTGACCTGCGTATCCAGGAGGTATAGCTCGCGCAGGTGATCCTCAGCGGTTGGGGAGCACGATGGCATGGACTGGTGGCGTCGTGTCGCTCGCGACCACGAAGGCGAGGGTGTCGGCGGCCGCGACGGCGACGACCTTGTGTCCCGGAGGCAGGCGAACGACGGGGTTGGCCCGGCCGTCGGCGATCCGATCGAGCGAGCCGTCTCTGGTCAGGCCGTACAGGGTGCCGTCGGTGGTCTTCGCCAGCTGGACGTAGATCGGGCCCTCGACGAGCAGCTGGCCGGCTCCCGTCTGCGCACCGCCGGGCGTGGGTCTGCGCCGGCCCGGGGCGAGGGGGGGCGACGGAGACGGCGGCCCTGGCGTCGCGGGTGACCAGCGCTTGACGAAGGGCGGCTCGCCCGCGTGGGCCAGGACGACGGCGTCCTCCTCGACCAGGCCCGCGTAGAAGAAGTTATGATAGCCGAAGGCGATCGTCGCGCCGGTGGCCGTGTCGCGGCGGATGATGTCGCCCTCGCCGGCCGTGACGAAGCTGCGACCGCTGGGCGCATAGCCGATGAACCGCTTCACGTCGATCTCGGCGGGGAGCTGGAAGCAGCGCTTGTTGGGCGGACAGTCCGGATCGCTGGTCTCGTTGAAGCGCGGAGCGTCGTCCCCGGGTCCGTCGAGGACGAGGACGCGCCCGCCGACGACCGCGTAGAGCGACGCACCGAAGCGGACGAGCGCCACCTCGCCGTTGTGCTCGTAGAGGCTGCGGACCTGGGTGCGGGCCGTGTGCGCGTAGCTGTCGTGGCTGGCGAGCAGCTTGCCGCGTCCGCTGCTCCGTTCGAACAGGCGCACGCGCCAGGGCTGCGGCGCGACCGCCGGATCGTCGCCGGACGGCGGCGCCTCGATGACCGAGAACCACTCGCGCTCGCCATGCGCGTGCAGTGGGACGATGCGCACGGGGACCCCGACCGCGACGCCGAGGCCCTCCGCCAGGAACGGTCGTCGATCGAGGCGATCGCCGAGGCGCAGCTCGATCGCCGCGGCGTCCGCGGTGCGCCCGGTGAGCGCGTAAGCACGGAGCTGCCCGCTCGTGAACACGAGCGATGGCTCGCCGCCATCGCTCGTGAAGACGACGCGGTGGCCCTGCGCCGCGAGCTCTCGCGTCAGCGGATCGGCGGGGGTCGGGTCCGCGGGACGCGAGACCGGTCGGGTCATGGGCTCACCTCCAGGCGAAGCGCGGGGCGGGGTCGCGGCGCATCCGAGCAGGAGCAGGGGGAGGGCAGAGATCCGCACTGCCGCGAGTGTCGCCCGGGGACGCGGCGAGGGGAAGGTGTGGGTGTCGAGCCGCTCGGGGGCGCGGTTTGAGCTGTGAGGGCCTCGCATATCCGCTCGGCGGCCCGCTGGTGGCGCATCCTGCGGTCGAGCACGCCCGGCGCCTCGCCTTCCTCTCGCCAGATACCGGTGCGCCGACACGCTCCACGACATATGCGCCGACCACGGTCGTCGCCACGACAATTCCTTATGATTTCTTGATCCCGTGGTGGCATTTCTTGACGGCTTCCTGATGTCCTCTCAGCCTATCCTGACGATAGGGAGGGTCAGATTGGACGACCTCATCAATGTGCTCATGATCCTGGGCTTCTTCGGCCTGACCTGGGGCTTCGTGCGCCTCTGCGATCGACTGTGGGGGCGGCCGCCATGCTGAGCTTCGAAGCCGTCGCCGGTGTCCTCGCGGTGGCCCTCGCCGTCTATTTGCTGCTGGCCCTGCTCAATCCGGAGCGATTCCAATGACCGGAATAGCGATCGTCCAATGTACCCTGTACCTGGCGGTGCTCATCGGCCTGAGCGTCCCGCTCGGCCGCTTCATGGCGCGCGTGCTCGAGGGTGAGCGCACCTGGCTGCACGCGCTGCTCGCCCCGCTGGAGCGCCTGATGTACCGCGCCGCCGGCGTCGACCCCCAGGCCGAGATGCGCTGGGGCGCCTATACCGGCGCCCTGCTGCTGTTCAACGCCGCGGGCCTGCTCGTGGTGTACGCGCTGCAGCGGACCCAGGAGCTGCTGCTCCTCAACCCCGATGCCCTGGGCGCGGTCGCCCCGGACCTCGCGCTCAACACCGCGATCAGCTTCGCCTCCAACACCAACTGGCAGGCCTACAGCGGCGAGACCACGCTCAGCTACGCGGTCCAGATGCTCGGCTTGACCGTGCAGAATTTCGTGTCCGCGGCGACCGGCATCGCCGTGCTGGCGGCGCTGATCCGCGGCCTTAGCCGCAGACAGAGCCCGGGCATCGGCAATTTCTGGGCCGACCTGACTCGTTCGACGCTCTACATCCTGCTGCCGCTGTCGCTGCTGCTGGCGCTGCTGCTGGTCGGCCAGGGCGTGGTCCAGACCTTCGACGGCGCGGCGACGGCCGTCACGCTCGAGGGCGGGACGCAGACGATCGCGCTCGGGCCGGCCGCCTCGCAGGTGGCGATCAAGCAGCTCGGCACCAACGGCGGCGGCTTCTTCGGCGTCAACTCGGCCCACCCCCTCGAGAATCCGACGCCGATCAGCAACTTCCTCGAGTGTCTGGCGATCCTGCTGATCCCGGCGGGCCTCTGTCACACCTTCGGCAAGATGGTCAAGGACGCCCGCCAGGGCTGGGCCCTGCTCGCGGCGATGACCGCGGTGTTCGTGGCGCTCCTGGGCGTGTGCGTGTGGGCAGAGCTGGCCGGCAACCCGGTCCTGACCGCGCTCGGCGTCGATGGCGGCCCGGGCAACCTCGAGGGTAAAGAGGTCCGCTTCGGCGCGGTCGGCTCGGCGCTGTGGGCGACGGCGACGACCGCCGCCTCGAACGGCTCGGTCAACGCGATGCACGACAGCTTCACGCCGTTGGGCGGCCTCGTGCCGATGTGGCTGATGCAGCTCGGCGAGGTGATCTTCGGCGGCGTCGGCTCCGGGCTCTACGGCATGCTGGTGTTCGCGGTCATCGCCGTGTTCATCGCCGGGCTGATGGTCGGCCGCACCCCGGAGTACCTCGGCAAGAAGATCGAGGCCTTCGAGATGAAGATGGCCGCGCTCGTGGTCCTGCTGCCCCCGGTCGTCGTGCTGCTCGGCGCCGCGATCGCCGTCCGCAGCGAGGCCGGCCTCGCCGCGATCGCCAACCCCGGCGCGCACGGCTTCAGCGAGGTGCTCTACGCCTACTCGTCCGCCGGCAACAACAACGGCAGCGCGTTCGGCGGGCTCGGCGTCAACACGGCCTTCTACAACCTCACGCTCGGGCTGGCGATGCTGCTCGCGCGCTACGGCGTGATCGTGCCGGTGCTGGCGCTCGCTGGCTCGCTGGCGATGAAGAAGCAGACCCCTCCGGGCGCGGGCACCTTGCCGACCCACACCCCGCTGTTCATCGCGCTGCTGATCGGCACCGTCGTGTTGGTGGGCGCGCTGACCTTCGTGCCCGCCCTCGCGCTCGGCCCCGTCGCCGAGCACCTCCAGCTCATCCGCCCCTGAAGAGGACGCTCCCATGCGCACCCCCACCGCTCGCCCTCTGTTCGACCGCGCGCTCGTCCGCGTCGCGCTGGTCGACGCGCTCAAGAAGCTCGACCCGCGACGCATGCTGCGTAACCCGGTGATGTTCGTCGTCGAGGTCGGCGCGGCTTTCACCCTCGCTCTGGCCGTCCAGGCCGCGCTCGGGCGCGGTGAGGCGCCGCTGGGCTTCATCGTGGCGATCTCGCTGTGGCTGTGGGTCACGCTGCTGTTCGCCAACTTCGCCGAGGCGATGGCCGAGGGCCGCGGCAAGGCCCAGGCCGACAGCCTGCGAAAGGCGCGGCAGGACGTGTTCGCCTTCAAGCTCGGCGAGGCCAGGCGCGACGCGCCCGGCGAAAAAGTGGCCGCCGCGTCGCTGCGCCGCGGCGACATCGTGCTGGTCGAGGCCGGCCAGGCGATCCCCGGCGACGGCGAGGTGATCGAGGGCATCGCCTCGGTCGACGAGAGCGCCGTCACCGGTGAGAGCGCGCCGGTGATCCGCGAGAGCGGCGGCGACCGCAGCTCGGTGACCGGCGGCACGCACGTGCTGTCGGACTGGATCATCGTGTGCATCAGCGCCAACCCCGGCGAGACCTTCCTCGATCGCATGATCGGCATGGTCGAGGGCGCCAAGCGCAAGAAGACCCCCAACGAGATCGCCCTCGACATCCTGCTCGCGGCGCTCTCCCTGGTGTTCCTGCTGGCGACCGCCACGCTCCTGCCGTTCTCACAATTCGTCGCCGAGGCGACCGGCCGCGGCGCCCCGGTGACCCTGACGGTGCTGGTCGCCTTGCTCGTGTGCCTGATCCCGACCACCATCGGCGGTCTGCTGTCGGCGATCGGCATCGCCGGCATGGACCGCATGATCCAGGCCAACGTGATCGCCACCTCGGGCCGCGCCGTCGAGGCGGCCGGTGACGTCGATGTGCTGCTGCTCGACAAGACCGGCACCATCACGATCGGCAACCGCCAGGCCGCGGCCTTCCTCCCGGCGCCGGGCGTCAGCGCGAAGCAGCTCGCCGAGGCCGCGCAGCTCGCCTCGCTGGTCGACGAGACCCCCGAGGGCCGCAGCATCGTCGTGCTCGCCAAGCAGCTGCACGACCTGCGGGCCCGCGAGGTCCACGGCGGCAACGCCCGCTTCATCCCGTTCACCGCGCAGACGCGGATGAGCGGGGTCGACATCGAGGGGCGAGAGATCCGCAAGGGCGCGACCGACACCATCGCCGCGTATCTGCGCGAGCGCGGCGGCACGCTCCCCGCAGAGGTCGACGCCGCCGCCCGCGAGGTCGGTCGCAGCGGCGGGACCCCGCTGGTGGTCGCGGAGGGCCGCCGCGCGCTCGGGGTCGTGCACCTCAAGGACATCGTCAAGGGCGGCATCCGCGAGCGCTTCGCCGAGTTCCGCGGGATCGGCATCAAGACGATCATGATCACCGGCGACAACCCGCTGACCGCCGCGGCGATCGCCGCCGAGGCCGGCGTTGACGACTTCCTGGCCGAGGCGACCCCGGAGACCAAGCTGCGGCTCATCCGCGACTATCAGGAGAAGGGCCACCTGGTCGCCATGACCGGCGACGGCACCAACGACGCGCCCGCATTGGCGCAGGCCGACGTCGCCGTGGCGATGAACACCGGCACGCAGGCGGCCAAGGAGGCCGGCAACATGGTCGACCTCGACAGTGACCCGACCAAGCTGCTCGACATCGTCCAGATCGGCAAGCAGATGCTGATGACCCGCGGGGCGCTGACGACCTTCAGCGTCGCCAACGACATCGCCAAGTACTTCGCCATCATACCGGCCGCGTTCGCGGGCATCTACCCCGAGCTGGCGATGCTCGACGTGATGCGCCTGCACTCCCCGAGCAGCGCGGTGCTCTCGGCGGTGATCTTCAACGCGCTGATCATCGCCTTCCTGATCCCGCTGGCGCTGCGCGGCGTGGCCTATCGGGCGGCGCCGGCCTCCGTGATGCTGCGCCGCAATGTCCTCGTCTACGGCGTCGGCGGCCTGCTGGTCCCCTTCGCCGGCATCAAGCTGATCGACCTCCTCCTGACCGTGACCCACCTGGTCTAAGGGACATCCGCCATGCGCCAGTTGACCACCTTGATCCGCCCCGCCCTCGTCTTGCTCGCCCTCTTCACCCTGCTGACCGGTGTGATATACCCGCTGCTCATGACCGGGCTCGCGCGCGTATTCTTCCCGCACCAGGCCGGCGGCAGCCTGCTGCGCGGCGCGAACGGCGAGGTCGTCGGCTCGGCGCTGCTGGGCCAGCAATTCTCCGATCCACGATATTTCTGGGGCCGGCCCTCGGCCACCGGCCCGGCGCCGTACAACGCCGCCGCCGCCGGCGCCAGCAACCAAGGCCCGCTCAATCCGGCGCTGCATGCCGCGGCCACGGAGCGGATCGCAGCGCAGCGCGCGGCGAATCCAGCCTCTCAGGGCGCAGTCCCTGCAGATCTGGCGACCGCCTCGGCCTCGGGGCTCGACCCGCACATCAGCCCGGAGGCGGCCCGCTTCCAGGCCGCGCGGGTCGCCGCGGCCCGCGGTTGGCCGACCGCCGAGGCGCTGGCTCGAGTCGAGGCCCACGTGCTGCCGCGAACGCTCGGCGTGCTCGGCGAGCCGCGCATCAACGTGCTTGTACTCAACCAAGACCTCGATGCGCACCCCTGAAGAGCCCGCCCGCCCGGACCCCGAGGCGCTGCTGGAAGTGGCCGCGCGCGCGGAGAGCTCGCGCGGGCAGCTCAAGATCTTCTTCGGCGCAGCGCCCGGGGTCGGCAAGACCTTCGCCATGCTCGAGGCGGCCAGGCGGTCCCAGGCCGAGGGCCTCGACGTGGTCGTCGGCCTGGTCGAGACCCACGGCCGCGACGAGACCGCGGCCCTGCTCGTCGGCCTGCCCGCGCTGCCGCTGCAGCGGATCGAGCACCGCGGCGTCGCGCTCAAGGAGCTGGACCTCGACGTCGCGCTGGAGCGCCGCCCGGGGCTGCTGCTGGTCGACGAGCTGGCGCACACCAACGCCCCGGGTTCGCGCCACCCGAAGCGCTGGCAGGACGTGCTCGAGCTGCTCGCGGCCGGCATCGACGTGCACACGACGCTCAACGTCCAGCACCTCGAGTCGCTCAACGACGTGGTCACGCAGATCACGTGGGTGCGCGTGCGCGAGACCGTCCCCGACGCGGTCTTCGATCGCGCCGACGAGGTCGAGCTCGTCGACCTCCCGCCCGACGCGCTGCTCGAGCGCCTGCGCGAGGGCCGGGTCTACCTGCCGGAGCACGCCAGGCAGGCCGCGGACGCCTTCTTTCGCAAGGGCAACCTGCTGGCGCTGCGCGAGCTGGCGCTGCGGCGCATGGCGCAGCGGGTCGACAGCGATGTGCAAGCATACCGCCGCCAGCACGGCATAGCGACCATGTGGCCGGCCGCCGAGCGCCTGCTGGTATGCGTGGGTCCGGGCCCGGACGGGGCCCGACTGGTCCGCGCGGCGGCCCGCATCGCCGCGAGCGTGCGCGGCGAGTGGATCGCTGCGAGCGTCGAGACGCCGGCGCTCGCGCTCGCCAGCGCCGCCGACCGCAGCCGGCTCGCGGAGACCCTCCGGCTCGCGGAGTCCCTGGGCGCCGAGGTCGTGACCCTCGTCGACGACGCCGTGGCCGACGCGCTGCTGGGCCTCGCCCGCGAGCGCAACGTCGCCCGCATCGTCGTCGGCAAGCCCATGCGCTCGGACTGGCGCGACCGACTCCATCGCTCGCTGCTGCGCGCCCTGGTGCGCGACAGCGGCGGCATCGACATCCACGTGATCACCGGCGATCACGAGGCGCCCAGGCGGCCCGCTGAGCGCCGGCCCTCGGAGCATTCGCGGCCCGAGCATTACCTGTGGTGCGCGGCCCTGGTCGCGGCGGTGACGGGGCTGGGCTCGCTGCTGTTCCCCTACGTCGACCGATCCGACCTGATCATGCTGTATATGGTCGGCATCATGCTGGCCGCGGTCCGCTTCGGGCGCGGCCCGTCGACGATGGCGACCGTGCTCAGCGTCGCGGCCTTCGACTTCTTCTACGTCCCGCCGTACCTCACCTTCGCGGTGAGTGACGGCCAGTATGTCCTCACCTTCGCCGTCATGCTGACCGTGGGCCTGTTGATCTCGACGCTGACCTCGCGGATCCGCCTGCAGGTCGAGGCCGCCCGCGTCCGCGAGCGTCGTACTGCGGCCCTCTATTCGCTCAGCCGCGAGCTCTCGCAGCTGCGTCACAAGGTGAGCATCGCCAGCTGCGCCGCCCGCCACATCGGCGAGACCCTGGGGGCCCGGGTGGCGGTCCTCCTCGCCGACGAGCGCGGCGACCTCGCCGCGGTCCAGGGCACCGACGCCGCGCTCGTCGCGGATCCCCGCGAGCTCAGCGTCGCCCGCTGGGCCTTCGCGCACGGCCCCGCGGGTCGCAACACCGACACGCTCCCGGGCGCGGCAGCCACCCATCTGCCGCTGATCGCCGCGGGTCGCACGATCGGCGTCGTCACTGTCGACCGCGGCGAGCGACCGCGCGACACCGCCGCCGATCAGCTGCTCGAGACCTTTTGTCGCCAGACGGCGCTCGCGCTGCACCGCGTGCTGCTGGCCCAGGACGCGCAGTCGGCCGAGCTGCGGGCGCGGGCGGAGGAGCTGCGCAGCTCGCTGCTGAGCTCGGTGTCGCACGACCTGCGCACGCCGCTGGCCGCGATCACCGGGGCCGCCACGACGCTGCTGGAGGGCGGGCCGGAGCTCCCGAAGGAGGCCCACCGCGACCTCGCCGAGGCGATCCGCGAGGAGGCCGAGCGGCTGGCGCGGCTGGTCGCCAACGTGCTCGACATGTCGCGCCTCGAGTCTGGCGAGCTGGTGCTGCGTCGCGAGTGGACCCCGATCGAGGAGCCGATCGGTGCGGCGCTCGGGCGACTCGAGGGACGGCTGGCCGGGCGCCCCGTGGACCTCCATATCGAGCCCGGTCTCCCGCTGGTCGCGCTCGACGTGGTGCTGATCGAGCAGCTGCTCGTGAACCTGCTCGAGAATGCATTGAAGTACACCCCGCCGGGGACGGCGCTCGCGGTCCACGCGACGCGCGACGGCGAGGGGATCGTGCTGGAGATCCTCGATCGTGGTGCCGGGATCCCCGAGGAGGCATTGCCGCGGATCTTCGACAAGTTCGTGCGCGCCGGCGGCCCGCCGGGGACCCAGGGCGTGGGCCTGGGTCTGGCGATCTGCCGCGCCGTCGCCGAGGCCCACGGGGGCGTCATCGCCGCCAGCAACCGGCCTGGCGGCGGCGCGGTGTTTCGTGTGACCCTCCCGATCGGCGGGGCGGCGCCGCCGGTGCCCAGCGAGGACGAATGACCGAACGCAGCCTGTTGATCCTGCTGGTGGAGGACGAGCCGCAGCTCCGGCGGTTCCTCCGGCCGATGCTGGCGGCCCACGGCTATCGGGTCATCGAGGCCGAGACGGCGCGTGAGGGCCTGGCGCTCGCCCATTCGCACAACCCGGACATCGTGCTGCTCGACCTCGGCTTGCCCGACGGCGACGGCGTCGAGGTCACCCGCCAGCTCCGCGCGTGGTCGCAGGCGCCGATCATCGTGATCTCGGCGCGCGGCAAGGAGCAGGACAAGGTCGAGGCGCTGGATGCGGGCGCCGACGACTATCTCATCAAGCCCTTCGGCTCCGCCGAGCTGCTCGCGCGCCTGCGCGTCGCCCTGCGCCACGCGGCCCGCGGGGTGCTGATCACCGCGGAGTCGGTCCACTGCTTCGGCGACGTGCGCGTGGACCTCGCGCGGCGCATCGTTCATCGCGCCGGCGTGGAGGTCCATTTGACCCCGCACGAGTACAAGCTGCTGCTCACGCTGATCCAAAACGCCGGCAAGGTCGTGACGCACCGCCAGCTGCTCCGCGAGGTGTGGGGCCCGAGCGTGCAGCAGACCCACTACCTCCGCGTGTACATGGGTCAGCTCCGCCAGAAGCTCGAGGAGGACCCGGCCCGCCCGCGCTGGCTGGCGACCGAGGCCGGCGTCGGCTATCGCCTGCGCGACGAGCCCGCGCGTTGACGCCTCACTTGCGGGCCTGGCCGAAGCGGTGGGCGAACACGCCGGCGACCGCGAGGAACACCGTGTGCTGCTGGCGCGCGAACTTCGGGTCGTCGTCGAGGATCGCCGGGCCGCGGTAGAAATATCCCTGCCGCAGGGTCGAATGATCGTAGCGATATTCGAGGCGCACCAGGAGGTTCTCGGTCAGACGCACGGCATTGGTGTAGGTCGCGGCGAGCAGGAGATTGTTCGGCACCCCGTAGATCCGTCCGTCCCGGTCCCAGTAGACCTCGGGGCGCGCGGCCATGTCCCAGGTGCGCTGCTTGCCGAGCACCCGCCAGCGGGTGAACAGCGCCCCGGTCGTCCACAGCGCCACCGGTTTGCCGGGCTGGTCCGTCAGGCGCTCGCTGCCGATGTCGAACAGCGCGCCGATACCGAAGCGATCGACGTTGTAGGTGAATTGCGTGTCCGAGTACAGCCGCCACGCCGCCAGGCGAATGTCGGCCTGGTCGGGGCCGGCGTAGGCGAAGGTCGCGAAGTTGAAGCGCGGGCTCGGCGTGAAGGTGTAGCCGAGCATGACGCTCGGGGCCTTGTTGGTGTCGGTCAGCGTCTGCCAGCCGTTCACGACCCACAGCTGCAGGCCGTGGCGGTCGTTGATCGTGTGCACGAGCTTCAGGCCCGTCAGATAGTAAGGCACTCCGTCGAGCTCCCAGCTCGCGGTGTAGTTCCAGTTGAAGGGCGTCCAGTGGATGCCGATGCCCACCGGCGACAGGTGCATGCCGAAGCTCAGCTCGGTGCCACGTTTGGTCTTGAAGCCGACGTTGGCCCGGCCGAGGTGCTTAAAGACCTCCATGCCGGCGAAGCGCGACGCGTCGCCGCCGGGCGCCGGCTCGTAGTACATCAGCGCGTCGGCGGCCGGACCGGCCTGCAGCGCGAGCTCGAAGGTCGGCGAGAATTGCCCGGGGATCGGATCGCGGCGAATGTATGCCACGGCCAGGTTGAGCGAGAACTCGCCCGTGCGCGGCACCGCCGAGCGCAGTCGGTTCACGTGGTTGTCCGGCATATTGCTGTTGTAGGCGTAGTTGGCGTCGACGAAGCCGCCGACCTCCCACGGTCGAAACACCTCCTTCTCCGCGTCCGCCGCGGCGCCCGACGCGACCCCCGCGGTCGCGTCCCCACGCGTCGCGGAGGCGGCCCCCGGCAGCGAACTGGTGGTGATCGCGTCCTCATCGTCTGTGGCCGGCCCGGGCACCGCTGTGGGCCCCGTGGCCGCGCGCTGCGATCCCGGGACCTCCTGAACGACGCGTGCGAACGGATTGGCGACGGCTGGGCCCGGCAGCGCAAAGAGCGGCAGACCGAGGGCCCAGCAGATGCGCGACGACGATTGGAATGTGCGGCTCATGACGAGGGCGGATTATGATGGTGATGCCATCAAGATGGCGTCAATTTATCCCGCATGCGCGCCCGCGGCCGGCGGCTCGAAGCCCGCGTCCAGTATCGACGGTGGGGCAGCCCGCTCCCGACCTCCGCTGCGACATTTTCGGCGCACGCGAGCCGAGCGTGACCTCAGGAAATCATCAAGATTCGGCGGAGCGGCCGGGCAGCGCTTCCGGGCTGGCCACGCGGAGCGCATCCTCGGACATGCCTGTCCTCGCCGCCCATGGATCTTCGCCGCCCAGACCCGGATCAGCTGCTCGCTCGCGTCGTCGCCGATGAGGCGGAGGAGCAGCGCGGAAAGCTCAAGGTCTTCCTCGGCGCCGCCCCGGGCGTCGGCAAGACCTACGCCATGTTGAGCGCGGCCCGCGAGCTCGGCAAACAGGGCGTGGACATCGTCGTGGGGGTCGTCGAGACCCATGGCAGAAAGGAGACCGAGGCGCTGCTGGCCGGGCTCGAGGTCTTGCCGCGCCAACGCATCGAGTATCGGGAGCAGGTCCGGGAGGAGATGGACCTCGACGCGCTGCTGCGTCGGCGCCCGCGGCTCGCGCTGGTCGACGAGCTGGCCCACAGCAACGTGCCGGGCGCCCGGCACGAGCGTCGCTATCAGGACATCGAGGAGCTGCTCGACGCCGGGATCGACGTCTTCACGACCGTCAACGTCCAGCACCTCGAGAGCCTGAACGACATCGTCGAGCAGATCACACGCGTCCGCGTCCGGGAGACCGTGCCCGACGCCTTTCTCGATCGTCTACGCGATATCGTGCTCATCGACCTGCCGCCACGCGAGCTGATCGAGCGCCTCCAACAGGGTAAGGTGTATGTGCCCGAGCGGGCGCAGGCCGCCCTCGACCGGTTCTTCTCGCCGACGAACCTGGCGGCGCTGCGCGAGCTGGCGATGCAGACCGCGGCAGACCTCGTCGACGCCGACCTCCGCGACGACCTCGCGGCGAGCAGCGCCGCGGGGGGCGCTGCCCTGCGCCGTCGCGTACTGGTCGCCGTCGATGGTCACGAATACACCGAGTACCTGGTCCGTGTGGCGCGCCGATTCGCAGAGCGCCGGCAGGCGCCGTGGACGGTCGCCCACGTGGACACCGGGGAGGGCTCGCGCACCGATGGCGACAAGCTTCAGACGGCGTTCCAGCTCGCGCAGCGGCTGGGAGGCAGCACGGTCACCCTGCGCGGGGCCAGCGTCGTCGATGAGTTGCTCAGCTACGCCGGCCGTCACGGTGTCTCCTCGATCATCGTCGGCCGCACGCGAGAGCGGCCACTCGCCCGTATCTTCAACCGCACGATCACGCAGCAGCTGCTGGGCCGCGGCGCCCGCTTCGAGCTGACGATCGTGAACACCCCGCTCGCCCGTATCGGGTCGCGCCGCCGGCTGGCAGGCGAACTCAGGTGGACCGAACGCATCCATGAGTACGTCCTCGCCACCGCCGTCTCGGCCGTAGCGGTCGTGCTGTGCGCCGTCCTGGAAGCGTGGCTCCCACTGGCGAGCCTCGCGCTGGTGTTCCTGTGCGCGGTCCTCGTCGTGGCCGTGTCCTCTCGCACCAGCGTCTCCATCTACGCCGCACTCCTCTGCTTCCTCGCCTATAACTTCTTCTTCACCGACCCGCGGCTCTCGCTGCACATCACCAGCGCCGCCGACCTCGTCCCCGTGCTGGCGTTCCTCGCCGCGGCGCTGGTCTGCGGCCAGCTGGCTGCCCGGCAGCACGCGCAGGTCGTGATGCTGCGCGCGGCCAACGAGCACGCGCGCGTCCTCCTGTCCCTGGGTGAACGGCTCGCCGCCGCGGTCGACGAGGCGCAGGTCTTCCAGGCCGCCTGCGAGGCGCAGGCGACCGCGCTCGAGTGCGACGTCGTCGTATTCCGCCGCGATCCCGGCGATGGAGCGCTCCGACGCGCCTGCGCTGTCCCGATCGAGGTGCATCTCGAGCCCAAGGATAGGGCCGCGGCGGACTGGGTCGCGGCGAACGCCCGACCGGCGGGACGAGGGACCGACACCGTCGCGGGCTCCGCGTGGTGGTTCTTGCCGCTGGTGGTCGAGGGGGGCTGCCTCGGAGCCGTCGCCCTGCGCTTTCCGACCACGCGGCCGCGCGTCACCGATGAGCAGCGTCGGCTCGCCGAGGCGATCGTGCAGCAGATGGCGCTCGCCACCGACCGGGCCCAGCTCGCCGCCAATTTGGAGTCGGCGCGCGTCGAGGGCGAGACGGAGCAGCTGCGCACGGCCCTGCTCGCGTCGGTGTCGGACGACCTCGGCGCTCCGCTCGGCGCGATGCTCGGCGCGGCGTCGAGGTTGACGGCGCACGACGCGACGATGAGCGAGGAGGCCCGCCGCAGACTCGTCGACGTCGTCCGTCGCGAGGGCGAGCGCCTCGACCGCTATGTACATAACTTGATGGACATGACGCGGCTCGGCTCCGGGCCCCTGAAGTTGCGGCGCGACTGGGTCAGCCTCGCGGAGATCCTGGGCTCTGCGCTCACCAGCCTGAGCAGGCTGGTTCCGGCGCTCGAGGTCGAGACCGACCTCGCCCCCGACCTGCCGCCGCTGTTCGTCCACGGGGCGTTGATCGAGCAGGCGCTGTTCAACATCCTCGAGAACGCGGCCAGGTTCTCGCCGCCAGGCGCGGCCGTGCGGGTCGAAGCCCGACGCGACGCCGCCAACACGCTGGTCCTCGACATCCACGACCGCGGCCCCGGGATCCCCGAGGACGAGCGGCGGCGGATCTTCGGCCAGATCCGCGGTCGGGCCGACGGACAGCACATGAAGCGCAGTACCGGCCTGGGCCTCACGATCGTGCGCGGTATGCTCGGCGCGCACGGCGGTCGAGTGGAGGCCTTGCCGGCCGAGCCCGGCGGAGGTACGACGATCCGCGTGACCTTGCCGATCGTCGAGCCACCAGGCGGTGCAAACGAGCAATAGTCCGCTTGATCCCGCGTCAGGCAGGCCGTCAACAGGCCCCTGCGTCGGGCGGCGACCGCTGAAAGCGGTCCCCGACGGCGCGGCGCTCAGCTGCCCTTGACGCCGGCGGTGAGGTCGACGACGGCCTTCCATTGCTCGAGCTGGCGGGCCTTGGCGTCGTCCATCTCCTCGAGGGCGCGCATGCGCAGGCGGAGATTGGTGGCCATGGCGTCGGCCATCTCGGCGAGCTGCGCCGAGCGGGCCGCGCGCTTGAAGGGCTGCCACTTGAGCACGACGAGCAGGATCACGAGCATGCCGCCGGCGACGAGGCCGGCGGCGAGGGTCTGGTCGCCGCTCATGAAGGTCGAGATGCCGCCGGCGAGGGTGGCCGCGGCGAGCACGATCACGGCGACCGTGGTCTGGCGCAGGGTGGCGTGGCGGCGGCGCAAAGCCTGGGCGGCGCGCAGGGCCAGGAGCTCGAGCTCGGCGAGCGGCTTGACGGCGAAGACGTCGGGGGCGGCGACGCCGTGCAGCAGGCTGGTGCTCCAGCTGCGGTCGGTGTCGATCACGCTGGTGCCCGGCACGAAGGCGGAGAGCGAGGGCTCGTGCGACTGGGGGCCGTCGTCGCCGGGTCGCAGCTCGCGGGCGTCGAGCACGGTGTCGGCGATCGCCGCGTCACGGATCGCCGCCTCGGCCCGCTGGCGGAGCTTCTTGAGGTTCGTGGCGATGGCCGGGCTGTTATGGGCCGCTTCGACGAGGAACTCACTCATGGCGCCCGGCCGACTGTGGCACAGCTTGGGCCGCCCGCGCAGCGCGGGCCTTGACAGCCGGACTGCGAGCGACGTGAGCTTGCCGCGCCGGCGGTCGTGGAAGCGCCAGGAGCGCTCCGATGCGTCCTGGCGGCGACTGGCGAGCCTCGTGCGACGAATCGCGGGTGCTGGAGTGCGCGGGCGCCATCGCGGAGGCGGGCGATGGCGTCGGGGTCCGGGAGGCGCTCGAGTGCGGGATCGGCCCCGAGCGTCTGGATCGACTCAGGTGCCAGGCGAACCGCAGGCGATCCACTCGGCCAGTCGGCGGCGGTCCGCCTCGGGCACCACGCCGGCGGGCGGCATCGGCGAGGCCGACTTCGGATCCGTCGCGGCGGCGTGGGCCTCGAGCACCGCACGGTCATACACGGCCCGCGCGTGCGGCTTGTACAGCGCCCCGCGCTCGAAGTTGAGGTCCTCGGGCGCGCCCTGGCGGTCCTTCGCCGCCAGCGTGCTGCTGTGACAGCCGGTGCACCACGTGCGTAGAAAGCCGTCGCCGAAGCTGCGGTGGGTCAGCGCGCTGTTCGGTGGGCACGCGGGCAGCGGCGGACCTGCGGTGGTGGGCGGCGGTGGTCGCCTGGCGAGCGCGGCGGGGTCGGCACTCGTCGCGCTGTCGCCGGGCTTGTCGCTGTCGCCGGGCTTGTCGCTGTTTCCGGGCTTGTCGCTGTTTCCGGGCTTGTCGCTGTTTCCGGGCTTGTCGCCCTTGCCGGCCTTCTTGCCGGCCTTCTTGGCCTTGCCCGGCTTTTCGGCGGGCGGCCGCTCGGCTTTGCGCTTCCCGTCGGCCGCGGCGAGCATGGGCGTGGGCGTGGGTGTGTGGGCCGCGACGGCCGGAGCGTCGCAGGCGAGGAGCAGCGCGAGGAGCAGCAGTGGTTTATGCGAAGGGGCCATGGAAGGGCTCCACGTTGGCGATCCACCGCTTGGCGGACACGCCCATGAAATTGAGCAGGCCGGCGGCGAAGTTGTCGAATTGCAAGAGTCGGCCGGTGTCGGCCTGGGTGCCGTCGTCCATGCGCACCGGCAGCGCGCCGAGGCTGTCGTCGGTCGCGCCGTAGCTGCCGGGGCGCACGCCGCCGCCGAACAGCAGCGCGCTGGTGACCGGCCAGTGGTCTTTGCCGGGCTGCGGCTGGTCGTTGAGCCGGGGCGTGCGACCGAACTCCGAGAGCACCGCCACCGTCGTCCGCTCGAGCAGCCCCGCCGCGTCGAGCTTGCTGGAGATCTGCGTCAGCTCGGCGAACAGCTGCTCGTGTGAGCGACCCTGGTCGGCGATGTCGTCGTGGGTGTCCCAGTCGAGGCGCGTGTCGAGGAAGGCCGCGCAGGACACACCGCCGCGGAACAGCTCCACCGCCAGCGCCCCCTGCTGCGCCAGTGAGGTCGCCCGGCCGACCTCCATGCCGCGCAGCTGCGGGTCGCGGCGCAGCGCCTCGGCGCGGTCGAGGCTGCCCTGGAATCCCGCCAGCGCCGCGCTGCCCGGCGCCTTCCCGGCGGCCTCGGCCCGCCGCGCGACGAAGCGATTGAGCGCGTCGCGCTCGCGCTCGTCGGGGGCGAAGCGGCTGCCGGGCGCGCGCGGACCGGCGCGGAAGGCCTTGCTGCGGTCGATGAGGGTGACGAGCTGGTTGGTGGTGCCGACGCGCCCCATGAAGTTGGCGAGCGGGCCGGCGTAGGCGCCCCCGCCGAGGTCGACGTAGGGCAGCGCGAGCTGGGGTCGCTGCTCGGCGGCGGTCGCGGCATAGATGGCGCCGATGTCGGGGTTACGCTCGCTGCGGGTGCCGGTGAGCACGCGGATGCGGGCCGGGGCGTGCGCGACCGAGCCGATCCACAGGCCGTTGACCACGGCGCAGCGGCCGGCGTTGGCGTCGAAGAAGCCGCGCACGCTCGGGCGGGCGGCGCTGGTCAGGACGCGCACGCCGTTCGGGTAGGCCGTGACGGCGCCCTCGGGGACGTCGCAGGCGGGCGCGCTCTTGGGGTCGAGGCAGTGGGTCACGTCCCACGCGCCCTCCGCGAACACGATGAGGAGGAAGCGCGGGGCGTCGGCGGCCCGGCTGAGCCGAGGGACAGCCAGGGCGCCGAGGCCGGCGGCCGCGCCGTACAGGAAGCTGCGTCGATGGAGGCTCATGAGGTCGTCCTCGGGATCAATGAAACGCGATCTGGGGGTCTTGCAGCAGCGCCGTCAGCAGCAGGGTCCAGGCCCGGCGCGGGCCGCCGGTGAGCCCGTCGACGAACAGGGCGTGGGCGGCGTCGACCTCGGGCCCGTCGGGTCGCACGCGCTCGGCGAGCACGCGCTCGTACAGCGCGGCGATCTGGGCGCGCACGGCCGGCTCGGCGGTGTCCTCCTCGGCGATCGACAGCAGCCGCCGCTGCTTCGGCGGGGCGGTGAAGTCGTGCTCGACCGCGTGCGCCGCGGCCTCGGCGGCCAGCGTCTGCAACACCAGCATGCGGGTCGGGCTGTAGGCGAAGCTCGGCTCGGTGACCTGGAAGCCCTCGACGCCGCCCGCCATCGCCCGGTAGCCGTAGCGGTCGGTCTGCATCAGCGAGACCTCGCCGACCTGACCGGGCTTGCCCGGGGCGGCGCGCCACGTGAAGCCGGTCAGGTCGGCGATCAGCCGCTCGAGCTGCTCCGGGCGGGTGGTCTTGCGGCCGACCAGCGCGGCGGCGGGCGAGCCCTCACGCGCGCCGACGGCTCGAAAGTCGTCGGACATCACGATCGCCTTGACCAGCGGCTTGACCCGCAGCTCGCCGGCGATGAACGCGTCCTGCAGCGCGGTCGCGGTCGCGTCGGGGATGTCGTCCAGGTCGACCTGCATGAAGTAGCCGTAGAAGCGGCGAGCGCTGCACATCGAGAAGCGCGGGTCGGCGGCGATCTGCTCCGCGAGGGTCCGCAGGTCGGTGCTCGCCAGGCCGAAGAAGTTGGGCTCGCGTCCGGTCTTCTTGCGGTAGCTCTTTGCGACCTGCGGCCGGTACTCGGCCAGCGGGTAGCACTGCCCCTTGTCGCAGCGCTCGTCGCCGCCGGCGTAGGCCTTGCGGATCGCGCTGGGCGCCACGCGGACGAAGCCGAACAGGTGGCTCGCCAGCGGGTCGAGGGTCTGATGGCAGCTGACGCAGCTCTCGTTGGTGGTCAGGGCGGTCTTGACCGCGTCCTCGTCGGACAGGTCGATGTTGTTGAACAGCGGGACGTCGCGGCCCAGAAATCCGCTGCACAGCAAGGCCTCGGAGATGAGCTCGGCCTGGCCGCGGTGGTTGTTGGTGCCGTTCGACGGGTGCCGCATCCACAGCGCGCCGCTCGAGAGGATGCCGGCCATCGGCTGGCCCGAGTCCCACGCGACCTTCTGCCAGCCGGTCGGGAGCTTCGCGCCGGGGTCGGGCGGCATCGGCGTCGCGCCCCACGCGGCGATCGCCAGCTCGCCGGCGATCGCGTAGTCGGCGGTGACGATCTCGCCGAAGGAGCGGTCGTTGGCCGCGACGTACTCGATCAGCCGCAGCGGCTCCTCGGGGATCGCGTTCAGGTACTCGGCTTCACCGCCGCGGTCCTTGAGCGGGCCGAGCGGCGGCAGCATGAAGCGCTTGACGTCGACGCGCAGCAGCAGCACCTCGTTCCACATGTCGCGCACCACGGCGCCGAACTCCGGGCCGTCGAGGTAGCCGTCGACGATGCCCCCCAGCGCCCCGGGGTCCGCGCGCACGGCCGCGAGCTCCGTCGCGGTCGGACGGGCGCCGCGCAGCGCCAGCGCGATGCGCACGAGGTGGGCCTCGGGCGTCAGGAAGGTGAGCTGGTCCGCCGGCGCGAGCTGCCCCAGCCGCGCGACCGGGCGGGCCGGGGCGCTCGTCGTAGCGACGTCGACGGCGCTCGTCAGCTCGGCGGAGGCCTTGCGTCCGGGCTCGCGCGCGCAGCCGGGCAGGCTCACCAGCAGGAGGAGGGACAGGGTCTGCGGTGAAGGTGGCATTCGGCGGCGTGGGACCCGCCACAGCATGCCGTAATTGCGACCGCTGGATCGCGTGAAGGACCCGAAGCGGGTCGGCGCGCGGATGTGCCCGCGCGGGCCGGGAGCGCTCAGATGCGTGCCTGCTGGCTGCGGCCGCCGGCGACCAGCCCGGAGTACACGTCGGGCGCGGCGAGGCCGAGCCAGGGGTCGGTGCGCGGGGTCAGGAACAGGTCGCGGTAGACCCAGAAGTTCAGGGCCTCGAGGTCGAGGTTCGCGGCGCCGCGCTCGGCGAACCACCGGTGGATGCTGCGGTGCAGCGCGAACTCGTTGTACAGGCCGTCGAGGGCGACGCTGCGGCGCAGGGCGGTGAGGGCGGTCGCGTGGTTCATGGCGTCCTGCTGCGGCTCACCGGAGCGCCACTGCTGGCGAGCGATCAGCGCGAGGCTGGCGGGGGAGAGCGCGACCTCGGTGGCGCGACGATCGGCGAGCAGGTCCCACAGCGCCGCCTCGGAGAGCGGCTCGATGGCCTCGCCGACGAAGCGCAGCATCGGGACCTCGGCGCGGCTCTTGGAGACGGCGAGCATAGCCGCCTGACCGGCCCGGGGGGCCGCGGGTCCCGGGGGCGCCATGGCGGGCGACGGGGCCTGGCCGGGGAGCGGGCGCGGGGGCTGACCGGCGGCGGCGAGGGTGCTGCTCCACGCGCGCTCCTGGGCCTCGAGGCGGTCGGCGTGGTGGCGGCGCAGGGCCTCGGCGCGGCTCGCCGGGTCCATGCCGGCGGTGGCGCGGGCGAGCGACTCGGCCTGTTGGAGCGCGGCGAGGAACTGCTGCGGGGCCATCAGGCCGGGGAGGACGTCGACGGGGCGGCCGGCGCTGTCGAGCACGTAATGGGCGCTGTTGCC
>Ga0209480_10001037_pt1 | contig 20839 bp, 17 predicted proteins | sample JI61114C2DNA_FD_187501 | JGI IMG/M metagenome (GOLD analysis project Ga0209480, IMG submission 187501) | Wastewater effluent complex algal communities from Wisconsin, to seasonally profile nutrient transformation and Carbon sequestration -... | ecosystem: Engineered > WWTP > Effluent > Algae... | reverse complement strand
CGCGGGTTTAAATTTATCTCGTATGCCGTGTGGTGGATTCGCCAATCTATTCTCCAGGCACTTGCCGAGCAATCGCGTGTGGTGCGCTTGCCTCTAAATAGAGTGGGGTCGTTAAATAAAATTTCAAGAGCTTTCTCCGAACTAGAACAAAAATTTCAGCGCGAGCCATCTCCAGCCGAAGTAGCTGAGATTATGGATGTAACCATTGAGGAGGTAGAAAGCACCATGAGTGTAGGGGGCAGACAAATTTCTGTTGATGCGCCCTTTGTGCAAGGCGAAGAGAACAAACTATTGGATGTGCTGGAGAGCAACAGTGAAGAAACGCCTGATGCCGCGCTGATGATGGATTCATTAAAGTTGGAAGTGTCGCGTGCTTTGTCAACTCTTTCCGAAAGAGAATCAGAAGTGATTTGTGATTACTATGGATTAAATGGTGGTCATCCAATGACCTTGGAAGAAATAGGCGATAAGTTTAAGTTAACCCGCGAGCGCGTTCGTCAAATAAAAGAAAAGGCAACGCGTAGGTTGCGCCATACTTCAAGAAGTAAGTATTTGAAATCATACCTCGGCTAAAAGCAATATCTATTTAACGTAATTTAATTTAAGGAAATGAGTCCACGATTTTTTAGTTCAACGTCTAGTCAAATCTATGTTTCACTCTGGAATAAGTACCGACCTGCAATCCTAAAGCTGATGGTTGATGCAGGTAACGGTACGCAACAGTACAAGCTTTTTGATCATGAGTTTAAAATGTTAAATCCAAAAGAGAAGGGTTACACTTTTTCCATGCAGGCATCGCAAGGACGGGCGTTAAATGATATTAGAAAATCAGCAACCGCTCAGGATTTATTACACGTGCTCTTACAATCTAAAAAGGCAACTGAATTATTGGATGGTGGTAAATACGAGTTTATACTCGATAAGCAATTTACACTGTCTGTAACTGCTCTTCAGCCTGAGACTGAAGAGGCATAATTTCAACAGAATAAATTTTATTTAACTACTTTAACTTTAATGGCGTTAAGGCCCTTAAAGCCACGCTCGGTTTCGAACGAAACCAGATCATTTTCTTTAATGGGAGTTGAGAGCCCGTTGCTATGTACAAAAATACTCTCTCCATTTTCAACATCTTTAATAAAGCCAAAGCCTTTTGAGGTGTTGAAGAAAGTTACTCTTCCTTGTCTTTCTGAACCCCCTCCTTGGTTTACGGATCCGTTATTGCGGGAGCCAATAACAATATCTTCAGTTTTAATGTTGGTTTTTCTTCTTGTTGGATCTGGCGGGGTGGAGGAAATGTTTCCATTCTCATCAACATAGGCCATCATGTCTTCTAAAGAACTTCCTTCCTTGGCATTTGCCTTGCGTTCTTCTTTGCGTTGCTCCTTTTCCTTCCTTTTTTGAAGTCTCTTCTTCTCTAATTCTTTTTTGTTAAACGTTTCTTGCGGTCTGGCCATGTATTTTTTTTGTTATTCTTTTGATTTTTTTATCCCTTATGATTCGGGATGGGAGTAGCGAGGCTATCTCTTCTCAAAGCAGAAAGGACTGTAAAGATAAGAAAATCTTTTCAAAGTGAATCTAAACTTCCCTCCTAAAGACCTAACGGATAACAGGTTTGAGTTAAATTTGATTTTTATTCGAACGCGTTTTGTGTTAACTAACACCTGTATGATTTCAGTCACAAGTATTCCGTATGACAACTCATCGTCTTTTATGCGTGGTCCGGCCCTGGCGCCCGATGCCATTAGAGCGGCCTTTCATTCCGATTCGTCCAATTATTTTACTGAGTCTGGAGTTGACTTAAAGAATCATTCGGGATGGGTTGATTCAGGAAATATTTCCCTTGCGGGAACTTTGCCTGTGAATTCTATAGAAACGGGAATAGACAATCTTCTTTCGCAATATCAAAAAGTGTTTACACTGGGAGGCGATCATTCTATTACCTATCCGGTGGTTAAGGCTTTTTCTAAAAAGTATTCTGAACTTAATATACTTCATCTGGATGCACATGCCGATCTGTACGACAATTTTGAAGGTGATAAATATTCGCATGCGTGCCCGTTTGCGCGGATCATGGAAGGAGGTCTGGCGGTTCGGCTTGTGCAGGCTGGCATTCGAACGCTAAGTACTCATCAGCGCGAGCAGGCTAAAAAATTTGGCGTTGAGATTATTGAAATGAAAGATTGGAATGCTGCTATTCAGTTTAAGTTTCAAGGTCCGGTTTATCTTTCCTTAGATATGGATGCGATCGATCCTGCCTTTGCGCCTGGCGTATCGCATCACGAGCCGGGAGGCTTTTCCAGTCGCGAAGTAATCTCTATAATTCAAAATCTGAAAGGAAATTTAGTGGGTGCCGATTTGGTTGAGTTTAACCCAACCCGCGATGCTTCGGGTATAACCGCTATGTTGGCGGGTAAACTTTTTAAAGAATTGCTGGGTCGTTTATTAATAGAATAATCCTGGCGAAATAAATTTATGAAAACAATTTTCGTAGTCAGCTTGCTTGTTTTTTTTGCTTCGTGTCAGAGCAAACAAGAATATGATTTGATTATAAGAAATGCTACTGTCTACAATGGCTCTGGTGAAAAACCATTTACAGGCGATGTGGCTATTCAGGCAGATACGATTGTTGAAATAGCTACCATTATTAACGCTAAGGGTAAAAAAGAAATTGAAGCCAAAGGCTTAGCCTTAGCACCAGGTTTTATCAATATGCTTAGCTGGGCAGACGGTTCTTTATTAAAAGATGGCCGATCGATGAGCGATATCAAACAAGGAGTAACCCTGGAAGTTTTTGGTGAAGGTTGGAGTCCGGGACCACAACGAAAAACTAAAAAGGATACACTATGGTCCACTCTTGGCGAGTACTTTCAGGTCTTAGAAAAAAAAGGCGTGAGCACAAACTTTGCTTCGTTTGTAGGAGCAACCTCCGTGCGGAATTACGTGTTGGGTTTTGAGGATAAAAAACCATCTGAGGTTGAGCTGAGCCAAATGAAAGATTTGGTGGATGAAGCTATGCAGCAAGGCGCTATGGGGCTGGGTTCGTCTCTGATTTATGCACCGGCCGATTATGCAGATACAAATGAGTTGATAGAACTTTGTAAAGTAGTTTCGAAGTACAAGGGAATGTACATTACTCACATGCGTAGTGAGAGCGATAAAATTTATGCTGCTTTAAACGAGGTGTTCAAAATTTCGCGCGAAGCAAACCTGCCAGCAGAAATCTATCACCTGAAAATAAATAATACCTGGAACTGGAACAAAATAGATACGGTGCTTGCCAAAATTGATAGCGCACAAAAGGCCGGATTGAAAATTACAGCAGATATGTACACGTATAATGCGAGCGGCACTTCATTAACGGCTCGCTTGCCTACGTGGGTGCAGGCTGGCGGAGCTCCTGCTATGAGAAAGCGGTTACGCAATCCAATACAACGAAAGAAGGTATTGGAAGAATTGAGGTTGGGAATTCCTACGCGCAATTCAGATCCTAAAGATGTGCTGTTGCTTGGCTTTAGAACGGACTCGCTGAACAAACTGTATCGCGGTAAGCGGTTGAGTGAGGTTGCTTTACTTCATGGTAAGAGCGCGAATGAAACGATGCTCGATTTAATTGTGTCGGATAAGTCGGGGATAGCGGCTATCTTTTTTCTTATCTCGGAAGAGAATGTAAAACGAATGTTGGCGTTGCCGTATGTTAGTATCTGTTCTGATGCTTCCTCCATTCCAACGGAAGAACCTTTTATCAATGACCCAACACATCCGCGCACGTATGGAAGTTTTGCGCGATTGCTTGGTAAATATGTTCGCGATGAGCAAGTAATGACTTTGCAGGAGGCGGTTCGCAGGCTAACATCTTTGCCGGCATCAAATCTAAAACTAATTAAACGCGGAAGTTTACAAGTAGGCAACTATGCCGATGTAGTAATTTTTAATCCAGATTCCGTTCGTGATAAAGCTACTTTCGATGAACCACATCAGTATGCGGAAGGGATTCTACATGTATTTGTAAATGGGGTTCAAGTACTCGACAATGGAAATCATACAGGATTAACTCCGGGCCGTTGCATTCGCGGCCCAGGTTGGCAACCAAACTTGTAGATGAAAGATTTATTTTCAGATCACTCAAAGCAATACGCTCAGTTTCGTCCTACTTATCCGCGGGAGTTATTTGATTTTATCTATTCACACGTTCACACTTTTAATATTGCGTGGGACAGCGGCACGGGTAACGGTCAGTCGGCATATGTGCTTAGCAAAACGTTTAAGAAAGTGTGGGCTACAGATATTAGCGCCCAGCAAATTGAAGAAGCTCCACAAGCCGAGAATATTTTTTATTCAGTTGGGGGCGAGCGGACAACATTTGAGGATCATAGTATAGACTTGATTACAGTGGCACAAGCCATTCATTGGTTTAACCTGCCGGATTTTTACAAGGAAGTAAATCGCGTTTCAAAAGTTGACTCCTTACTGGCAGTGTGGGGTTATGGATTATTGAGTATCGATTCAGTCATCGATCCCTTGATTCAGAATTTTTATAAAAATGTAGTGGGCGAATATTGGGATAAGGAAAGAAAATTCATTGATGAACATTACATAACGATTCAATTTCCTTTTAAGGAAATTGAAACTCCTGAATTCAACTTTTCTTTTGATTGGACAATCGATCAATTGGAAGGCTACTTAAATACCTGGTCGGCCGTGCGTAAATACATAAAAGCAATAAATAGAAATCCTGTTACAGAATTTACTCAACAGGTAAAACCACATTGGAAGCAGAATAAAATGAAGGTTACATTTCCGTTGTTCCTGCGGTTGGGTCAGGTAAATCCACAGTGAATTATTTTGTAAGAACAATTTATAGAACCTCTTGGATATTTGTATTTTATGAATCGAAAATCTAACCTACTCAATGATGAAACACTTGCCCTATCTTACCCTGTTTGTAATTCTCCTAAGTGCTTGTCAAAAAGAAAAATACGCAGTCATCATTCGTGGAGGTACTGTTTATGATGGTTCGGGTAAACCCAGTATGATTGCTGATGTAGGCATTAATGCTGATACTATTGCTTTTATAGGTGATCTATCGAAAGCGGTAGGTGAAAAAGAAATTGATGCTAACGGACTGGCCGTAGCTCCTGGTTTTGTCAACATGATGAGTCATGCAGAAGTTTCTTTGCTGATCGATGGAAATTCTCAGGCTGACATTCATCAGGGAGTTACATTAGAGGTGTTAGGGGAAGGCTCCATGGGGCCATTGAGTGAAAAAATGAAATCTGATTATCAGGATCAGATGAAGCGTAACGCGGATTGGAAGTTTGATATTGATTGGACAACGCTGGGTGAATATTTAGAATCACTGGAACGAAGAGGAATATCTCCCAATGTGGCGGCCTTTGTAGGCGCCAATACAATACGCATTCACGAACTGGGTTATGACAACCGGGCGCCAAATGCAGAAGAACTGGAGCGCATGAAAGCACTTGTTAAGCAGGCTATGGAAGAAGGTGCGATGGGAACCACAACCGCCTTAATTTATGCTCCCGATAACTATGCAACTACCGAAGAACTGATTGAGCTGAGTAAGGTAGCCGCACTTTATGGCGGCATGTACATTTCGCACATGCGTAGCGAAGGAAATAATATTTTGGCTGCGATTGATGAAACTATTCGCATCGCTCGCGAAGCAAAACTGCCTGCAGAGATTTATCATTTAAAATTAGGCGGTAAGGAAAACTGGGGGAAGTTAGATTCAGTGATTGCTAAAATTGATAAAGCTAATAAATCGGGATTGCGCATCACGGCTGATATGTATAACTACACCGCGGGAGCTACCGGGCTAGATGCTTCGATGCCTCCCTGGGTGCAAGAAGGCGGAATAAATGATTGGATAAAACGTTTGAAAGATCCGGCCATTCGGAAAAAAGTTTTATTGGAGATGAGAACGCCTACAGATAAATGGGAAAACCTGTTGTTGAATGCGGGCGATCCGGATCGGGTATTATTATTAGGTTTCACCAACGATTCGTTGAAACAATTTACGGGTAAAACTTTGGGCGAAGTGGCAAAGATTCATGGCAAGTCGCCAGAAGAAACGGCTATGGATTTGGTGATAGCCGATAGCACGCGTATTGAAACTGCTTATTTTTTAATGAATGAAGAAAATATAAAGCGTCAGATTGCATTGCCTTATGTAAGTTTTGGATCTGATGCCGGATCGCCCACAGCCGGGGGAATGTTTTTAAAATATAAAGATCATCCAAGAGCGTATGGAAATTTTTCTCGTTTATTAGCCAAGTATGTGCGAGATGAAAAAGTAATTCCGTTAGAGGAGGCTGTGCGCAAACTCACATCGTTGCCAACCACCAATTTAAAAATTAAGAAACGAGGGTTACTTCAACCCGGCTACTTTGCGGATGTTACCATTTTTGATCCTATAAAAATTCAGGATCATGCTACGTTTGAAAATCCGCATCAATACAGCACCGGCATGGTGCATGTGTTTGTTAACGGAACGCAGGTTTTGGAAAATGGTGAGCATACAGGTGCAACTCCGGGGCGCGTTGTGCGCGGGCCAGGTTGGACTGGAAAGTAGACTAACCAATTGGTTACTAGAAAAATTTTTACGAATACAATAGCGAAGGCAATTGGATAAAACACATTATTATGTCAAATGATAGAGCTGAGTCAGTCACATTGCATCAGATTACTATTATAAGTAAACTCCAGAGTGCTACACCAGACCTACGCCTCGTTTGCCACTTAGATAATTTAACCTCAATTAATAAAACTATTAGGAGGATTATAAGGTCAAATGACCGATTTTTAATGGTTACAATATGTATTAATAATAGTATTGATCTGAATAACGCAAACTCTTTATAATGATAATAAGCCATAATAGACTCATTACCGTATTTAAAAAGAAGCTAACCACCAGTATTCGCGTTCTATTTCTTACTACTCTTTCTATTACTGCGTATACTCAAAGCTTTATCACCACCTGGAAGACTGATAATCCGGGAAGTTCCAGTGCTACACAGATAAAAATCCCGACAACGGGTAGTGGCTATAATTATAATATTGTATGGAGTGAAGTTGGAAATCCAACTAACACGGGCGCAGTCCCAAATGTATTAGGTGGCGTTACCATTGATTTTCCTTCCGCAGGAACATATCAAGTTGAAATAAGCGGCCAGTTTCCAAGAATCTATTTTAATGCAGCCAGTTATCGACCGGATGGAGATAGCCATAAATTACTTAGCGTAGAACAATGGGGAAATATTTCCTGGACTTCCATGTTTGCTGCCTTTAGTGGCTGCGTAAACTTAAGAGTTAATGCGACTGATGCTCCTAACCTTTCAGGTGTGACAGACTTGTCGCAAATGTTTTATCAGGCAACTGCATTTAATGATAACATAAACCACTGGGATGTAAGCACGATTATCTATATGGTAGGTACATTTAGTGAAGCAGATTCATTCAATCAACCACTTGATCTTTGGGATGTAAGTAATGTGGAAGACATGACTGAGATGTTTTTTTTTACTAAGATCTTTAATCGGAATATAGGAAATTGGGATGTTAGTAATGTGAATAATCTGAGGCTTACGTTCGCAGGGGCGTATGCATTTAATCAGGATATAACAAGTTGGGTAGTTTCAAATGTAACAGACATGAGCAGTACCTTTGGGTCGGCCACTTCCTTTAATCAAGACATTGGAAGTTGGGATGTTGGCAATGTTACTAACATGACAGGTTTATTTAATGGGGCAACAGCCTTCAACCAGGATATTAGTGGTTGGAACTTAAGCAGTGTGCTTAGTATGGCCAGCATGTTTAGCGGTGCTACCGCCTTCACGCAAGATATTACCGGTTGGGACGTAAGTAACGTAACCAACATGAGTGGTATGTTTAGCGCCTTACCCACCTTTAATCAGGATATAAGTGGGTGGGATGTAAGCAGTGTTGATGATTTTAATTCGATGTTTGACCAATCGATTTCCTTTAATCGCGACATCAGCAGTTGGGATGTTAGCAATGCAACTAATATGAACTCAATGTTTTCGGAGGCAACTGCTTTTAATCAGAACATTAGTGCCTGGGATGTAACCAAAGTCTTTGACATGCGTGGGATGTTTTCAGGCGCTACTTCTTTTAATCAGGATTTAAGCAGTTGGAATATTATCAACGTTCGGTTTATGTACGTGATGTTAAATAATTCTGGCCTCTCCTTAGAAAATTATGATCGATTACTGGAGGGTTGGGCGACCTTGCCGCTAAAGTCTAATGTTGATTTTGGAGCTTCTAATTTATTTTACTGTAGCGGTGCCGCAGCAAGAGCCACGATCATTGCTAATTTTAATTGGTTTATTACCGATGCCGGGCAAGGTTGTATTAACGTGTATTCGGGCACCAATACAACCGGGGTGCAAATAGCTAATGGACAACCTTCACCTTTTGATTTTGGATCAATCAACGTTGGAGCCACTAAAACCCGAAGCTTCACGATAGAAAATAAACAGGCAATACCCATTACAAATGTTGTAGCCGTTATCTCTGGCTCTGCATTCACAACCTCGCCTACACCATTAACTATACCAGCCGCTGGTGCAATTACAATTACAGTTGATTTGAGTAGTTCTTCTCCAGGCACTTTTTTGGAAACGCTGACCATCACCAGCGATAATTTCAATGGTAATTTTCAATTTCCTTTAATAGGCGTAGTTACAGCAGTGCCTCAGCCTGAAATTATTATTACACAAGGCCCTTCACCTAATGGCATTCAAATTAATGATGGCGATTCGTTTGGTTATTATGTGGGCTTTGAGTTACGTGGAAATAATGTAATAAATCATTTTACGATTACTAACCTTGGCTCTGCACCATTGGTTATTTCTGATTTTGCATTTACAGGCACTGTGTTTAGTTTGGGAAGTGGGCCACCCTTAACCATACCGATTGATAATTCTGTAACGATTGATATCACCATGGATGGAGCAGTCGCTGATAATTTCTACGAAACCCTTACCATTACAAACAATGACTTCGATGAAGGGGTGTTTGATTTTGGTGTAGCGGGGGATATTTATGGACCTGAAATTTATTTATTCAATGGGGTGAATGTTTTCTCTACCGAGATACTTAATACACAGTCAACGCCTGTCGATTTTGGATCATCATCATTAGGCATTGATATTGTAAGGCCGATAACCATTACCAACTATGGTTCTATTGATTTAAGTATTTCTAGTATTTCTATTAGTGGCACCGCATTCAGTGCCACCCTTAGTACACCCGTTGAGATTCCATATCCGTATGATGGAGTTGAGTCAATGATAACATTTGATTTGATCCTTAGCGGTGCAGCCGGTGGTACATTTAACGAAACGGTAACCATTACAAGTGATGATGATTCGGATCTGATCTTTCAATTTCCGATTACGGGTACAATTGTGGTTGGTAGTTGTGTAAACCCACCATCCGTTTCTATTGGCGCGATAGCCGATGTTTGTGAGAGTAGCTCGATTTTGCTTGCTGCTAATATGGGCGGTGCTGCAAGTTCAATCATATGGACAACACCGGGTGATGGAAGTTTTAGTGATGCATCACTCTTGAATACCGTGTATGCTCCAGGCGCTAATGACGTGGCTACCGGCTCGGTAGATTTTACAATTACCACCAACGATCCGGATGGAGCAGGGTCTTGTGGGGTGGCAACGGCTACAAGATCGGTTTCTATTGGTCGGGCTGCTACCGTTGCGGCAGGCACCGACCAATTAAGTTGCAATATTGATGTGGTTAATCTTTCAGGGACAATGAACGCATTTGGCAGCAATCCCCAGTGGAGTACCAATGGAACGGGAGCATTTTCTGCATCCGATGCACTTACTACTAGCTATACCCCCAGTGCAGCAGACATCGTTTCAGGCTCAGTAATTATAACACTTACGGTTAACGGTTCAGGAGTGTGCCCTCAGGTTTCGGATCAATTGCTGATTACGATTTTAAAACCTATTGTTGCCGCCAATCCTTCTGTAGATGTGAACATAGGTCAACCGGCTATCATTAATGTGCTTACCGGTTCAACTACAAATGCAGCCGATATCATTACAGTAACCATTCTTCAAAATGGAACGAAAGGAACGGCCACCATTAACCCTGATAAATCAATTCGCTATGAAGCTAATGCAGGAACAGTTGGGAACGATTTGATTCAATACCGAATCTGTAATCAGTGCAGTTTGTGTAGCGATGGCACAATTACTACTTCAATTCTGAATGAATCCCCCACCATAAATCAACCCACTAGCAAGATCAAGACGGTGATTGGGCAACCGGTTACTATTCCTATAAGCAGTTTGATCTCCGATCCAAATGCCAACCTTGATTTAAATACTCTTAGAATTATTAGCGGACCTACCAGCAATGCGGCTGCTTTATTCAATTCTAATTTTGATTTGATTATTGATTACTCGAATACATCGTTCGCGGGTCTTGATTTAATTACGATAGAAGTTTGTGATGTGCTTACTTTATGCGCACAGATTACCCTTCAGGTTAGTGTGGAGGGCGACATTGTTGTGTATAACGGACTCTCACCTAATGGCGATGGCAAAAATGATTACTTCATGCTTGAGAACATTCAATTCCTTGAACCTGAAAATAAAGTAACCATCTACAACCGTTGGGGGAGTATGGTTTTTGATATTGAAAATTATAACAACGATAACCCAGATCAGCGTTTTAGCGGAATTAATAACAATGGCAATGCCTTGCCCAGCGGGGTGTATTTTTATAAAGTAGTATTTATAGACAGCGAGCGCGAAGAACTGAGTGGGTATTTAACGATTAAGAATTAGTCAGTGGCTTTCAATAGTTAGTTTTCAGTTAAGGCTTTATTAGAAGTCCTTTCAAAAAATATTTCGGTGTTAGCGGGTGGTCTATGTATTATAAACCAAGCTACTTTCCTTTTTAAATCTCTACAGACATGTTCGCGAGTAGCAAACTGAATCAGGTAATGAGAATCTTTTTTACTAATTCTTGAATTCTGAACATCGATGTCGCAGTTGCTTCCATTGTATTTATATCCTATTAAAAGATTAACAGTGAAATCAATCCCTTCTAATGGGATGCACGGATTTTCTAAATCAGCTAGATCATAAGCTTTTTCATAAGCCTTTTGATTTTCTATTGTTACTATGTCGCTACCTCTAGCAAAAAGATCTGGGCATGGATCAGAGATATAGTGCGAAAGGATTTTTACCTGACCAAAAGAACAGCAAGAAGAAAACGATAGAAAAAATATCCATTTTAGTTTGGTGCTCATCTTATTATTTTTTTCTATATGTTGCTTAGCTTATTCTCTTTAATTGTATCGGTAATGACAGAGTAAACTACTTGAACTCCCCAAAGTGCCAAAGAATTCCACAGGGATCGTGTACAAAACATTCGCTACCCCAATCCAACGCTCGGATGGGTACCAGCTTTACATGTTCATATTTCGCAGGCAAGTCTAACACCACAAGCTCATTCCAAAAGCGACTCACATCATCCACTTCCATAAAGACCATGGTGTTATCAATCCAATCTTTTACGTAAGCATCTTGCAGGTAAAATCCGAAAGCTCCTGTTTTAAAGTACGACATATCGGTGCCTATTACACTTTCTTCAAAGCCAAGGTCGCGATAAAAACTACGCGATACGTTAAAGTTTTTAGAACCGATGAAGGGGCGAATGGATTTGGCTTTATGGTTCATTTCTTTGTTGTTGAGTAAAAAGCGAAATTAGTATATCAGCACCGTTTTAGTTCTTGATTGAAATCAAGAAATGATCTTTCGTTCTAAATTTTTCTTTCCCTTACCCTACTTAGTGTCTCGGGCGTAATTTTTAGGTAAGAGGCAATAAGTTTGAGTGGAAATCTTTGGATCAACTCAGGCTTATTTTCCAGTATGTATTGATACTTTTGATCGGGCGTAAGTCGATTATCAAATAATTGAACGCGAGAAGTAGCTTGCTCAAAGATGCGCCCTAATTGCAAGAAGGCAGGAGATTCCTGTATCAATTTATGTAGGGAATCTATTGTTAATTCTATCATTGTGGCATCCGTATAGCCTTTTATAAAGGTGGTAGACGGCTTTTGTGAAGTAAAGCTCAGCGAACTCAGAAGCCATTCGTTGTTTAAATGCAAATCAATCACATTTTCATCTTCCTCATGTATATGATTGTATTGATAAAGTGTGCCACTTATGGTATAATATATTGACTTGCACACTTCTCCACCATTGACTAAGATTTCATCTTTGGATATTTTTCTAAATTTAATTTCACTTTCAAACAACTGAATATCAGTGTAACTATAAATTCCATTAGCTTTTAAAATTTCAGAAGTCATAATCAAGTCTTCTTATTTTTATAATGTATTATTCCTTTCAGGAGGCAATGATTGAACGAAAATGCTAATCAATAAACTTCAATGCGCACCCTTCACATAAGCCCAGCCCTTTTCTTGTTTTAGGGTAAGCTCGATCATGGCAGAGGGAACTACGGTTGCAGTTGGCAACAGATCTTCTTTCTTTACATTTCTGCGTTTCATGGTGTTATTGCAGGCAGCAAACACAACACCCTTGCCACTCCATTCGGCTACTTCTGCGGCCACTTTAGATTTAGAAGTTTGTAATAGATCAAGTCCGCCACCATGGCACACTACTTCAACTTGTGCATTAGGCCAGGCAGTACGAATATTTTTTACTTGCCCCACAACGGAAGCCTGAGATACAGAATCCCCGGCAGTAAACTGCATAACAATTTTATGCTTCTTCAGGTCAAGCACACCTTCGTCAGTTTGTGCAAGTACGTGGATGGATAGCATGAGTATTAGGGCAAGAGACAGGTATTTCATATTTATAGTGTTAAATGAATTTGAAGGTAACAAAGTTGGCGGAATTTACTTTGTATTGTGAGGCTTTGTGAATTCTTAGTGGTTTTGTGGTGAAGAAATCACTTGAATTTTAATCCACGAAGGCTCTTAGGTCACCAAGTTTCACAAAGGTTAGCCTACAGGAAAGGAATTTACAAACTCAAATGCGCGCCTTTCCATCCAATTGTCTACAGTACCTGCTAATGAAAAACCCACATGCCCACCCCGTTTTGGAGTCTCCAGAAAAAGCTGGGGGTGTTCTTTAGCCAAATCAGTCGGATAGCACGCTTCTGGCAGAAAGGGATCGTTGAGTGCATTCACAAGTAAAGTGGGAACCTGAATCCCTTCAAGATATTGACCCGATGACGCCTTGGCATAAAAATCGTCTGCATCGGTGAAGCCAGGCAACGGTGCAGTGTATCGGGTATCAAAATCGCGAAAGGTTTTTATGTCTTCAAATCCATCCGCTGAAATAACTTCGGGAAACAACAACGCCTTAGCTCGAATTTTCTTACCAAGCTTTTTTAAAAACCGATTGAGATAAAATCTTTTAGATGGCTTATCCAATTCGCGCGCACTGGAACCTAAATCGCACGGCACTGAAAAAACTACGGCCGACTTTACTTCAGCGGGTACATTTTTATTTCGTTCGCCCAAATATTTAAGCGACATACTGCCGCCCATGCTAAAGCCAACCAATGAAATGTGTTTGTAATTATTTTTAATAGCATGATCGATTATGGTAGCAAGATCCTCGGTGGCGCCATGATGATAAAACTTTGGTAGCCGATTCATCGCGCCACTGCACCCACGACAATTCCAGGCAACAGAATCCCAACCTTTATCATAAAAGTATTTTGCCATCCCTTTTGAATAATGCCGATCGCTGCTGCCTTCCAATCCATGAGTAATAATTACAAGTTGATCCGTATTATTCTTCATCCAATCCAAGTCAAGGAAATCACCATCGGTTAACTCTATTTGTTCGCGAACATAGTTGCCCTCAATGTTACGGAACGCACTAGGCACAATCGTTTCGAGATGACTATTGAAAAGATAGTATGGCGGACCCGGATAAGATGAATTGAGGAGTGGCACTGATTTCTATTTACTCAACACATCACTGAACTCGGGAGTTTTATCAAACACTGATTTTGCGAAGGGGCAGAGGGGCAGAATTTTAAGTTGGTTCGCCCGTGCATATTCTACGGCTGCAATCACTAATTGTTTGCCAGCACCTTTTCCACGCAGGGCATCCGATACCTCGGTATGATCAATGATGATTAGGCTATCACCTGCTTTTGAATAAGTCATTTCGGCCAGCCGTTCATTATTCTCTTTAATAATAAAAGCTCCTTTCGATCCATGTTCAATGTGTTGTATGTCCATAATCAAAATTAAGTTTTATATCGCGCACTCAGTAGCGTCATCATTATAAAAAGAAAAGCGACTAACCCCAAAGCGATGCGCAACGATTGCCAATCGGCAATTAAGCCAATTAATGGTGGACCAAATAAAAAACCTGAATATCCAACTGTAGTTACCATGGCTAGTCCAACTCCAGCCGGTAAATCTTTAGTATTGCCAGCAATACTATAAGCAATAGGCACAACAGAAGAAAGGCCAATGCCAGTGATAAACAAACCAAAGATTACTGCATACGGATGAATGAAGATCATCGTGAAGATAATGCCAGTCGTTGCTATCAATCCGCAGATCATCATTAATTTTCTATCGCCAAATCTTGCTCGGGCAGAGTCTCCAAAAATTCTTCCTATTGTCATTGCCAAGGCAAATGCGGATAAACCAATTGGGGCTAATGCTTTGCTGGCGTGTGCGATGTTTTCCATGTAGTTGGTGCTCCAATCGGCCATGGCGCCTTCGCCCAGCATGCAACAAAAGGCAATCACACCAATACTTATCATGGCAGCGTTTGGCAAACGAAACGCGGGTTCGCCTATCTTTTTTTCTGATGGCTTATCATGGATAAGATTGTAGCGCGCCCAGATTGCTGCCGCAATGCTTATCGCGATGACGATACTTAAGTGGATGAATAACGATGTGTTTAGTTTTATAAACAAGGCGCCACAACCTGCACCGGCAACCATGCCAATGCTAAACAAGGCGTGAAAGGAAGTCATGATGGGTTTGCCATATTGTTGTTCTACCATAACCGCTTGCGAATTCATGGAAATATCAAGCATGCCCGCGGTTAATCCCATCACAAAGAAAATTATGAACAGACCTGCTAGCTCAGGCATAAGCGGCACAAGCGGTACGAACATGCAATAAGCAAATACAGAAATGATTGTAATTTTTCGACTACCATTGCGAATGATGAGCCATCCTGTAAAGGGCATAGCGGCCAAAGCCCCAAGCGATGAGGAGAGCAACACAAATCCTAGCGAGCCATTGTCTATCGAAAATATTTCCTGAATGCGCGGGAATCGAGCCGCCAGATTTGCATGCACAAATCCATTTATAAAAAATATAAGCTTAACAGCAATGCGGGCGGGGCTCACGGTTTATAAAGATATGCTCAAAAGTACAATCCGCACTTAATAAGTTTTGCGTTTTAATCTTTTTTAAAATTCTTATTATTTTATAGTGAACGAGCTGTTGGCACTTATTGGATTTCCCAGGTCGTCAATTCCCTGCACATCAATAACAAATTTTCCTTTAATGTCAGATGTATAAAAATCGAAAGACAATTCACCCTTTTGTGAGTAGATAATTTGAGGGCTCCACAGAAGTAAGGTTCTCCGGTCGGGAATTCTGCTTCTCACTTTCTCTGGTGAATCGTAAATAGGAACATAAAATTCTTTTCTTACTTGCATCCCATCATAATCGAGTATCAAGGCTTTTGGGTCTATGGCAAACCCACCTAAATCTCCATTATAGGTTTGGAAGCTTGCAAGCCCATTAAAAGTTATTCCATTCAAGTAGTACTTTCTTCTGATGAGATCGATCTTTTTTATTTTTAAAGGATCTATTTCTAAAAGGCGATTGATAGAAAAGACCGGCACGCCATCTAGAATGACAAATGGACTATTTTCAAATATGTTATTTGAAATGATGTCGGGCATAAGGAAATTGAAGGTATCATTCTTTTTCCTTACCCATAATCCAGAAACATATTCCCGAAGCACTTCTTCTAAAACCGGAAAGCGTGTATAATCATCTAGCCGATAGGCCTCATCGGGCTGTCCATAAAAAGCCGTGCTATCTTCGCTATTTTTAGATTCTATTTCTTTGTTATAAATCGAAATGGATTGCATGCCAACGCTACGCGCTGCAATTGAAGTGCCTAACTCGGGAGACAGGCCAAACGCATATTTTTTTCCTTCACTGTAGCTTTTTGAAAACGGACTTAAAATTTGCAACTCATACGTGCTGTCTTTTCTGAAATCAGTTTGCATTATAATTTTTCGTACACCTTTAAACGATTTCATTTCATACAACACTTCTCCATCGGCATTGCTTACCGAAGGGTAGACACGAATATTTTTTGAAGGACTCGCCAGATAGGTCGTTATACCTTTGGCAGCTTTTTTTTCCTTATCCGTAATCAAGCCATGAATAATATGTTCACTCAGTTCCGGGATATATTGTTTGGTGGGATTATTTGTTGAGTTGTCCTTTACAAATCTAGACCACCCATGCGAAAGCATAACCAGATCCAATAAACTGTCGGATTCCGCAGTTTCATTTGTAAAATAATATTCCGGAGACTCAACAACTCCTTTGAGATCGGCATTCATTAAAAAGTATTGATTGATTTGTTGCTTTGTGAATTGAGCAATTCCATCATCTTTAAAGACTGATGCCGACAAGTTCATTTTACCAATTTGATTTGTTGGTAAAATTTTGACTTGAATATTTTTTCGGACAGAAGAGGTCAACGCTGAGAGTTGTAAATCTACCGACTTTTCATTTTTGGGTCTTCTGAAGTAAAGCCGCTCACAAATGGGCTCGAAGTTAGAGTCAAAAACAGAAATCGTATTTACACCAAATCCCAACTCTTTAATAGGTATAGTGGTGAGTAGGTACTCTTTACCAGAAAGCATACCAGAGAATTTTATTATTCCTCGTTGATGAGCAGCGAAATAATAGTTTTTACGATCTAAATTTTTTGAGTGAACGATAATTTCCAGAGAATCATTTTTTTGTTTTACCTGCAACGCCATTCCTAATGGTTTTATAGCGGGCAGAGCCACTTCTTTCCATTTATCATGATCAGGTTTAATCAGTGCCTTATAGTTGCTATTATGAGGAGTTAAGTTAAATGAGGATAGTCCAAATCTAATTGATTGAAACCTTGCTATTGTATCGGTATCAGAAAGTATAACTCCTTTATATTGGATTCCCAGACCTTGGTCGTTTATTACCCGAACGGCTACATGATTTGGCACCTCATCGATAAGATCGCCTCCCTCGGGAAAGAAGAGGGAATTAATTACAACCGATTGGGTGGGCTTGGTTTTAGTGATTTTTTTAAATGGATTTATTAGGGTTATGTCTTGATAATAAAATGACTGAGCACCTTCGTTTCTCATCCATTGAGTGTAGCTGCATATTCTGTAATTACCTGAATTTACCGAAGCAGGAATAAAAAGTGACCCATACCCGGCACCGCTTTCAATCTCTACTTTTGTTTGAAGCACAGGCACATTGTCGGCATCTAAAATTTCGAAGTAGGCAACTTTGCTTAACGTGCTGGGGATATGATTTTGAGCATTAACAAGATAAATTTTAAACCAAAGCGTTTCTCCGGTTAGGTAGGCCGCTCGATCCGAATGAACAAAAATCTTCTCCTGATCAGGCGCCTGCAACGAAACTATTTTCGTAGACAATGCAGCAGGCAACTGTGCATACGAAAAAGTATGTAGGATGCCCAGTAGAAAAAAAATAGGTATTGGTTTTAAGTTCATTACCAAAAATCTGGTTTTTGTCTTATGCCTCCTTGAAAAATACAATCTGTACAGCTTTGGGTAGAGTATAAGAATCCAAGAAGTGCACCCGTCCTACTATAAATACCTGCGATAAGATTATATGATTGCGAGTTAAGATCTGGGATATCCTCAACCTGAACAGTATCTTGTTCGCAATCGCCACGCTCTTTATAAAACCTATGACTTTCCGGAAGATCGTCAATTGTTAGCGTAAGTCTTTGTTCACTAACTGTAGCCGCGTAAAAATAACCAAGGGCTTGCGCGTTGTTTTCACCGTAGATATTTCCTGTGATTTGAGATGGAAGCGGATCAAACAATGTTCCCAGTGATTCTGTATTTTTTTTAAGTTGCTGCCAGAATTCAAACGCATCTTGGGTAATGGCTTGTTGTTTTACAAGTACGCTGTATTTGATAAATGTTTTTTGTGAATGAAATGGAATTTTAACAAGAGGCAGCTCACTGATGATGTTTTCGCTTAGCTGGCTTGTTGAGCCAATAAGAATATCTGATGAGGGAACATTTTTCCAGCATCTAAATATTTCCTCCTCAGGTTTGCGGAATATATAATTACCATTCTGGTAATAATAAGAGGATTGAAATGCCGAAGTATATTCCCAGGTCTCCACATCATTCCATAAATAATATCCGGTTTTATTGTTGGCACCATGGGTGTTTACATTAATGTAAAGCCCATCATTTTTCGGTCTCCAGGTAACACTATCGATAGCTGGTGTTTCTAAAACCTCAACAAAATCTGAATAATATTTTTTTGAATCCTGTGTTGTTATTTCAATTCGATAACTCTTTGCAAAGTCAACTGCTATTGGCAATTCATAAGTGCCAGATAGTGTTTCATTAAGTTTATAGGCAAGGCCATCTTTTTCTTTGATGAAGACTTCGGCATTTGATACGGGACTGTTTGTATCGGAAGAATTTAGATTAACCACCTGACTGAGTTTAATACGAGCCACATTTTCTGAGGCGTTTAAAAAACCATCCACCACAAGTAAAAAATTATTTACAGTTAAGTTGGGTGTTGGATAGGGATCTACGCAGCTAGCTGCTAGTAACAATAATAATAAACCGTATATCTTTTTCAGTCGATTCATTAGAAGCGAAAGTTATAAGTTAGTGTTGGGATAGGTTGGGCAAAAACAGATAATTTATACCCTTTGATGCTTCCTTCTTTGGAAATGAAATAAACGCTGTATGCATTGTGACGGCCAGTAACATTATAAACGGAAAGAGACCACGAGCCGTGCGCTAGTTTTTTAAGTTTGTGATTTCCTTCAAGATTAACGCCAACATCAATGCGGAAATAATCTGGAATTCTGTACTCATTTCTTTCTGAATAAGCTAGGCGTGGGGCTCCATTTAGTTCATATTTACCCAATGGCAATGTAATGGGACGCCCCGTGCTGTAAGTAAGATTAGCTGAGAAGCTGAATCTCTGATTAAACTTGTAGTTGCTAATAAAATTTAATGCATGAGGTTTATCAAAGTTGGCCGGATAGAATTTTCCCTGGTTAACCGTCTCGGACGGAAATGGACTTTTTGCCAACAATAGAGATCGCGAGTAGGTATAGCTTAACCAACCATTTAATTTTCCTACAGGTTTTTTAATTAGAAATTCAATACCATAAGCGCGGCCTTTGGTCGAAATCACATCTGTTTCGATTGTCTGATTCATAAATAAAACAGCTCCGTTTTTAAAGTCTAAAAAATTTTGCATAGTTTTTATATAACTCTCTGCCGAAAATTCGAATAATCTATTAGGCGAGTTATAATAAAATCCCAGAGACAATTGATCGCCAATTTGAGGTTTGATATTTTGATCACTCAATTTCCAAACATCCGTAGGTGATATGGAAGTGGTATTGCTTAACATGTGGATGTATTGCCTGGTGCGGTTATAGCTAAGCTTTAGCGAGGCATTGCCTAAGAGAAGATACCGCATGGACAGGCGCGGCTCGAAGCCTCCGTAGTGATTGACTCCTTTGCCACGAGCATAGTATAGGGTATCCAGAATATTGCTCTTTTCTTTTGGTAAGCCTGAGGCGTAGCTATATGCTGTTCTTGCCCCAATTAAATTAAAACCAGAATAGCGCACCCCTCCATAAATACTCAGTTTGTTGCTCATTTCAAAGTTATCGCCTATATACAAAGCACTTTCAAATGCCTGCTCTTGTTGAATTGATTTTGACGTAATAATTGAAGATGGATTCTGTGGACTAATTTCTCCGGGATTAAGTTTATAGTGAATAGAACTAGCTCCAAAAGTGAGATGATGTTTTGTGTTTAGATAATAATTGAAGTCTGCTTTTGAAGTAATCTGTTTTATCTGATAAGAAAACTTGAATGCATTGGTTGGATTTTGGTTTGTAGCTAGCGAAAAATCATATTGGCTTAGGGATGAGCCAATAACTCCGTAAAATTTATTGTTAAATATCCGTTTGTATTTTACCCCTACATTCGAATTTTTATATTCAAAAACGGTATCACTATTAAGTTTAAATTGATCGTGGCTAGTATAAGAAGACACGTAGAGGTTATCTTTCTCACTCAATTCCATCGTAACGTTTGCGTTCAAATCGTAGAATGAGGCTTTGCTGTTTTGCAACTGTTTTGAGTCAACTTGTTGTAGTAGCCAATCCGAATAGGTAGATCGTCCGGCAATTAAAAAAGAAACTTTATCTTTTATGATAGGTCCCTCCAGCGAAAGACGACCTGTAACAGGACTAATTCCGCCCATTCCGGAAAATTTTTTCTTGTTCCCTTCCCTCACAGATACATCCAGCACTGATGAAAGTCTTCCTCCATAGTCGGCTGTCATTCCACTTTTAAATAGCTCTGCACTTTTTAAAACATCGGGATTAAACGTAGAGAAGAAACCGAAAAGATGTGATGGGTTAAATATAATTGCGTCATTTAGTAATATTAAGTTTTGACTTGTTGCTCCGCCCCGTACATT
>Ga0209480_10001035_pt1 | contig 20847 bp, 21 predicted proteins | sample JI61114C2DNA_FD_187501 | JGI IMG/M metagenome (GOLD analysis project Ga0209480, IMG submission 187501) | Wastewater effluent complex algal communities from Wisconsin, to seasonally profile nutrient transformation and Carbon sequestration -... | ecosystem: Engineered > WWTP > Effluent > Algae... | reverse complement strand
CAGGGGCGAGGTGCGCCTTGTGGAGAGAGCTTTTGGCATTGGGCCCTCGGCGCTGACGGAGGCCATGGGCATGCTCAACCACCATTTCGCAGCAGCCGCCTGATCGGCGCAGAGCGACAGCCTACCTGTGACTGCCGCCAATCTTTGCAACAGAGCCCTCCTTCGCGATGTTTGTGGCGATTCCACATCGACCACGTTCCTTAATCCCGACAGGAGCAGTCACCGTCTTCTCGCCTCGGCCAAGACCCCAATCACTCTATCTGTTCCGAAAGGGGGCGAGCGACTGAGGGGAATATGTTCCGGGAGTTTGCGGACCTCTTCTGAGGCAAAGAGAGCATGTTACTGCCTAGGCCCGCTTCCAACACGGTTACCGTGCTCACGCCCTAATCGATGACTGGCACGTCAGGCGCATGGGCGACGAAGAAGGCGCGGACGCTGGCTTCGCTCAAGCCCCTCGAATCTCCGCCAGCCTGCGTTCCCACGCCAGCGCGTGCGTGACGATCTGGTCCAGATCGGCATAGCGGGGCTGCCAGGGAAACTCTTTCATGATCGCCCGGTTATCGGAAATAAGGGAATCGGGATCGCCCGCCCGCCGGCCTGCTATCCGCCGGTCGATCTTCATGTTGGCGACGCGGTTCACGGCGTCCAGTACCTCCAGCACGGAAAAGCCTCGGCTATAACCGCAGTTCAGCACGTAGTTCCGGTCCGGCGCGGCCATCAACGCCTCCAGCGCCAGCACATGCGCGGCGGTAAGGTCGGTAACATGGATATAGTCTCGCACTCCGGTCCCGTCGGGCGTATCGAAATCGGTCCCGAACACGCTGACACCGTCGCGCTTGCCCAGCGCGGCCTCCACCGCCACCTTGATGAGATGCGTCGCGCCGGCAGTCGATTGGCCGCTGCGGCCCTGTGGGTCTGCCCCCGCTACGTTGAAATAGCGCAGCGCGCAGAAATTCATGGGATGGGCCGCGTTGACGTCGCGCAGCATATATTCGGTCATCAGCTTGGACATGCCGTAGGGGTTGATGGGCCGCTGCGGCGTCGTTTCCTTCACGGGACTTTCCTCCGGCATGCCATAGGTCGCGGCAGTCGAGGAAAAGATGAAATGCGGTACACCCACCCGTACCGCGCTTTCGATCAGGTCGCGCGTCTTAGAGCTATTGTTATGGTAATATTTCAAAGGATTTTCGACCGAATCTGGCACAACAACGGAGCCCGCGAAATGCATAACTGCCTTCACTCCATGGTCGCGCAGCGTTGTTTCCATCAGCGGCTGGTCGGCGATGTCGCCCACGACCAGCGGAACGCCTTGCGGTACTGCCCAATCAAAGCCGGTAACGAGATTGTCGACGACCACAACGCCATAGCCGGCATCCGTCAGTGCCAGCACTGCATGGCTGCCGATATAACCGGCCCCGCCCGTGACCAAGATCGTCGGCTTTCCGCTCATAAAAGAAGGTCCTCCCGAATGTTCCGGGAAGACCTATCGAGCGGAGGGGGAATTGTCAGCCTGTTTATGCCGCCGCGCGGGGCAAGGCGGGCGATAGAAGGTCGCGCCGCCTGCCCCATCTCGCGAAGCTGCTTCGTCGGCGTGAAGCGTTCGCCATGCGCCGCCGCCAGCCGGTCCAGCACCGCCACGACATAGCGCTACCATGATATGCGGGATTCACTTTCTGTTCTATATGTGATAATGTCCTTTATCACACACTCAAACACGAACAGACCAAGGACGAAAAATGCGCGCGGTGCATGACACGATCGAAGGCCCTTTTGCGATTCAGGAGGATTTGGCCGTCTATGGCCTTATCACCCAGGGCGCGACCTTGTGCGAGGGGGTCAAGCTGATCCTGCATGGCACGATCGCCGGCGACCTCACCGTCGAGCCGGGATCGCGTGCGATCATCCACGGCACTGTCGAGGGGCGCATCTACAACAAGGGCGGCCGGGTCGAAATGTTCGGCATGGCCGATGCGGTCGAGAACCTGTCGCCCGACGCCGCGACGATCATTGACGCGGCGGCGCATATCCTGCGCGGCCGGCGATTGGAAACGATCCGATGAGCGAGGATGGGGACGACGAGGCGTTCGCCGACAATTACGCTGAGCGCGACCAGGCGAAGGCGCTGCGCGAACAGGCGCGTGCGCGAGGCCTGAGCTTCGAGGCGTATCTACCTCCGGATATGGCAGATTGGTTGTTGGAGCGGGTCGAGCAGGGTCATTTCGTCGATCCGTCCGAGGCGGTGTTCGCGATCGTCTGGAACTTCATGGACCTGGAACCGCATAAAGACCTGCGCTCCGAACTGCTACGCCGAACGCTGGATTGCAGCCTTGAGGACGTGAAGGCTGGGCGCGTCTATGATGCCGACGAGGTGTTTGAGGAATTGCGCCGGGAATTGGCGAAGCCTCGCCCAGAGGCGGCGCGTTGGGAGAAAATCCAGCGATGAACCAGCTCGCCCCCCTCCCCTCGCCCACGCTAGCGCTGCCGGCGCTGATCGCGTCGGCCGACGAGACGGCGCGGCGGCGCTTCCTTGAGTTCTTCGCGGTGACGATCCGCAACCCGCATACGCGCCGTGCCTATGCGCGCGCAGCGGGCGACTTCCTAGCCTGGATAGCGGCGCGGGGCGTTTCCTCGCTCGCCGGCGTGCAGCCGCTCCACGTCGCGGCCTGGATCGAGGCGCTAGGCGGCGAGCTGGCCGCGCCCAGCGTCAAGCAGCAGCTTGCCGCCGTGCGGAGCCTGTTCGACTGGCTGGTGACGGGCCAGGTGATGCCGGTCAATCCTGCCGCTTCGGTGCGCGGGCCGTCGCACAGCGTCCGGCGCGGCAAGACGCCGGTGCTGGTGCCCGACGAGGCGCGGCTGTTGCTCGACACGATCGACATTGCCACCCATGCCGGCCTGCGCGACCGGGCCTTGATCGGGTTGATGGTCTATTCGTTCGCGCGGATCGGCGCGGCGCTCGCGATGAGCGTTGAGGATGCCTATGTGCAGAACAGGCGGCTATGGGTGCGGCTGCATGAGAAAGGCGGCAAGCGCCATGAAATGCCCTGCCACCACAATCTTGAGGAATATCTGCTCGCCTATATCGACGGCTGCGATTTGCGCGAGGACCGCAAGGGGCCGCTGTTCCGCACGATCGGCCGCAAGACCAAGCGGCTGACCGCCACCCCCCTGCCCCAAGCCAATGCCTTCGCGATGGTGCGGCGGCGTGCGGCGGCGGCGGGGATCGAGACGGCGATCGGCAATCACAGTTTCCGCGCGACCGGGATCACCACCTATTTGAAGAATGGCGGCACGCTCGAACGGGCCGCGACGATGGCGAACCACAGCTCGACCCGCACGACGCAGCTCTACGATCGTCGGCCCGATGACGTGACGCTGGACGAGGTGGAGCGGGTGTTGATCTAGGCGGCCATCGCCGGCGCCGCACATTCCCAGCGTCCATGCGTGCGATGAAATCCTACCCGCTCCCCGTTGGCGACGGTCGGCGGGGCGCCGTCGCGCCAGAAGGCCCGCATCTGCGCTCGGTCGTCCAGATCGGGGCCGGTGACGATCGCGCGGGCGGCCTGGATGAACTGCCCATGCCCGAACACATAGGCCAGCGATCCGGCAGGCAACGCCGCAAGGCGTGCCAGGCTTGCCTCCACGCGCCGGAGGAAGCCGGCGAAGCTCTCCGCCCCTTCCCCGTCGCAATAGGTCGGGTCGGCGGCCGTCCAGTAGCGTTCGACATGGGGCCGGCGATCGGCGGCGGCCGTGCCGTTCCAGCGCGCCGGTTGCAGATAGGTGAACTCGGCTATGTCCCACGTCTCCACCGGCACGCCAGGAAAGCGGGCGATGGTCGGCGCGGCCGTCTGCCGGGTGCGCTGAAAGGGCGACGTGACGATGAGTGACGGCGCTTGCGACCATTCCCGCGCGAGCCGGCCCGCCTGCCCTGCCCCGCGCTCCGTCAGCGCGATCGACGCCACATCGGCGCTGGCAAGGCCGGTGTTGGCGGTGCTTTCGCCGTGCCGGATGAAGATCGCTCGCATGGCCGGTTAGGCGGCGGCCGATTTGAAATTGTCGATTTCGACCGAGCGGCCGGCAAAGGTCGCAGTGATGTGCATCTCCCCGCCCATCGCCGCGATCAGTTCGCGCAACGTGCTGACCTTCATGTCGGGGCGGCGCACCAGCTTGGAGATAGCGGGCTGCTGCACGTCCATGACGTTCGCAAGTTCCTCCTGGCTGATACCCAGCCCCTCGCGCAACTGTTCGAGACTGACCAGCTCGGCCATCATTTCGGCTTGGCGCGCATCGCTCTCGGCGCGGCGCTCGGGACTCCAATCCTTCATCAGATCGGAAAACGGGCGATGTCCGCTCATTTTATCAATCCTTCCTCTTTCAATTCCTGCAAATACACGTCGTAAAGTTCATCAGCGACCGGGATCATCCGTTCATAGAAACGGGCGTCCCCGGTCTTGTCGCCTCCGATCAACAGGATTGCAGACCGGCGCGGGTCGAAGGCGTAGAAAACCCGCAATGGCTTGCCGCCGCTCTGGATTCGCAGCTCGCGCATGTGCGAGTGCCGCGAATTGTTGATCCCCGATGAGTGCGGGAAACGCAAGTTCGGGCCTTTGTCTGCCAGCAATCCGACGCTGAAACGGATAGCGTCCTGATCGCTATTGCCGAGGTCGATAAACCAGTCTCCGAACTCATCGGTATTCTCAACGTCCCAGCTCATTGGCGTTTGTATTCCATGCGTGGAATATAAGCGCAATTCCTTTCCAGATCAAGAAGGCTTACCGCGACGCCAACGCGGCAGACTTATTGCCATCATATGTATATCATAGAGATAGCGCTATGCCGTCATTTCGACATTAGAGAGACATATCGGGCGCGTCCCTTCGGGCACGGCTCTATCTCCGCCTGAAGGCTCCGACCAAGCCCGCAAGCGGTCTTGGCGCATAGCGTGACGATCCTCGCGTGAGGCAGGGGCGCGACCCCTGCCCTGTCGTGCCGGCGTTCGCCGGCGTGTCGTTCGTTTGCGTGGGAAAGGCGGTCCCGGCCGCCTCTCCCTGCAACGGGATTAGACGGGGCCGTGCCTCGCTGCGCTGCGGCCGCTCCACCCCCATCGAATCCCGCTGCCCCCTCTCTCGCCGGCGTTCTTGGGCGTCCGTGTCCGGTCGATGGCTGGCCATCGCCGGACAGGCGATTTGAAGGGAGTAGAAAGCATGACGCAGGACAACCGGGAAAGCTGGCTCAATCGGGTGGCGGCGGGCATGGCTCCGTTGTTCGAGGCGCTGGAAAGCCCCCTCCCCTCGCGCATCCGCGTCGCGATCGGCTTCACCAGCGCGGGCCGCAAAGGCAAGGCGATCGGCGAGTGCTGGGATAATCGGCTAAGCGCGGACGGGCATTTTGAAATCTTCATCCGTCCCGACCTCGCCCACGCGGCCGACGCCATGCCGGCGCAGATCGCGGCGATCCTCGCGCATGAGCTGGTCCACGCGGCCGTGGGCATCCCGGCAGGGCATGGGAAGGCGTTTAAACGGGTCGCCCTTGGTCTTGGCCTGGTCGGGCCGATGCGGGCGACGACACCCGGCGAGGCGTTCCTTGTCGCCGTCGCGCCGATCCTAGAGGCCGTTGGCCCCTCCCCCATGCCCGTCTCGACACGGACGGCGAATCCACCGCGCCCAAGAAGCAGAAAACCCGGATGCTCAAATGCGAGTGCGCGACGTGCGGCTATACGGTGAGGACCGCGCGCAAATGGCTTGAGCAGGCCGGAGCGCCGCTTTGCCCGATCGAGGATCACGGCCAGATGGAGCATGAACCACTGGACGACGAGGGCGAGGACGAGAGGGAGGGCGGCGAGTAACCGTCGCAATCAAATGTATATCGTCTAGCATTACAAACGATGCTATATAGCGCGCATATTGCCAGCGGAGCGAGAGCGGAATGATATTGGCGGTCGGAAATACCAAGGGCGGCGTCGGCAAGACCACGCTCGCCGTGAACCTCGCGGTCGCGCGCGCGCTTGCGGGCCGCGACCTTCTGCTAGTGGACGGCGACGAGCAGGGAACCGCCCTCACCTTCACGGAGCTGCGCGCCGAGCGGCTTGGCGAGGCGGGCTATACCGCCGTCGCGCTCACCGGCGCGGCGCTTCGCAGCCAGGTCCGCCAGCTCGCCCCCAAATATGATGACATTATCATCGACGTGGGCGGCCGTGACACCGGCTCGCTGCGCGCCGCGCTCACCGTGGCCGATACGCTGCTGGTGCCGGTGCAGCCGCGCAGCTTCGATGTGTGGGCGCTCGACCAGGTGGCGGCGCTGGTGGCCGAGGCGCGCGAGATCAACGAGGGACTGCGTGCGATCGCGATCCTCAACGGCGCGGACCCGCAGGGCGGCGACAACGAGGCAGCCTTGCAGATGATCGGCGATATCGAGGGGATCGAGGTGCTGCCCACGTCGATCGTGCGCCGCAAGGCGTTTCCGAACGCGGCGGCCGAGGGCAGGGCGGTGGTGGAGCAATCGCCGCGCGACGCCAAGGCAATAGACGAGCTGGCCGCATTGGTCAGCGCGGTATTTGTATAGCATAATGATAGCGGAGTGAATGATAATGGCTATCGCTCGTAAACCGAACAGCAAGCCCAAGCCGCCCGTCACCGACGACGCGGCCGACGCCTTCATAGCCGGTGCCGCGAAACCGGCAGCGCCGGCGATCGCGGAGGCGGCCGAGGACGGGCCGCGCAAGTTGCCGGTCATGTTGCGGTTCGATCGTGCGTTGCTGGCGAAGGTCGATGCGGCGGCGAAGCGGCGCGGTATCAGCCGCAGCGCATGGATTCAGTTCACGGTGAGCCGCGCGCTCGATGCTGGCGAGGGATAGGGCCGGCGAGGGCAGGGGCGTCGCAGGCTAGGCGGGCGCAGCGCACGAAAAGTGAGTTTTGGGGTAGGACCTCACCTTTGGGCCGCTGGCGCGCTGAAATCCACCAGCACCGGCATTTCGGGTATGTCCCCGCGCAGCTTCGCCCGCCGCACAATGCTATGCTGGTCGATCAGGTTTTGCGCGTCGCGACGGCCGCTCATGGTCTTGGGAAGCCACATCATCGAAACCCGTTCGACCTTGCGGCCCTTCTTGATCGGGGTGAACTCGACCCAGAAGGGGCAGAGCTTGTTGATTTCCTCTTGGGCGACCTTGAGGCAGTATTTGTTGAAATCGGCGAAGCGTTTCAACTTGCCTTCCGGCACGTTGAGCAGGCCGCGCAGCTCCGCGATAGTGAACTCCTCGCTTTGCTTGTATTCGAGGCCGATACGGCGCTCGATCATTTCATAGAGGCACAGCGCGTATTTCGACTCGAAACAATACATCACTTGCGTCTTGAGGCGGGCATAGACCTCGCTGTTACGCAAAATCTCAATCAGTTCTTCCGGGATGCGGTAATGCAGGAAGCCGTCTTTTTCGAGGCTTTCATCGCTGGGGCCGAGAAGCTGGACGCGGCGCTTATAGCTCTTGCCAGCCTTGCGGATCGTGACGATCGCGATGGTGCCCATCAGGCGCAGCAGCGAGCTTTCTATGCGCTCATTGCCCTGGTGCGTGCCCTTGAGCGCGCTCTTGGCGATGCGGTGGATGACCGGCTCGCCGATCCGCTCCCAGGCGTTGGCGATCAGCAGGTTATAGATTCGCCGATCGGCGAGGGTGAGGGGGGACAGCTCGACAATATCGACCAGCTCGCCGGGTTTGACGATTTCCCCGTAATTGGCAGGATCAAAGGGATTGCCGCGTCCCTTTTGCGCGAGGGTCAGGGCGGTGTCGCCGTCCAGGGCAACCTTTGCCTTTCCGCGATTTACAGGTGAGATTGCACGATTCATGCGCTCACCTTAGCAGCTAAAGTGAGCTAGGCAATTCTTAAAGCTCGCCGTTCGACCATAGGGAGGGGATACCCCAAAACTCACCGATGAAAATGCCTATACCCCAAAGCTCACCGGACTCGACCCCAACACTCACCTTTACCGACCCCAAAGCTCACCGAAGGCTACCCCAAAACTCACGCGACTCGGCCCCAAAACTCACTTTTCGAGGCCATTTCTCTAGGTTTTTTGCGGGTTTCCGCCCCCTGAATCTTGAATCTAAGAAGAATCTTTGAATCAGAACGCGAACGGTGAGTTTTGGGATAGCCTCGCTTGTGGATAACTCGCCCGACTAGCGGGGTTTCACACACCGCACCGTCGCAAAGAAGAAGAAAAGCGCCGCCTCTTGGCCCCAGTAGGGGTGACTACACGAAAGTGACGTATCTGCACGGAAAGGGCGAACGGATAGCGAACGTCACGCGGCAAGTAGGGAGTTGACGGCGCGCAGCGGTCGCAAGGCGTCCGGATCGGGTTGATCTTCAACATTCCAGCTATAGTCACCGGTCAGCGAGATATGCTCCCAGCCCAATGGCGCGATGTGGCGTGCGATTTCGTCGGCTGTGCCGATGTCCGCCAGCGCCATTTCGAGATAGCGAGTGTTCCACAAGATGATGGCGGCGACGAGCAGGTTGAGGCCGGAGGCGCGATAGGTCTGGTTCTCGAACCGACGATCGCGCAGTTCGCCGAGCTGGTTGAAGAAGAGCGCGCGGGCGAGCGCGTTGCGGGCTTCGCCTTTGTTGAGGCCCGCCTGGGTGCGCCGGCGCAGGTCGATGTCGCGCAGCCAGTCGAGCATGAAAATGGAGCGTTCGAGGCGGCCCAGCTCGCGTAGTGCGAGGGCCAGTCCGTTCTGTCGCGGATAGGCGGACAAGCGGCGCAGCATTGCCGAAGCAGTGACGGTGCCGGTGCGGATCGACGTGGCGAACCGCAGCAGTTCGTCCCAATGCGCCGCGACATGACCCATTGCGATCGGTTCGGCCGTCATGCCGGCAAGCAAGGGGCCGGATTCTTGGCCGGGAAGGAGGTGTAAACGACGCTCCTTGATGTCGCGCAGGCGCGGCGCGAAGCGGTAGCCGAAGAAGGGCATGAGGCCGAACACATGGTCCGATGCCCCGCCCGTATCGGTGTAGTGCTCCTCGATCGTCAGGCCGGTCTGGTGATACAGCAAGCCATCCAGCACATAGGGCGCTTCGCCAGCGGTCGCCGCGATCACCCGACTTGCGAAGGGGTCATATCGATCCGAGACATGGGTGTAGAAGGCAACGCCTGGTTCGTTGCCGCTGCGCGCGTTGATGTCGCCGATCGCGGCCCCACGGCCCCCGGCATGAAATTGCTGTCCGTCGCTCGACGAAGTGGTGCCGTCTCCCCACAGCGCGGCGAGCGGCATGGCGCGATGGGCGTCGATCAGCCTTCCCAACGCTTCGCCATAGGCGGCTTCGCTGATGTGCCAGTCGTGAAGATGGGCGAGCTGACGCAGACTTGCGCCCCGGCAGGTTTCCGCCATGCGTGTGAGGCCGAGATTGATGCCATCGGCGAGGATGACCGTGAGCAGCGCATTGCGATCGTCGGCTTCCCGGCCCGAACGACGATGGATGAAGCATTCGCTGAACCCGGTCCAGGCATCGACCTCCAGCAGAAGATCGGTGATCTTCACGCGCGGCAGTCGATCATAGGCGGCGCGACGGGCAATCTCGGTGGCGGGCGGTGTTGCCGCCTTCAGCGGCGAGATGATGAGACCGTTTTCGTCAAGCTTAACCTGGGGCAGCTCCCCTTGCCGTGCAAGGACCGTTACCTGCTCGATCGCCGTGTCGAGCCTGGTGCGCCGTTCCTCGATATGGCGCTCGAAATCCGTTTCGATGGCGAGCGGCAACGGCCCCTTCTCGCGCAGCGCCGCAAAGGTCGCCGGCGGTATGAGATAGCTGTCGAAATCGCGAAACTGCCGGCTTCCCGCGACCCATATATCCCCGGCTCGCAACCGCTCGCGTAGTTGCGACAAGGCGCATAGTTCATAAGCGGCACGATCAACGATGCCATCCCGCAGGACGAACGGGCGCCATGCGGGCGGCACAAAGCGTAGCGGCACGCGATCAGGCAAGCGCCGTTTGCCGGTCCGATATAGCTCCGCGATGATGGCCAGCGCTGACAGGAGCCCCTGAACCGCGCCGGCGCCGCGAAACTCGAAGGCGTTGAGAAAAGCGCCGACAAAGAGCTTCACCGTCCGATGCCGCTCGATCAATTCGGCGGTGCGATCGACGGTTTCCGGTCGCCCGAGCACTTCGGCCTGCTCGACGGCCACGGCGAAGTGCTGCCAGTCCAGCGCCTCGATCTGCGCCAGAGAATCCACGCCCTTGCTGCGCGCGTCGATGAGGAGGCGGCAAGACCCCGTGAGCGTCCGGAGGTGGCCTTGCAACTCGCGCACCGTCTTGAGGGCTTTGTCGCGGGTCCGGTTCTCGGCGCGGCGCGCCATGCTGCCCAACAGCTTGTCGAACATCGTCAGGGTGGCGTCGGTCAGGCTTTCCTCAAGCCGGATGCCGGTTGCCGCCAGCGTCGCATGGCGGCGCAGGGCATTGAGTTCGCCAAGGTGCTGGGGTGTGATGCGGCTGCCTTCGTCCGCCAGCCTGTCAAAAGTCAAAGCCGGGATCATGTCGGCACGGGCGCGATCGAGGCCCAGCGCGCGGATATAGGCGAGCCGTTCGATCAGGCGCAGGATGTTGCGCGCTGCCGGCGATTGTGGCGCATTGCGCATCCAGGATAGCCATGTCGCGACCTGCCCCGGTCGTCGGGCCAGCAAATCGTCCAGGCCCTGAAGGGTGTCAGGCAGCAGGCCATTCGTGAGCACTTCATAGGTAAGCTGTTCGGCTTGCTGGCGCGCCCGCCGCAGCACCGCTTCGAGAATCGACGGAGAAGGCAGGAGGATCTGCAGGCGCCGGAGTTCATCGACGATGACGTCTGCCATCTGGCCGGGGTGTATGATGGTCTGCGCGATTGGGACCGAGAAGGCGACAACTTCACGGAAAGCGTTGCGGTCAAAAATCCTGAACCCGTGCGATCGTCGGATTTCGACGAGATGCTCGCGACGGGTCTGGTCCCGATGGGCATAATCCGCGAAGGCTGCCGGCGCGACGCCGAGTTGCTGCGCCACATAGGCGAGCACAGGAGCGGGCGGGACTTCGCCCGCTTCCAGCGCACGGCCAGGCCATCTCATATATAGCATGAGCATCGCATAGCCGAGCCGGGTGGCATCGCCGCGACGGCGGCCGACAATTTCCAGGTCGTCGCTGGTCAGCGTATAATGACGCGCGATCTCGCGCTCATCGAGCGGCGCGCCATAATGCCTCGCCCAGATTTCCAGGCTCACCAGTCGCCGTCTCGCCAAGCATCATCTCCTTCGCTTTGCGTGTCCGTCAGACGGTCCTCTGGCGGCCAACAGGAATATGTCCGTTAACTCTGGACCTGTAACGGCGATTCGGACAAGATCGCATAATGACGGGAAAACGGACAGGATCGGGCATCATGTGGCGCTGATCGGCTACGCGCGCGTCTCGACCGCAGACCAGAAGCTGTCGCTCCAGCTTGACGCGCTGAACACTGCCGGGTGCGACCGTATATTCGACGATCACGCATCCGGGGCAAAAGCCGATCGGCCTGGCCTAACCGAAGCGCTCGCCTATTTGCGCCCCGGCGACACGCTGGTGGTCTGGAAACTCGACCGCCTCGGCCGCTCGATGAGCCACCTGATCGAGAAGGTCGGCGAGCTTGCGGCGCGCGGCATCGGGTTCCGCTCACTCACCGAGAATATCGACACCACCACTTCGGGCGGCATGCTGGTGTTCAACATCTTCGGCTCGCTGGCCCAATTCGAGCGTGACCTGATCCGTGAACGCACTCATGCCGGCCTCAAGGCCGCACGCGAGCGGGGCAACAAGGGTGGTCGCCGGCCTGTCGTTACCCCCGACAAACTACGTAAAGCGCGGGCGCATATCGCAGCGGGCCTCACTGTTCGTGAGGCGGCGGCCCGGCTCAAGATCGGCAAAACCGCCCTATACAAGGCTCTGGAAAACGCGTGAAACCGCTGGCGATCAAGAACTCGTGGGTGCTGGTCACAGGGGCTTCGACCGGTTTGGGCAGAGCGTCCGCCCTCCGCTTGGCGGCATCGTACCAGGCCAAGCCCCTGATTGTTGGACGAAGGCTCGACAACTTGCGGGAGCTACAGACCGAAATTGACGAGCGGTTCAATGTGCCGTGCGAGATTATAGTGGCTGATCAACGTGAAATCGAGGGCAGGGAGAAAATCGCGGCTAAGGTTGCAGAATTGCAAGTAACAGCCGCTTTGTTGGTTGCCGGAATGACGAGCGTTGGTTCATTTGATGCAGGCCGTGCCGACACTTATGCCGAGGTAATTGAAACAAACATACTCGGTTTCACGGATTTGCTGGCTCGCCTGATTGCGATTTTCAGGGAGCAGCCGTTTGAATCCTCAGTAATCGCCGTGTCGAGCCTGGCGGGCGAAACATCCGTGCCCTTCCAAGCGGTCTACGGCGCGTCGAAAGCCTATGTGAGCACCCTCATGCGAGCGCTTTCCGTGGAGCTTGCCGGGACGGGAGTGAGTGTTGGGTCTTTTGCACCCGGTGGAATCGACACAGACATGGCTGCCCTCAGCGATTTGAAGTGGGGGAGGTTGGGTTTGATGGACGTTGACCGGTGCGCGGCCCATGCAGTCCACGCTCTGGTTTATCGGCAATCCTTCGCCATACCGGGGATGGGCAACCAGCTCACATATTTGGCGAGCAGGGTTCTACCTCGATCGTTGGTCAATCGGATTGCCGCCCTCCCATATCGGCGCCCGTAGGGCGGCACCACATAAAAGGGGCAGGAAAGCCTGCGAATAGCATCTGCTGGCATCGTACCGGATTTGTTCGCCCTTAGCGTGCAGATACGTCACTTTCGTGTAGTCACCCCCAGTACATTATTGGGACACAGATTCACGGTAGCGCTGGGAGCGCCGTCAGCGCTGACCGACCTTGAGCGGCAGAAACCCGTCGGCGTCGAAAGCGGCAGGGTCGGACCAAACATAATCGCCGGTCAGGTTTATATGGTCCCAGCCCAGAGGCGAGAGCTGAGCGAGCAGCGGTTCCTCGCCGGTGCCACGGATGCCGAGTGCGTCAACGGCACGGTCGAGGTATCGACAGTTAAACAGGATGATCGCGGCAGTGACGAGGTTGAGCGCGGCGGCGCGCGTTTGCTGGTTTTCGACGCCGCGATCCCGGAAGCGCCCGAGCCGGTGAAACGCGACCGCTCGGGTAAGAGTGTTCCGCGCCTCACCCTTGTTCAGCTCGGCGGTGACATATTTGCGCAAAGTGGGATCTTCGAACCAGCGCAGTGTGAACAGGGTACGCTCGACACGGCCTATTTCCCGAAGCGCGGTCGCCAGCGAGTTTTGCTGACGGTAGGCGGAAAGCTTTTTCAGGATCAGCGATGGGGTCACGACCCTGTTGCGCATGGCCTCGATCATTGGGTCGACGTCGTCCCAATGCGAGCGGATGAGCTCCTTGTCGAGCCGCTGTCCAAACAGCGGTGCGAGTTTTCCGTAGCGCGCTTTCGGTTCGAACGCATAGAGGCGTCGATCGGAAAGCCGTGGGATGCGCGGCTCGAAACTGAGGCCGAGCCGACTGGTCACCGCGAACACGATGTCGGACACGCCGCCGCCATCGGTATGGAACGAGCCTATGTTCACACCACTGTCGTGGCCGAGGATTCCGTCGAGCGCATGGATGGCCTCGCCTGCGGTACCCGCAATCACGGTCTGGTGTAGCGGGGCGTAACGGTCGGTGATCGTCGTGTAGATCTTTACGATCGGGTCGCGACCGTAATGCGCGTTGACTGTCCCGCCACTTTCGCCGGGTCCGCCCAGGTAGAAATGTTGACCGTCGGCCGACGCACGCCATCCCTCGCCGAACCACGCCGCAATCGGCTCGGCATGTATGGCGTCGGTCAGGCAGCCGAGCGCGGCGCGGAAGGTGTCCTCACGCATGTGCCATGTCTGCATCCGCATCAGCGCGCGTCGAGAAGCGACACCGCATACGTCGGCCATGCGGCTGAGGCCCAGATTGGTTGATTCCGCGATCAATGCTGCCAGGAACGTGCGCTCGTCGGTCGGCGGAAGGCCCGATGACACATGCCCAAAATGATCGACGAAGCCGGTCCATCGGGCGACCTGCGAAAGCACGTCCGTGATCCGGATCGTCGGCAACGTGCCATAGGTACGCAATGCCAGAAGTTTGGAGGGATCGCTCTCAAGCTGCTCGGCCTTTGGGCCTTTAGGGAAGCGTAGCTTATCGCCGGTGAACAGCAACGGATCCTTGCCCGACAATCCGCGTGCGGTCGCGAGAAGTGCGGCATCGAGCGCCTCGGATTTCTGCTCGAGCCATTCGTTGGCGCTGAGCTTTCGCACCGGCGGCAGCGACGTCGGCCCTTTGGCCGCAGCCGGTGTGCGGGGTGTCAGCAGATCTTCGAGCGAACGGTGGATGCGCGACGTGGCAACCCATAGATTACCGGACGCCAGCGCACTCGATACGGCGAAAAAGGTAGCCAGCTCCCAATACGTCCGATCGATCTTGCCACCCTGAACGACATGCCGATGCCAGCGCAGCTCGACATGTCCCATGGGCAGCTCTTCTGGCAGTCCCTTGCGCCAGTCCCCCCCAAGGTCGATCAATATGCCCATGGCGGTTCGCAACGGTCCGGTCGCTGACCTGCCATCGAAGATGAACGTGGCGAGAAAACGGGCGCCGACCTGCTTGAACACGCGGTATTCCGATGCAAGCTCACCGAGCACGTCAGGACGACCCGGTTTGATCGTTCTCCGGATTAGCGCTGCATCGGCTGCGATCACGTCGAGGTCGGCGATCGCCGTGACCGCCGTCGCGATATCGTCGCCTGTGCGGGCTGCCCGTGTCAGCGCTTCGAGTACGGACGCAATGCGGGTCAAGCGCGCTCGGCCCTGCTCGTCGGCGACAGCAATGGTCTCTTCAAGGCGTTTGCGCGCGTTGAGGTTGGCACGCCCAACGAGCGCTCCGAACATCCAGATCGCGGCGTCGGTGAGCGTGGCTTCCAACTCGCGTAACGTCGCTACCAGCGTCGTCAATCGCCGCGCCGGCCCCATTTGCTGAAGAGCCTGAGCGGTGTGGCGGGCGCCTTCGCGCGCCATGAGCGCAAGCCGTGGCCGATATCTGTCGGGCACTGCGACGGCGGCATAATTCGTCGAGCGCACGCGATCGATCTTGTCGAAGATTTCGAGAAGGCTGCGACCGCCGACGCGCACGGCGGGCTCGCGCAACCAACTCAGTCGGCTCTGCAAGGCATGGGCTTTGTCCGACAGCAATGACTCGATCGACGCGCGTTGCGTAGCATTGGTGCGAGAATAAACATCGTTCGTGACGAGTCCGTCGGCCGCGTGCATCGCTTCGCCCGCAAGACGCTCCACCACCGAAATTCCTGGAATGACGATGCGCTGCTCGCGCATCCGCATAATCAGTCGGTCGATCAGGACTTTCCCGTCAGTGACGCCCACCGCTTCCCCAGCCAGCCAATTTGCCAGCTCGGCTCGGCCCGGTCGGGTGAGGTCGCGATAATGATGGCGACGCTTGATAGCGGCGAGCTGCTCGTAGCGAGTCTGCAGCCGCCGCGCGAATTGCGCGATGACTTCGACACCGACGCCGATCTGCTCGGCGATATGGTCGAGCATAATTGCCGGCAGTGTCTCGCCCTTACGCAAATGGCGACCCGGATAGCGAAGGCAGCATAGCTGGAGCGCATACCCGAGCCGCGTTTCGGGAGTTCGCGCTTCGGCGATGGCTGCCAGGTCGCTCTTGTCCAGGCTATGGTGCTGAACGATGAACGCTTCGGTGTCGGGCAGCGCCAGGAATGAGGCGCGTTGCTTTTGGGTCATTGGAATCCGTGCGGGCATCGCTTTTCCCCTTCAAAAACTACTTGCCATTGAGACTGGTTTTGAAAGAGGATATTGCAAGACGCAACGCGGCGGTTTGTGTCGCGGAAAAATCGGGAACACAAACGTTCGTTTGTGAAAGGGACAATAGGTGTTGATCGGCTACGCCCGTGTCTCGAAAGGCGACGATCAAAGCACGGCGCTCCAGCGTCGCGCGCTCAAAGGAGCTGGGTGCGAACGCATATTCGAGGAAGCGGCCAGTGGCGGACGCTGGGATCGTCCCGAGCTGCACCGGATGATTGACCAGCTCCGCACCGGTGATGTCGTGACCGTCTGGAAGCTCGACCGGCTTTCGCGCTCGCTCAAGGACCTGCTTCACATCCTCGACCGCATCGAAGTCGCAGGCGGTGGGTTTCGTTCGCTCACCGAAAGCATCGACACGACTTCCCCTGCAGGACGGATGATGATGCAAATGGTGGGCAGCTTCGCGGAGTTCGAGCGCGCGATGATCCGCGAGCGCACCTCCGCTGGCCTTGCTCAAGCCCGTGCTGAGGGCCGTGTAGGTGGGCGTCGCCCGAAACTCACACCCTCACAGCGCGGCGATGTCGTGGAAAACGTGATAACCGGCCGAAAGACCGCAGCGCAGATGGCCAAGCTCTATGGAGTCAGCGAACCAACGATCAGCAGGGTCCTCGCTGCTGCACGGCAGGAGGCCGCCTTGTGAGGAGAATGACCGCATGAAACCCAGTAATGATTTGAGCGGACTCATCAAATATCTGTCGCGTGCCGAGTGGCACGACCGACTTGAAGATGTCATGGGCGACCATTTTGCGCCAATAATGACCGCGTTTGACATCGAATATGAAGAGATTGGTGAAATTCTAGGGGAACACTGGGATCGCACGCTTTGGGGCTGCGCTTTCGAGGATTTTCTGACACAGAGCTTCGATCCTGACGGCATCAACATCGTCGATGATTATATCAAACGGCGGGGCTGGAACGAAAAAGTACAGAGCAAAGCCTATATGAAGGCGCTGAGCACATCGGTGATGAGCCTTTATGAAGCCAGCGAAATTGTACCGGGCCAATCGATGACGCTCCGCGACATGGTGCGCGGCGGCGAGCCGCTGCTCGTGCATGAACATTCGGCGACCCAGTCACTCAAAAAATGGGACAGGATCGCGGCACGCGTTGTGCCAATGAACGGCAAGCATATTCTGGCTGGTGGTGTGTTGCCTTTTACCCTGGAAGGCACAACGCTGTTTCAGAAGGGATTTGATCCCACATTTCCCAAGTAAGGCGCTGATTTCGCTGTCCTGACCATTATATTTCCTATATAAAACATGGTGTTGAAGGCTGCGAGGAGCGCGTCTCATGGATCACCCAGAGGGTGCGGGCTTGCAACGGGCAGATCGGGTGGATTTCGACCCTCGCGTGCGGCTGGAATTTCGCGGCACGCAGCTCAGTTCCGACGGCGGCCTTCTGGTGATGCGCGAGCTTGATGACGCGCTCGGGTTGTCCGATTTGGCGTCAGCGGCGCTGCGCGATACTCGCTCTGGCAAGAACACGGTCCATCGGCTCGACGGCCTGTTCCGGCAATCAGTCTTTGGGCGGCTGGCCGGATACGAGGATGTCAACGACGCCAACCGTCTCGCCTGCGATCCGGTCATGCGCCAAGTTGTCGGCGGCAGAGCGGTCGATGCACAAGCGGCCTCGGCATCGCAGATGGGACGGTTCGAGACCGAGACGCTGGCTCTGGCCGGGAACCGTGCCGCGCTGGCCGACCTGAACGGGCAATGGATCGACCGGTTCCATGACCGTAACGGGCTGAAGTACATCGTTCTGGACATGGACAGCTCGGTCAGCCCGACCCATGGCGACCAGGAAGGGTCCGCCTGGAATGGCCATTTCGACTGTAGCTGCTATCACCCCAACTTTCTGTTCAACCAGTTCGGGATGCTGGAACGCTGCGCCCTGCGCCATGGCAACGTCCACAGCGCCGATGGCTGGCGTGATGTTCTCGACCCCGTCATTGCGCGCTACGCGGAGCGCGACCTTGGTGGCAGGTTCTTCCGGGCCGATGCTGCCTACGCGATCCCGGCGATCTATGAGCGATTGGAAGAAGCGCGGTTCTTCTACGCCATCCGGCTGCCCGCAAACGCGGTCCTCAAGGACAAGATCGCGCATCGGCTAACGCGCCCTGTCGGGCGGCCGTCACTGACCAAGGTCAAGCGGTTCTTCGAGGAATTCGAGTATCAGGCGGCGTCCTGGGACAAGGAACGCCGGGTGATCGCCAAGATCGAATGGCATCCGGGCGAACTGTTCCCGCGTGTCGGCTTCATCGTCACCAACCTGCCGATGGAGCCGGACTGGGTGGTGCGGTTCTACAACCAGCGCGGCACCGCCGAGCAGCACATCAAAGAGGGCAAATACGCCTTTCGCTGGACGCGGCTGTCGTGCCGGAAGTTCCGCGACAATGAGGTGCGGCTGCAACTGCACGCCCTGGCGTACAACCTGGCCACCTTCTTGCGCTGCATCGAGCTGCCCGAGGCCATGGCCGACTGGTCGTTGACCAGCCTGCAACTGAAGCTGATCAAGATCGGGGCACGTGTGGTCCGTCACGCCCGCACCATCACCTTCCAGCTGGCCGAGGTCGCTGTCACCGGCACGATGGTACGCGCCATCCTCGCCGCTATCCGCCGATTGCGAGCGCCACCGCTATGCGCATGATCGCGATCCACGCTCAAACTGAACGAAAGCGGCTGGACAGATCTGTCCGCTGCGCTGAAAAACGCCGCCCCTGGGCAAGGAAACAGCGGCTTCGCGGTCTGATCCGTCCAGATCCAGCAGTCTGCGCGACCGCAGGTGCCGCTTGCGGCAGAAAATCCTTGTCTAGCGCTCGGATACAGGCGATCTTCACCTCAAACGCCACGCCACTTGGGGAATGCAGGTATAATTGTCTTGTGCTTCCGGTCCGGGATCGCGTAAAACGGCAGCCAAACGCGGCGTGATCGCATTAACTATTTTCAGGGAGACATTCATGAACGAGCAGTTGCAAGGGGCTACAACCCAGACGGCAAGCGCCCAGCCGCTGTTCAACCCGCTGTCTCCGGACTTCATCCGCGATCCCTATCCCTCCTACGACAAGCTGCGCACGCACGCGCCGGTGCTGCATCTGCCGGCGCTGAACGGCTATCTCGTCAGCCGCAATGCCGACGCGGCGCTGGTGCTGCGCGACAAGCGGTTCGGCAAGGATTACGTCACCCGCATCACGCGCCGCTTCGGGCCGGAAGCGCTGAACGAGCCTGTTTATCGCGCGATGGGCCGCTGGATGCTGACGCAGGATCCGCCCGACCACACCCGCCTGCGCGGCCTTGTCGTCAAGGCGTTCACGGCGCGCCGCGTCGAGGACATGCGTCCGAAGATCCAGGCGATCGTCGACGACTCGATCGACCGGGTGATCGGGCAGGGCCGCATGGACCTGATCTCGGACTTCGCGTTCCGCCTGCCAGTCATCGTCATCTGCGACATGCTCGGCATTCCGGAGACGGATCGCGAAATCTTCTTCAAGCGCGAGCGCACCGGCGGCCGTCTGCTCGATCCGGTGCCGCTGTCGCGCGCCGAGATCGACGAGGCCAATGCCGCGCACGCCAATTCCGAAGCCTATTTCCAGCGGCTGTTCGATCTGCGCCGCCGCGAGCCGGGCGACGACCTGACGACTCAACTGGTTCAGGCGGAAGAGGCCGGCAGCAAGCTCAGCAACGAAGAGCTGACCGCGAACATCATCCTGCTGTTCGGCGCGGGTCACGAGACCACGGTGAACCTGATCGGCAATGCGCTGCTGGCGCTGCATCGCAATCCGGACCAGCTCGAACTGCTGAAGTCCAACCTGTCGCTGATGCCGAACGCGATCGAGGAATTCCTGCGCTACGACTCCTCGGTGCAGCTCACCTACCACGTCGCGATGGAGGATGTCGAGATCGGCGGCGTGAAAATTCCGCAGGGCGACAACGTGATGTGTCTGCTCGGCTCGGCCAATCACGATCCGGCTGTCTATCCCGATCATCCGGATCGGCTCGACATCACGCGGCCGAACGTGCGGCCGCTGTCGTTCGGCGGTGGTATTCACTTCTGCCTCGGCGCGCAGCTCGCGCGGCTCGAAGCCGAGGTCGCGCTCACGACGCTGCTGCGCCGGATTCCGAATCTGCGCATCGACGACGTGGAAAATCCGAAGTGGCGGCCGACCTTCGTGCTGCGCGGCCTCAAGGAGCTTCCGGCCAGCTGGTGAATGCGCGGCCCGGCGAAGCGCCGGGCTGAAATCCGCGTGACTCGCCTTTGCGATGTGGCATAACGTGCCGCGATCAAGCGGAGCGCGCGAGCCATGCCTGTCATCGACCGGATCAAGGATTTCCAGAACGATCTCGTGGCGATCCGCCGCGATATTCATGCGCATCCGGAAATCGGCTTCGAGGAAACCCGCACCAGCGCCATCGTCGCCGACCTGCTGGAGACCTGGGGCATCACCGTGCATCGCGGCGTCGGCGGCACCGGCGTCGTCGGCGAACTGCGCGGCAACCACAACAGCAACAAGCGGATCGGCCTGCGCGCCGACATGGACGCGCTGCCGATCCTTGAGACGACGGGTCTGCCTTACGCTTCGACCGTGCCGGGCAAGATGCACGCCTGCGGCCATGACGGCCACACCACCATGCTGCTCGGCGCCGCGCGCTATCTCGCCGAGACGCGCAACTTCGCCGGCACCGCGGTGTTCGTGTTTCAGCCGGCCGAGGAAGGACTCGGCGGCGCGCGCGCGATGATCAAGGACAACCTGTTCACGCGCTTTCCCTGCGACGAGATCTACGGCCTGCACAATTCGCCGAACGGCAAGCCGGGCCGCATCGCGGTGTTTCCGGGTTTACTCGTCGCTGTCCATAGGCCCAGATGACCTTTTGTGGACGGGAATCGGCATGGTGAAGCGCAAACATCAACTCCTGACCGAGAGTGAGCGCGATCAAATCCTCGCCATCCCGACC
>Ga0209480_10001034_pt1 | contig 20877 bp, 13 predicted proteins | sample JI61114C2DNA_FD_187501 | JGI IMG/M metagenome (GOLD analysis project Ga0209480, IMG submission 187501) | Wastewater effluent complex algal communities from Wisconsin, to seasonally profile nutrient transformation and Carbon sequestration -... | ecosystem: Engineered > WWTP > Effluent > Algae... | reverse complement strand
AACATCAGCGGTGGAGGCTCGATTGGCAATGAAGACGATCCATTGACACAAATATCTGATTTACCAGTAGGTATCAATTGTTTCACTTGGGAAATCTACAACGGTGATTGCAACAGTGCGGTCCCATCAGATAACCTTTGCATATATGTTTATGATCAAGCGCAACCACCCGCAGATGCAGGAGCAGACATTGAACTTTGCTTCCCAGAAACATCAACGACACTTCAGGGCAATCTGCCAATTGTGCCAGCAGTAGGAAACTGGACACTCCTATCTGGCGCTGGTATTATTGCTACGGCAGACAACAACATTACTGAAGTGACTGGTTTAACTGAAGGTGACAATGTATTTACATGGACAATTAACAATGGTCCATGCGAAAACTCCATTACAATAGACACTGTAGTAGTGCACGTATTCCCTGACAATCCGCAAGTAGCCCTTGCAGGAAATGACATTGAAATTTGCACTCCGATTGCTCAAGTAATGTTGGATGCAAACACACCAGCCGTGCCATCAACAGCAGTATGGGTGCCAATCAATTTCACGGGAATCATAAGTGATACGCTCAATCCAAATGCTGTTATTGACTTCCTAACAGTGGGAATTCACACATTCGAATGGCACGTATACAATGGACCATGCAATCCCGAAAGCATTGATGATGTTGCAATTTACGTTTATGATGCAACCGCACTTGGAGCCAATGCCGGAGAGGATCAAGAAATATGTTCGCCTGAAAGTGAGGTGACATTATCTGGCAGTATCGTTACTTATCCAGGCATTGGGCAATGGACGTTCGGAGCTCATCCTGGAAATCCTATCATCTCTGATGCACTTGACTCGACTTCCACTGTAACGAATCTATCAATTGGTATTACAGAGCTTATTTGGACATTCGACAACGGCGATTGCGGAATTACAATAGACACCACGCGCATTTTTGTATATGATCCCTCATCACCATCGGCGAGTGTAAACAATGATACTATCTTTTGTGATCCTCCAGCTTGTGTTGATCTTATCGGATCTTCACCCATATACCCAGCTTATGGTTGGTGGGAACAAATTGCAGGAGATATTACATCAACCATAGCAGACACATCTTCATCAATAACTACTGCATGCGGCTTAGCATTGAATGAAAGCGCATACGTATGGCATGTATACAATGGTTCATGTGCCAATGGTATGTCATCAGATACGGTGTGGTTCTACATTTATGACTCACAAGTCGCTGCGGCATTTGCTGGAAAAGATACGTTGTTTTGTGGCGAGGTAGATACATTCACGATGCAAGGAAGTGCGCCTGTAGGAACTATTGATGGCCTAGCTGCTGGGGTATGGACAGGAGGCAATGGAGTGATAGCAAATCCAACTGCATTTGATGCTACGATTTCTAATATACCTGTTGGAGTTAATTGTTTCACATGGACAATAGACAATGGAGCATGCGGAATTACGTCAGATGAAATGTGCATCACCGTTTATGATCCGCAGCACCCAACAGCAGAAGCGGGCGAAGGATCTACTATTTGTGAGACACAATTCACTTCATTCAATCTTATGGCCAATGAAGCAGAACAACCTGCGTTTGGCATGTGGACGGTGATTGGCGGGCCAGCAGACATAGACAATCCGGAAGAATCAGACGCACTTGTTACCTTTCTTGGAAGCATCACAACGCCTTTGCAAAACGTCTATGATACGCTGCTTTGGACAATCAACAACGGGCTTTGCGGAACATCTTCCGATACCATTGTCTTCGTGTTGGAAGATTGTGAAACCGTAAAAATTCCAGATGCATTCTCACCAAATGGCGATGGAACAAACGATGAATTCTTCATTTCGAATCTATCACACTATCCTAACAACAACCTTCAAATATTCAATCGTTGGGGAGCGCAAGTATTCAGTGCGTCACCATACAAAGGGGATTGGAATGGAACTTCCACTGCTGCGGGCACTATAGGAGAACAGCTTCCTGTCTCTACTTACTACTATGTTCTGAGTATCGGTTCAGAATACCAAGAAGTACCAGATAAAGTATTCACAGGATTTGTGTACTTAAAACGATAAACACTGAACAACATGTACAAACCAATTTCGAATTTAAGCATGAGCAAAAATCAATCGCGATTGATAATGCTGTTATTGATTTCAGTGTGTAGTCTGAAGTCGTGGTCACAGCAAGATCCCATGTTTACACAATATATGTTCAACACTTTGAGCATAAATCCCGCATATGCGGGTAGTGCAGACCGCCTTAGTGCGGTGGCGTTGCATCGCTCACAGTGGGTTAATTTCCAAGGAGCACCTACAACACAAACACTCACTGTTCATTCACCGCTTAAGAATGAAAACATTAGTGTTGGCGGAACAGTAGTTAATGATGCGCATGGACCTGTTAAACAAACAGGATTTTATCTGGATGCCAGCTATCGGATATTTATGGGATCAAAAAGACTTGCATTCGGCTTGAAGGCAGGAACGAATCTCTTTAGTGCCAACCTTGTTGATTTGAATCCATACTTCGAAGATGACAATTCTTTCAATACAAACATCAGTAGTAAGATGCTTCCCAATTTTGGATTCGGTGCGATGTATTACAGCAAAACATTTTATGCAGGACTTTCCGTTCCAAAATTGTTGCAAAACAAATTGATAGAAGGCGATATTCCAGATTTCATCAACAACCAAGAAAAGCAACACATGTTTTTGATTGCGGGTGCGGTATTCGACATTTCCTATTATACCAAGTTCAAACCAACAGTTTTATTCAAGGCAGTGAACGGTGCGCCGCTTGGTGCTGAAGTCACTGCGCAATTTCTGTTCTATGAAAAATTATGGGCAGGTGTTATGTACCGGTGGCAAGACGCCGCGGGCGTGCTGTTGCAATATGAAATCAATAACAGATTCAAGGTTGGATATGCTTACGACTATACTTTATCTGATATTCGAAGATACAGCGATGGATCTCACGAAGTCATGCTAGGATTTGACCTCATCAAAGGTTTTCCTGGGGATGTTTCTCCGCGATATTTTTAATACGAACAATCCACTGCACAAACTGAAATGAAAAAATTTATATACATTCTTACCGCGGGAATCGTTTTTCAACTTCTCCCTTTCTTCGGTAATGCGCAAAAATCCAAGATGAAGCTTGCTGAGAATTATTATCAGTCATACGATTTCATTACAGCAGGAAATATCTATCGGGATGTGCTATCCACTGCGAAGTATGCAAACGATTCTACAGCGTTGCGCAGAGTTGCCGATTGTGATAGAAAAACAGGACAACTGATTGCTTCGGAAGGTTATTACAAACAGCTTATCAAATTGGGAATTGCAAAAGAAGATGATCTGCGATCACTTGCTGATGTACTTAAGTTTCAAGGAAAGTATGATGAAGCAATTCAGATATACACTAAAATTCTCGAAAAAAATCCGAATAACGACATTGCAAAAAGATACGTTGAGCATCCAAACTTCTGGAATGCAATTCTGAGAGATTCTGCTGTATACACGTTAAAAAACTCCAGCATCAACTCTGCGTCATCAGATTTTGCTCCTGGCTTCTTCATCAATGGCAAAGTTATTTTTAGCTCTTCCAGAGGCAGCGCAAAAAAAGACCAGCGGATTTATTCACGAACTCAACAACCCTATCTAAACGTATATCAAACAAGTCTTGCTCCGGATAGCTCACTTACAGGATGTGATGCTATTGAAGACAAAGTAAATTCCAGATATCATGAAGGGACCATGGCATACGAACCTAGTTCGAATACTATGTTTCTTACTAGAAATAATTTTGTGCGAGGAAACTTGGAAAAGTCTAAAACAGGTAAATTGTATTTGGGAATCTATCTTACGAAGTTCAACTCATCGGAGAACACGTGGGGAGAATTGGAAAAATTTCCATACAATAACAAAGAATACAACGTTGGACATCCAACATTAAACGCTTCAGGAAACCGCATGTATTTTACGAGTGATATGCCCGGCGGACAAGGCGGTGCTGATATCTACTTCTGTGAAAAACAAGGTGAGACATGGGGAAATCCTCAAAACGCTGGCACCAAAATAAATACCTCAGGTGATGAAATGTTTCCGTTTATGGTTGGTGATAGTACACTCTATTTTGCCTCAAATGGACAACTCGGACTTGGTGGACTTGATGTTTTTTACACAAACCCGTCAGATGAAAAACAAGTAAGAAACGTTGGCTATCCAGCGAATTCTCACTTTGACGATTTTGGACTGATTTGTTTTCCTGAAGAAACATTTGGGTACTTCAGCAGCAATCGCACAAAAGGAAAGGGTGACGATGACATATATGAATTCATTTTGAAACCTGTAGATACACTCATTGTGAGTGGAACTGTTGTGGATGCCGAGTCATTGCTACCGCTTCAAAACGTCATGATCACGGTTCCAACTGAAGATGGATCGACGCTTCAGGTAATGACTGATTCGAAAGGAAACTACACGATTAAAGCACCGTACAAAAAAGAAGTCTTAGTTCAAGGTACGAAACAAAACTATGTCCCGGCAGAAGGGAAAGGAAAACCCGATCCACGCTCTGCATACCTGGAAAACGTCGACCTCAAAATGCAAAAAATCGACTACATGTCGAATGGTAGAGTGCTGTATGCGGAAAATGATGCCCCGGCAGAAGGCGCAGTAGTGAAACTCTATGAAATCACATCTACAGATACTACCCTCGTTGACTCAACCGTTGTTGGTAAAAACGGATCTTATTCATTTCAGCTGAATAAAGTAAGAAAGTACATGCTTGAAGCCAAGATGACAGATTACGCGCGCCAGACACACGCCTTTGAAACAAACGATCCAAACAACAAAATCCACACGCACGACTTTGAACTATTCAAAGCAAAAGTTGGTGAAGTAGTGAGATTGGACAATATTTATTACGACTACAAAAAATGGGATATTCGACCTGACGCTGCTAAAGAACTGGATAAACTTGTGCAGATCATGAAAGACAATCCAACAATGAAGATTGAGTTGGGCTCTCACTCTGATGCTCGAGGCAGTGACCAATATAACCTGGACCTTTCAGATAAACGCGCAAAATCAGCTGCGGCTTACATCGTATCTCAAGGCATTTCGCAAAATCGCCTTTATGGAAAAGGATATGGTGAAAAACTCATATTGAATCATTGCTTGAATGATGTAAAGTGTACTGAAGAAGAACATCAATTCAATAGACGCACAGAATTCAAAATCACGGCATTCTAATCTTGCTCTTTTTACTTGAAGAAAAAACCTGGAATCCGGATGTTCATCGCATCCGGATTCGCCATTCTTTGGGATAATAATTATTTGCTCTATTCTTCATTGCTTTTATCCAACCAAGTGGTTGGCCATTAAATTTTGCAATTTGCCAGCCGATAGTTCCTTGTCCGATCAAAACGTCGCCACGTAAATAAGATAGTGCCTCTTCCCTATTCAATTCAATTGACGGTTGAGTTAAAAGACACAAGCCAGAAACTGCTAATGCGTGCGCAGGTATGAGTTCATCCCGAATGATCTTCCCAAGCTCAACACCCGGCAAAGTGATATATAAGTTTATTGCCAAATTATTCAACTCGGCCGCCGAAAAGTCTGAAACATAATAGCTGTTATCAGGTCCTTTCAAAAAATTCAATTCACCAACCACCCACTTCGAGAGTATTTCAGTCTCTTTTCGAGTGCATTCACTGAAAACCAACTTCGTCTTGCCGCCATGGGCATGCTGCGATGTTCTCTTTCTGAAAACAGCAATAAAAAAACCTTCGCCAGAAACACAATGCGGAAGAAACTGCAATGCATCAAACCCGCTTTCTAAAACTCGTCGTATACCCCAATTCGCATCCACTGAAATTGCGACTCCCTCCAATTGATGTTCATTTACCAGCCATTCACAATTTCTTTCGTTTTCATCCGGAGCAAAAGTGCAAGTAGAGTAAATTAAAAATCCGCCTTCTTTAATTGAAGGTAAAACATTGTTAAGTATATCTCTTTGCCTCATGCTGCAGAGTTGAACATTACCTTCAGACCATTCATCTCTGGCATTTATATCTTTCCTAAACATTCCTTCGCCACTGCATGGAGCATCAACCAAAACACAATCAAAATTCCCAGATAGATTCGCAAACACCTCTGAATCATTGCATGTCACAATGGTGTTATTAGTGCCCCATTTGATAAGATTTTCTTTCAGAATTTGATTACGACTACGATTTAGTTCATTGGAGACAACTCTGCCTGCACCTCGCAGAAACTCTGACAAGACAATAGACTTGCCCCCGGGAGCTGCACACAGATCCAGAAATTGCAGCCCGTCTCTCCTTGGAAAAAGTTGAGTTAATACATGATGAAGAATCATAGACGATGATTCTTGTGGATAATAACATCCAACGTGAAAAAGAGGATCCAACGTGAACAAAGGTCGCTCTGCTAAAAAACGACCACTTGTAAACCAGGGGACTTGCACGTTTTGTTCCCATAAACCTGAATATTTCAAAGGATGCAGATGAACACTTGTGTTCGGCGCATTTTCCAACGCATTCAATAACTCATCCGCCTCAGCAGAGAACTGTAATTTGATTCGATCAACAAACGCCTGAGGTAAATTAGACATTATGCAAACATAAATCGGGTTCTCTACAGGATAACGTAAGTTCTGGCGCACTTAATTAGAAAAAGACATCGTCTGCAATGTATTTCATTAAAACGAAGCAGTGTGTTTACATTCGCTTCGATGATAAAAATGAGCACTATTTAAGATGAAGACTCTCCAAAATATCAAGTCGTCCGCAGACCAAAAATGAAAACACATCAGCTTCGCACTCTTTTTCAAAAACTCTTCAGGTGGGAATTTTGGTCATTAAAAGTAATTTGCCTTCCATTGATGCCTTGGTGGTTGTACTACTCTGCGAAACTCAAATCGTTTTTCTTTTTTAGCGCTGCAAATCCAGCAATGCCTCTTGGCGGTTTGTTTTCTAATTCACGAATTGAAATTTTAGAAATGCTGCCACCAAATCTGGTCCCTACAACGATATTGATTGACATCACATCTGGATTCGAACATGCATTAGTGGCTATTGAAAATTCCATTATCCGTTATCCATTTATTGTCAAGCCAGATTCGGGTATGAATGCTCTTGGCGTTGCTGTTATTGAAACGCAAACGGGTTTAAAAAAATACTTCGATCGAATTGATCAAAATTTTCTTGTTCAAGAACTGATCCTATACCCTAAAGAAATTGGAATATTTTACTGCAGAAAACCAGGTCAGGAAAGAGGAACCATTACGGGCATAGTGGAAAAAGAATTTCTGCACGTAGTTGGCAATGGAGTGAATACGTTTGAGCAACTAGTGCGCAAAAACCCCCGTGCTCAGGCACACATCGATGAAATAAGCAAACGATTCGGTACCCGTATAAAGGAAGTGCTCGAAGACGATGAGTACTTACTTTTAAATCCTATTGCGAGTCGCAACCAAGGGACGAAATTTACAGATCGCACTTTTAAGAAAAACAATCACCTCATCAAAGCCATCAACCAAATCTGTAGAAAAATCCCTGGATTTTATTATGGCCGTTTAGACATCAGATACCAATCTTTTGATGACTTGTGTCGTGGAGAACACTTCACCATCATTGATCTCAATGGTGCCAACAGCATACCGCTGCACATTTACGACCACAAACACTCACTTTTCTTTGCTTGGCGTGAAATTATAAAACACTGGAAATGGCTATTTGAGATAAGCAAAATAAATGTTCAGCGTGGCCACGAGCTTACCACGAATCGTGAGGGAATTTCCATCTTGAAAAAAATGTCGAAGCTTAAAACCAAACTCACGAATATCGAAAATTGAAAATTTTATACGTAAATCCGGATCAACTACTTCTTCTCCTCTAACCACTTGGGCACCTTTTTCTTTTTCGCAGTGTCTTTGGATTCCTCCTGCTTGACATCATTCGTCTTTTTTTGTTCTTCTGATTTGGGTTCTACTTTCTTCTGATCTGATTCTTCCCACTCCAATGTTGTATTAGTGCTGCTTCCCGTCTTCGTTTCTTCCTTAAAACTGCCAACGGAGTTATCACGCTTAAACAACCCAAATTCTTCTTTCAACAACGCCTTTACGTTCTGCCTTTCAACTTCCATTTCTTCTTGTCTTACTTCTTTTGCTAATTCTCGATCAATACCAAAAACCGGATTTTCCGTTGTGCCCTTCATTGATACATACAAACGTTTGCCGAGTCCATCATCCTCCTCTTGAAAATCCCGTTGTTTCTTCACGAGGACATCTCTCAGATTAAATCCTATTGCGTAGTCGATCTCATTGTCAAACGTATGCTCTCCCTTCGCAGAAATATCCAAAGCACTGCTGCGTATATCCATCAAAGGAACTGTAATCAGTCTATCCCTGATTTCGATGACATTCTCCAATTTGGAAAAAGAAATGTTTTTCATTCGTTCGGCAAATTTCTCCTCATCTACAAATGGCGCAACAAGTTTATTCTTTTTAATGTAAGCAGCAATCTCCTGCAACGATTCTAAATTGTTCAACTCACCGTTTGAAATTGAAATATCGATTACACTTTCTAATTTATCCATTTGAACTTCAAGTGATGTCGTCAACATTGTCCGAAATTGCACCGTAGAATTAGCAATCCCTTTCAAGTGCTTATCTTGAATAAATTCCTGATTGAAATTTTCAAATTCTGTAAATAATTTTTGAATGTTGATGCTTTGTAATTGTGCTAAACAATTGAGTCGATAAAGATTCTCTGAAGCCCTTTCCATTACAATCTGAGATGTAAATACGCCGTCCGCAGTTCGAAATGTTACAGGATCAATGGTAAGCCGATTGTTATTCAAAGTGGCTACACCTTTGATTTCAGTTGCTTCGAACTTTCGGAATATAAACTTTGCAACATCTGTTTTTAAGTTGAACTCTATTCTTTCAGGCAGTTCAAACTTATATGCATTGTTCGTACTTGACGAACTTTCCGTTTCAACCAGATTTGTAAAATCAATCAATTGGCACTTCATGTTTGCGTCAAGTCGCAATTGTTCATCCGTTGAAGAAAGATAAGGTATGAGATTCACAAGAACGCCATTTAACTGAAAATCGCTCCCATTGACTTTACCCGAAAATTTCTCGATTGTTGCGTCCTTTCTATCGAAAATTATTCTCGCGTTCAGATCAGCAAACTCTCGATTTGAATTTTTAACTCGTAACAATCCGTTGTCGAGATTGGCAGTTCCGGACGTCAGAAGTGAGCGCCAATCATATGCACTATCCGCCTCTATAAATTTGAGCTTCCCTTCGATGCGTGCATTTGCCGATAGCTGACCACTGCACATTTCTAGCGTATCTAAAGCAAAAAAATTGCGCAACCCTTCCATGTCCATTCGCGCTTCCAGATTGATGTTTAATTCCGGATTTTTGAGATTGTTTATTTTTCCATCAGCCTTCAAAAAACCATCTTCGAGATTGCATTGAAAAGAAGAAATTTTCAATTCATCTGACTTACTTCCTGAATTATATCGCAAATCGCAACTCAAGTTTTCCAGACCGGTGCCACTTGAACGATGTTTTAAACTACCATCTCGCATGACAGCATGAACATCTATCAATGGTCTTTTTTTTCCAGATGTTTCACCCTTTATTGAAAGATCAATATCTACTTCACCTTCGGGGTCGTATTGCGAAAAAGATTTGCGTTGATTTTCAGAAAGACTTTCAACTAACTCATCCAGTTCGATATCATTGCCTTTAACATGAATGTCTACCAACGATTTTTCAGAAGCATTTACGAATCCATCCAAAGTAAACGCCAACTTTTCTATTGAAATTTCACACTGTTTAAATGTGTATGTTTCCAATTTAGTATTTGCATCTATTGTTGCTTCCAATTCAAAGCTTTTGTTCGGAGCATAAGAACCATCGCCACTTTCAAAATGATGAATTCGACCGTTCATCTCCACTGCCAAATCAAATTGTTCTCCTGAAAAATTACCTTCGCTAATTGATTCCTCTGCTGAAAAATCCATGATCAGCCCATCTGTATAATCCGCATAGATCAATCTGGTGTTTACCAAGCGAACTTCCTTCAATGCTATATGGAACTGACTTGTATCCGAATTATCCTCTTTCCAAAAATGCCAGTTGTCTTCTCCTTGAATGTTACGATACATTTCACACTTGGCGTTTTCTAACTCTACCGATTGGATGGTGTATTCACCTCGAAAAAGATCTAACAGACTAAACTTTAGATAAAGAGATTGCGCATACATCAACGTATCCTTCTCAGGGAACGTTTCTTCAATGTACAAATCCTTAAAATGCAAAGAAGCCTTTGGGAAGGTCTGCCAAAAAACAAGATCAACGTCGCTCATTTCCAATCGAGTTTCAAACTTCGACTTGGTTTTATCAATTGCAAACTTTACAACGTCATCTTCATAAAATCGCAGAATAATAAATGCTGACAAGACAAGCAGTAACAACATACTGCCTACAATGATTAGTATTCGTTTAAAAATTTTCAAAGCTTCCGTTTCACCCTGCGTGAAAGTAGAACTCAATCTATCAGATTAAATTTCACGCCAAACGGAATTCTGACATGGTTTTGTTGAAGGAATCCAGATCTAAATACGTTTAAATTTTTCCACACGAATAAACGCTCTAGATCGCATCATCCTGCGAAACTCCGCATCTGTAGGAGATACAAGAAGATAATCGACCCCGCCGTTTTCATCCAAAATCTCCTCCAGATTTGTAATATTTGAAATGGACTTTCTTTTTTTGCTGTCTTCGACATCAAATCTGTAAACGGAAAATCCATTTTTACCGTGCAATCGTATAAATCCCATCACCCATCTATCCGCCTTTTTTTCGCTACAGATGTAATATTTGCCGAATTTGCGCAACACACTGTTGTCGCCGATGCGAAATCTGTTACCGCTTACCTCATTGGCAGTAATAACCAGTGTGTCTGATGAGGAAATTGTGCTTTCAAAAGTGCCCTGCATTTCACGTGGGAATGCGGATAAATTCTCACCATTCAATGGCATCGCGCTTTTAAATGCCAGTTCTGTGCACGAATGAAGCACCAAAGAAAGCAGGAATAGAAGGAATGCGTTTTTCATACGTTTTGTTTCAATTTATTCTACCCTCATCATAGCATTGTTGGCAAATCTGCGCACAAGCAAACGAACGAGAGTAGCTGAAAATGCAGAACCCACAACCACCACAGTCAAAAAGATGCCGATCACATCCAACCACTTAATACTTACAGGATATGAACTCACCATTGCACCTTCCATCGCAATTAATCCGAACGTTTTTTGCAAAAAACACAGACCAAGACCGATGACGCCACCTAAAATGGCGCCTACAAGATTGATCAAAATACCTTCATAAATGAAAATTCGTTCGATACTTCCCAAATTGGCGCCCATGCTGCTAAGCGTAAAAATATCCTTTTTCTTTTCGATAATGAGCATAGTAAGAGACGCGATGATGTTAAAACAGGCGATTAGCAAAATAAAAAGTAAAATAAGAAAAGTCGCCCATTTTTCAGAAGCATTCGTTTTATAAATAAGCGCATTCTTTTCATACCTCGTCGTGATCTTCAGTCCTGCCGGAAGTTTGGATTGAAGCGCTTCCTTGATACTTTCAGCTTCATCATCATTTTCCAAAAAGATTTCTATGGCAGATATTTCACTTTCCATTCCAAACAATTCCCTTGCGAAATCAATAGGAACTATCACAAACTTCGAATCCAATTCCGCATTCACTGAAAACACACCACTTACATTAATTGCTCTGCGATTGAATGCATTTTCTTTATGACGTGATATTTTTTTACCTCGAATAGGAGCGTTGATGCCGAGCACTGTAGGTGCATAATCAAATAGCGGCATGTACAATTCACTTCGCACTCCCAAGCCAACAATTGCAAAGAAAAAACTATCCTCCTCGAGGATAAACTTACCTTCATAAATCATGCTGTCAATGGGCGAGTATGTGAGGTAATCATCGTCCACTCCTTTGATTGTTGCAACTGCATTGTGATCAACATAATTCAGCCAGGCATCTTCTTCAATAATGCGACTAAGGCCCTTAACACCAGGTATTGAGCGAACCATTTCATCGGCAACCAAAGAATCTGGAAACACTTTTCCTTCTATCGGAACAATGGTGAGTGGTGTATCAAAATTGGAGAATAAATCTTTGACCAAATCATCGATTCCATTGAATGCGCTCATCACACAAATCATGGCTGCAGTAATAAATGCAACCACGAGCATTGAAATCATGGAAATAAGGTTAATAATCCCACGAGACTTCTTCGCGAATAAATGCCTTCTAGCTATGAAAAATGAGACGTTCAAGAATTTTTACTTCTTTTTCAGAAGTTTATCAATCTCCTCGAAATAGTCGAGTGAATCATCTATGTAAAAACTCAACTCAGGAATCTTCCGAATTTGTTTTCCTACCTGGCCGCCCAATATCTTGCGGATGTGCAACTTCTTTTCATCGACCATCAAAATTCCCGCATCCTTTTTTTCGGTAGGAAAAAAACTCAAATAAGCCTTTGCCAAACCCATGTCTGGGGAAACCCGAACGCTGGTAACGGTGATCATCATTCCGCCGAACATTGTATTCATATTTTGCTGAAATATCAACGACAACTCGCGTTTGATCAGCGCACCTATTTTTTCTAATCTGACACTTGACATATTGCAAATGTACTCGCTGAAATCAATCCCTGCTAGCAATCTGGCAAAATGGATTCATCACATTCGTGACAATAACGAAAAATGATGTTGATTCGCGGCATGAGTGAACTAATTATAAGAATAGGAGAACCTTCGGACATACCCGCTGCTCTTGAACTCGTCAAAGAACTGGCGCTCTATGAGCGCGCTCTTCAGGAAGTAACCAATTCGGAAGAAGCCATGTTGGCGGATGGTTTTGGGGCTCAGCCTGCCTATGGATTATTTGTTGCAGAAAAAAATCAAACAATCGTGGGCATTGCAATTCACTACGTGCGATACTCGACATGGAAAGGCAAAATGCTTTATCTCGAGGATATTGTGGTAAAAGAAAACGAACGCGGCAATGGGATAGGTAAACTACTCTTTGAAAAATGCTGCGCATGGGCTATTGAACAGAGTTATGCGGGAATGGTCTGGCAAGTGCTTGACTGGAATGATCCAGCACTAAACTTCTATCGCAAATACAATGCTCAACTCGATGATGAATGGATCAATGGAAAATTAAGTCGGGAAGAACTTCAAAAAATCATCAACTCAAAAAAATAAACTTGCATGGAAGAAAAAATAAAAACTGACCTATAGAAGAATTCTACAATCCATCAACGATGTTTGCTAAACAAATTTGAATTCTGCGAAAGGAGTATGGGCACAGATAACACAAACAAAAACAATCTCAAAATTTTCAAATTCGGAGGCGCTTCTGTAAAAAATGCAGATGCCGTTCGAAATGTTGCATCGATTCTCAAACGATATGAGAATGAGAAACTGATTGTTGTTATCAGCGCCATGGGCAAAACTACCAATAGTCTCGAACTCATTCATCAAGCGCGGTTCCACAAACAAAATTACAAGTCTGAACTTCAAAAAATGAAGACTTACCATTTTGAAATTGCCAATGAACTTTTTGGCGAAAGTTCAGAGCATCTCAATCCCTTGCACAACCAATTTGATGCATTGGAAGAAAAACTTCACGACCCGTGCTCTCCAAACTTTGATCTGGAATATGATCAGGTAGTTTGTTTTGGGGAATTGATTTCGACGACTATTCTTCAGTCATTTTTGCAATCCCAAAACATGTCTTGCGCATGGATGGATGCACGTCAAATCATTCGCACAGACAATCGTTTCCGTGACGCGCGTGTCAATTGGATTCACAGTGCTGCCAGCACAGAACAAATCAAACATGTCCTTGATAAAAAAGACATAATCATTCTTCAGGGATTTATTGGTTCAACATCTTCGGGACTGTCAACTACTCTCGGCCGTGAAGGATCGGATTTCACTGCCGCCATCATGGCTTATCTGTTGGATGCCGCCAGCGTCACTATCTGGAAAGATGTACCCGGCATGCTCAATGCCGATCCAAAATGGTTTGACAATACAGTTAAACTCGACAAAATTTCATTTCGGGAAGCCATTGAATTGGCTTATTACGGCGCAAGTGTCATTCACCCAAAAACCATCAAGCCACTTCAGAATAAAAACATACCATTGTATATCAAATCCTTTCTTGATCCTACCGCTGAAGGCAGCGTCATTCAAGAAAACATGGACTATGATAATCTAGTGCCAAGCTACATTTTTAAATCTAATCAAGTGCTTGTTTCTATCACTCCGAAAGACTTCAGTTTTATCGTTGAGGACAATCTCAGAGAAATATTTTCGATTCTCGCTGACTTGGGAATTCGTATTAGTCTGATGGAAAATTCTGCCATTAGTTTTTCCATTGTAGTAGATAAAGATGATTTCAAACTAGAGTCCTTTTTTGAAAAATTAAAAGAAAATTATCAAATTCGATATAACGAAAATTTGACACTGGTAACGGTCAGACATTGGGACGAAAAAACGATTGCGATGCTCACCCAAAACAAAGAAATTTTACTTGAACACAAAAGCAGGCAAACTGTTAGGATGGTGGTGCGGTGAGAAACTTTTTCTAAATCCACTTCAAATCATAAGAAGAAAGAAGCTATGCTCAATTCATTGGTGGGTAGGCGTGGAGTTTAAAGCAACAAACGCTGTAATCGAACCGTTTAAAAAACTTCAACGATAGCTGAACCTTGGCTCATAAATAATGTTATTGTTATGAGATATATGTAGTTGCAAAATAAGCAACTCATTAAGAACTTTCTCCAAGTAAACACATGTCTACCTATTTCATTGTAGGCGCTTCATCTGGCGTAGGCAAACGACTTTCCGAACTTTTGGCGGATGCCGGCCATACCGTTTTTGGCACCTTTTTCAATCATGAAATTATGCCAGCTACGGATTCTATTCATATGCACCAACTCAACATTCTAGAAGAAAACCCAGACTTCGGATTTCTTCCTGAATCAATAGACGGTGTCGTCTTTTGCCCAGGCAATATTTCGCTCAAACCATTTGAAAGAATCAAACCTGCTGACTTTGCACATGACTATAATCTACAAGTCATTGGCGCCATCAAAACCATTCAAGCAACCGTCGGAAAATTGAAAATGTCTGATCATGCATCTGTGGTGTTATTCTCTACTGTAGCAGTTCAAACAGGATTGCCATTTCACACTCAAGTTTCGGCTTCAAAAGGAGCTATTGAAGGATTAACAAAAGCATTAGCTGCTGAGTACGCCCCAAAAATTCGGATCAATTGCATTGCGCCTTCATTGATGGACACACCTTTGGCGGCAAATCTTCTCAACAGCGATCAGAAAAAAGATGTCAACGCTCAAAGACATCCACTCAAACGATTCGGCTCTGCAGATGATGCGGCAAACATGGCTGCATTTCTTCTTTCACCCACAGCGGCTTGGATTACAGGTCAAATATTTCATGTAGATGGTGGTATGTCAACGTTAAAAACGTCATGATAGAATTTCGGAAAGGACGTTTGCTTTCATTCGATGACAATTCTCAGCAGTTCATTTAAAATTACTACTTGTCTACACCCAATTTTGTGAATGGAGATAAACCTTCATTTCATTTGTTCCATCAAATCATTCGGACAATGCTCCGAGATTTATTAGGCTAAAAGGGAGAACAAAGAAAGGTCGGATGAGTACATGTCATCATGTCAACATTCGTAACAACAAGATCTGCTGCAACGGTGGCAGATCTTTTCGTTTTGCCGAAAAAATCATTGGAGAAGCTGAGACAATCGACCTTGCAATCCGCCACTGTGTATGGCGAGAATTCGACAACCTTTTTCAAACTTCCCTTCTCGAATCATATCAGCGAGACCAAAAAACATTTTTCCAGTATAGACTTGATCCAGAGGAATTGTATGTTCTGTCTCATAATGACGAATGAAATCAATCAATTCATCATTCCATTTTGCATAACCGCCGAAATGGAATTGTGATTCAATCTCCAGTTTTGATCGAAACTCATCAGCCAAAGCATCGTTCATGAGAAAATAACTTATGTGCTTGATCACTTCATCGTGAAAAAAATCACCGCCTTTGAGCGCTGAAAAACCGATAACACGCTGTTGTGGATTTGTGCTTAACAACAATCCCGCTGCAGTAGCTCCTGTTCCACATGAACAACATATGACGTCATAGTTTTTTTTGTCATGGTCATTCAATATTTCCATGCAACCGTTTACACCTAAAAAATTCGAACCACCTTCAGGTACTCGATGAAAAGCACCATATTCTTCATGAAGCCACGCCGTAAAGTCTTCAGTATCCTTTTCCGCATAGGCCAACCTTTCTACAAACTCCAATTGCATTCCACATGCTTTTGCATGCAATAAAGTATTGCTCCAAGTTTGTGGCTCTTCTCCTCGGATAATGCCTATTGTTTTAACTCCAAATTCCTTTCCCGCAGAAGCAGTGGAATAAATATGATTACTGTAAGCACCTCCAAAGGTTAATAAGGTTTTGTGCTCTGAAGAAAGAACTTGTTCAAGATTGTATTTCAACTTGAACCATTTGTTACCATTGATTGCAGGATGAATTAAATCCAAACGTTTGATGTCAACTTGAACGCCTTGTTCCGCGCCCATATTCGTTTGTTGATTCACCGCAAGGTGCAACTGCAATGTTTCTGTATTCACAATGACGGTTTAAAGCCGAATTATTTTTTGTATTGAACGCGTTCCCGTTGTACTGAGAATTACAGAATAGACGCCACTGGCAATGGAGGACAAATCCAATGTTGATTCTTGAAAATTCTCTTTATCTAAAACAACCGTTCCATCCATACTCAGTATCGTAAGGCGAACAGTATCCGACTTGTGAAAACCGTTCAAACGGATGAAAAGAATGTCATTCGTAGGATTTGGAAATAAACTAAATTGTTGCTCTGATCTCGAATTCACTCCAACAATATGATCTAAACGAACACAGTAATCTTCTGTTTCGCCGTAGGTCCACGAACCGCAATACGTTGGTTCAACACTCGACGATCCCGAAGTATAACGCATAGCAACACGCAAACGAACTACACCATCTTGCACAAAAGATGGCACAGTAAAACTTCCATAAATGGTGTCTTCCATAACGGGATTCGGTGCGTCAAATATCAATTCACTTTCATCGTCAAAGTCGCCATCAGAATTGTAGTCAATCCACGCCAAAAAATTCTCGTTGTACGCACCACCGGAATATCCCGGTGCGAAAGCAAGTGTATATTGCGACTGTGCGTAAAGCGTGTCAGAAATTTCCGTTACAAGCACATAGCCATTATCACTTGCCGATGATCGTTCAATGTCTCCAACTTGCACCCAGGCTATATGCTCGTACTGTGAACTTGCTATTACATTGCAGTATGTCAAGTCGTCGCAGGCTTCACATCCTGGTGTGTGAATTGTAAAATCATTCGCTGGCAAGCCAAATTCTCCGCACACCGCATAAATCGAAACCACATACTCCATGCAAGACTCAAGTCCTGTGAATGTAAATGAGTTTGTTGGAATCGTTTCGAATTCGAGCGCATTTCCCATTGTCGGAGTCAATGTAGCAGAATAGGACTCTGCGGCCATAACTTGATTCCATTCTATTGTCATTGTGCTTTCAGTAGATGAAGTCACATCGAATTGCGAAGGGTTCTGACAACACCCATCGGTAGTCCATGTATAGGATGTGGTCCAATTGCTGTTTGTATCACTGCAAACAGACATCAATTGAATTTCGTATGTAGTGCACGCGAGCAATTCCATCAATTGAATTTGTTGACCGGGAACGTTGTTCAAAGTTGTCCATTCTTCGCTGCCGAGAACGCGGTATTGAATGTTATAAGCATCAATTCCATCCAGAAGACTCCATCCAATTGTGTAATCCAAAGTTGAATTTTGTTGTTCATGATAAACCCCAACAGGAACCAGACAGCCATTGTTGCTGCATTCATCAAGTAATAAATTCAAGCTGTTGTTTACGTTCAATCGACCACCGCTTACTGTTTCAGAAATCAATTGATTCGTTTGGTCTACTCCATTGAGAATATAATCACGTATTAGCAACGCTCCTTCTGTAACACTTGCATTTACGATTTGCATGACAGAAGAGCATGGAGCAGAGTACAACAAAGCGATTGCTCCTGCCACACAGGGTGATGAAAATGATGTCCCAGTTGTAACACCATACGACGAATTATTTGCAAGGTAAACATTGTCACCTGGTGCCATCAAATCAATGGTGGTTAATCCATAGCCTCCCGAAGCGCGCAGATCAGAACTGTTTGTGCGCCCAACAGATAATAAATACTCACTTGGACATGCTGTTGGAAGATCCCCCGTTACGTCCACATTGGCATTCGAGTTCGTGGTTGCGCCGCAACTTAACACTCCATATGTGCCCAAGGAATCATACATGGCGCACCACAAAGGAGCATCCTCTGGCTGACCATTGCTCCCCCAACTGCTGTTCGTTGCAACGATAAATGCTCCAAGTTCACCATTTGTCTGATTGTACAGCTTACGCATAACCATGGGATATGTATACCCTGCAATTGCGCTGGATTCAGTTGCGCCAGTTATTTCAACATTCATCAATTTCACATCCCAATTCACCCCGGCAATGCCCGTTGTGTTATTGCCCTTCGCACCAATCATGCTGCACACACGTGTACCATGATCGCCCTCACTGAGATTGTCAGATTGAGAAGTAGCATTCCATCCATCGTAGTCATCAATGTAACCATTGCCATCATCATCGATACCGTTGCCAGGCGTTTCATTTTCATTCACCCAATGATTTTCAACAATGTCGGTCGCGGTCCATTTTGCCCCACCAAGTTCAACAACACAAACTACAATCTCATCCGCATTCGCAGTCAATCCACCCGTAGTAATATCCCAAGCAAGATCGGTGTCTATATCATGATCTTCAATCTGTATGTGATGCCATTGCTGTTCGAAAAATGGATCATCTGGCACCACTCTCTCCTCGAGAATATGATTTACTTGTGCTACATCCACACAGCTTAGTGCGTTTAATCTGCGAATGGCATCCGCTTTCGTTAATACGTTTTCATCAAATGTAAAAAGCCAGATTCTGAGATATTCACTCACTTCTTCTTTCAATCTTAAATTCGGAAGAATACCTTCTGCATCGGCAAATGTTCTTTCTACGTCTATAGGTGCAAAACCGGGACGAATTCGCACTAACAATTCACCATTCACAGAATTGGAAAACTGCGCATTCAATGACACACTAAAAAATATGATGATTAAAGCAATAAATGATTTCATTTCGTGCAACATGAATAAAAAATTTGTAGTTGAATTCCCCTTTCAGAATTCAATTTGATTTTGTGCTCTGCTAAGATACCTTTCAATTGAAATTTACCCCATTGTAAAATTAGTCCTGTAAATAAATTCTTTTTACACGCTGACTAAGCGAAGTAAGAACTTCATAGGGAATTGTGGAACACCACTTGGCAAACTCGTGGAGCGTTATTGACCGCCCAAATATTTCGACTTCATCACCCTCAATACAATCTATTGAAGTAACGTCCACCATCGTCATATCCATGCACACATTGCCCACAATGGGTGCCTTTTTGCCTTGAATAACAACATGTCCGCCACCGTTACTCAGACTTCGCTTCAGTCCATCCGCATACCCGACTGGTATCGTGGCAATTTTCAAGCTTTTATTGGCAACAAACTTCCTCGAGTAGCCTACACTATCTCCATCAGGGATTGTTCGTACTTGTGAAATCACTGTTTTTAAACTGCTCACCGATTTCAAATGCATTTGGTCTTCGCCACTGGCTGATATACCATAGAGTCCAATCCCTAAACGAACCATCTGATATTGGGCGTTTTCGAAACGTTCAATGCCGCCTGTATTCAATGCGTGCTTCAAAAAATTCTGTCCTGTAATGCTGCTAAGTGTATCGGTACATTGATCAAACAAAGTCAATTGCTTTTTTGTAAAATCGTCATGCTCAGCTTCATCTGTAGCCGCCAAATGGGTGAATACAGATGCAACTTTCAAATCCGGTCGTGACAAAATAATTTCTGCCAATTGTTTTATATCAGCTTTCTCGAATCCAAGTCTGTGCATTCCAGTATCGAGTTTGATATGGATTGGGAAAGGCAAAATGGCATCAGAAGCATGCATGGCTTTGACGAAATTTTCCAAGGAACGAAAACTATAAATCTCAGGCTCGAGCTTATATCGAATCAGCGTTGACAAACTACTTCTTTCTGGATTCATCACCATGATTGGCAATGAAATTCCAGCCTTTCGCAATGAAACACCTTCATCCGTGTATGCAACTGCGAGGTAATCAATTTTACTGAATTCCAGTAATGAAGCCACTTCATGTGCTCCGCTTCCATAACCGAAGGCTTTCACCATGGCCATTACTTTTACACCAGGCTTAAGTTTACTTCTGAAATAATTCAAGTTATGGGATAATGCACCCAAATCAATCTCGAGTATAGTATCGTGCGTTTTTTCCTGCAACACACTCACAATTCGCTCGAACCGAAAATCACGCGCACCTTTCACCAATATTGCAGCATGATTGAAATCCGAATTTCTTTTGTTCTGTAAAAAATCTTCTGTTGTTTCATAAAAAACAGAGGAATCGGGATATTTCACTTTGTTGCGAATCATTCCTTTGCCAATACCCACAAACGCG
>Ga0209480_10001032_pt1 | contig 20933 bp, 14 predicted proteins | sample JI61114C2DNA_FD_187501 | JGI IMG/M metagenome (GOLD analysis project Ga0209480, IMG submission 187501) | Wastewater effluent complex algal communities from Wisconsin, to seasonally profile nutrient transformation and Carbon sequestration -... | ecosystem: Engineered > WWTP > Effluent > Algae... | reverse complement strand
CGGCTAGGAAGCGGAAGATCATCAGATGCCACCATGTCTGGGCAAAGAAGGAGAGCCCGGTGAAGCAGGCGTAGGTCAAGATGGTGAGCGTCAGGGTGCGGCTGCGGCCCAAGAGATCGCCGACACGACCGAAGAAGGCCCCGCCGAGCGCCCAGCCGACCAAAAAGCCCGCCTGAATGATGGCTCCGTGCTGCCCGACGGCGGGGTCGCTCTCCGGCAGGACCATGAGCTGGGCCACAAAGGCGGTGGCGACGAGCGTGTAGAGATGCATGTCCAGTCCGTCGAAGAGCCAGCCAAGCCAGGCGGCGATGCCGGAGCGGACTTGATGAGGCGAGAGGTCGCGCAGGCGAGTGATTTCGGGAGTCGGAGCGGGGCTGGTCATGGAAAGGCGCGAGATTGGGACAGGGCGGGGCGGTTTGGCAAGCCTACAGAACGCGCTGAAGAACGAGAATTCAGGAAGAGCTGATGGATTGTTGAATCAGAGATAGATAAAGCATCCATTTTGAATCAAATTTCCATACATGTTAATCGTTGGTTTATATGAATCTGTTATATTTATGAGAAAAACCTTTGCAAAGTTGCGCTCCAAGTTTTAGAATTTGAGAATAGAACGCCAAACGCTTCTGACGGACACCTCCTTCCGAGATCCTCATCGGCACACTTCGCGCTCTATAAACACCGTGACCCATGTCCACTGAACTTCCAAGCTTCGGACACCTGACTCTTTCCCACCGTGCCAGCGGTGAGAACGTGAGACTTGTGCGTTCGCCAGACGAGGTGGTTTTGCTGGCCTTTGACACGCAAACGAAGCGTCTCGTAGAATTGCACATGCTGCGTGGCGGCCAGCCGATGGAAGGACCTTTGAAAAAGTCCGCCATGGAGCGAGCAGAGCAGGCTTCGGAGATTCGCGGGCCGACTTTCATGCGCATCCTCGAAGTGGGTGAGGATCAGGGCGTTGTCTATTATACGAGCAACCTGAACGAAGGTGAGTTCATGCCGGACTACGTCTCCCGTCGAGGGGCGCTGCCGCCTGCCACGGTGTTCTCATTGCTGCTGCAACTGCTGGATGACGTGATGCTGCTGGCTGAGCGTCATCGTCTCGTGCCCCAACTTCGTCTGGACCGGGTGATGATCACCACGGTGGAGGATACTTTCCTGCAACTCCGCCTCTACGACTTCGGCCTTGGAGTCGCTGAACGCACCGCAAGCGACAACTCCCGTCAGGTGCTGCAAGTCTGCGAGCTGATTTTTCTCATGCTCACGGGCAAGTCGTATGCCGGTGACAATCCCGACCGCTATCCCGCACTCACAGCTCTGCCGATGAGTCTGCGCACGACTGTCCGCGCGGCGTTGGTGGACCCAAACAACACGCCTGTTTCCCTGGAAAAGCTGCGTGATGACCTTCGCGAAGCCTACTCTTCCCAGGTCAGCAGCATTCAGGCGCGAAACACCCGCAAGCAGCTCGTCGTCACCGCAGCATTGCAACCCCGTTCCCAGCTCCAGGACCTCCTGCTCGAAGGTGTTCCCGTCGAGCGCGTGCTGGGCAGCCGCTTCCGTGTCGAGGACGAGGACAACTCGCGCCGCTATCCCTTCTCGATTCCCTGCATCAACGCGAAGACCGATCAGCCGATCACCGTGCATCTGCTACCGCCATCACGTGTGGTGGACAAGACGCAATACGACGCCGTGCCGCTGCAAAGCTGGCGCTTCAATCCCGAGAAGCACCCGAATATCCTCCGCAGCCTCAGCCTCTGGGAGAGCCCGGAATGGAGCTTCTTGACTGAGGAGCGCGATCCGGGCTTCTCACTCAGCCGCCTTCTCACCGAGCGCATGACTTTGAATCCGTCGGAAGTCGCCGTGGTGCTGCGTCAGGTGAATGCAGGCATCGAGCAGGCGCTCGACTGTGGTGTTTCGCGGCTGGAACTGCATCCGTCCAATCTCTTCCTCCGTGTCGGCAAAGCCGGTCCCATGCTCGCCCGTGAGCACGAGCGGCTGATGCAAAAGCGCCTCGACGCCTGGCCCCCCTTCCATGTGAAAGTCCGCCCGCATGTGACCATGCGAAACCTTTACGAACCACCGCTCGCCGAGCCTCCTGATCCCGCGAAGTTCGAGAGTGAACACCTCGCCGACCGCGAGCATCGCAGCCGTTCCTTCGTCGCCCTTGCAGCCTTCCTGCTCACAGGCCAGCGGCAGATCGGCGATGCCCCCGTCTTCTCCGAATCCGTGCCCGAAGCGCTCGCGGTCTTCGTTCGTGAAACACTCGAAGCCTCTCATTTGCGCGGCGTCACGCCTCCTCCGGCAGAGTTCGTGGATCGGTTTGAGACCATCATGTCCGGCCCTGCCCTGCCGGATCTCGCTTCACGTTTGCGTGGTTCTTCCGTGGCTGTGGAAGAGATGGAAAGCGTCGGCAGTGTGTCCGATTTTGACGACGACCAGACATCGGATGATCCCGCCGTCTCTCCGATCTCTCGTCGTCTGCACGCGCATGAGTTTGATCATCATTTAACTGGCAAACGCAGTTCCAACTGGCCCGTCATGGCCGCCGCTGCCGTCGTAATCTTCGGTTTGCTGGGCTGGTGGTTCATGCCCGGATCGAAACCTGCTCAAGCTGCTGTCGCTGTCACTTCGCCTGCCGAGGTCAAACCTACGCCTGAGAGTAAAGTCGAGGAGCCGAAAAAGGTCGAGACTGCCGCCGTGAAAGCGCCTGAGCCAGAGAAGGAGACACCTGCGCCGACTCCACCGAAGGCAGCCGAGCCTGAGAAACCTGTCGCTATCATCGCCACCACACCTGAGCCGGTAAAACCAGCCCCTGCCGAGCCTGCGAAAACAACCGTCGCGACCACACCCGCACCTGCCCCGCAGCCTGCGCTCGGCCCCGTGAAACCGCCGGTCGATCTCTCCAAGCCACCGCCGCCTGTGACGGTGCCAAATCCGGTCATCATCCGTAAAGCCATTATGCCCACGCCGGAGGAAATTGCGAAGTTCAAACAGGGTCAAGCCAAGCCTCAGCATGCACCTCTTCCCGTCCAGGTCAGCCCGACACCGCCCGCGCCGCAGCAGCCAGGAAGTCCGCAGCAGATTGGCACCATCCCCGCCATGAAAATGGCGACGCCACTGGAGCCGGAAAAGAAGTCCTGATCAGGCGCGGATCGCTGCCAGAGCCTCGATCAGATTCTGCTCCGTCACGTCCTTGCTGACAAAGGCATCTCCCAGCTGGCTCAGCAGCACAAAGCGGATGCGGCCTTGATCGAACTTCTTGTCCATCTTGGCGATGCGCAGCAGCTCGTCGGTCTCAAATTCCGCCCCGAGCACGGTGGGCAGCTCAAAGCTCCGCAGCAGCGCCACGATGCGCTCCGCCCCAGCTTCATCCAGCGTGGAAAGTTTCATCGAAAGCACCGCCGCCGCGCACAGCCCGAGGGAAATCGCCTCGCCATGCAGGAGCTGTCCATAGCCCGCTGCCGCCTCGATGGCATGACCAAGAGTGTGACCAAAGTTCAGCAGCGCGCGGATGCCGAGCGTTTCATATTCATCCGCCTCCACCACACGCGCCTTGATGGCGATGTTCCGGCGGATCAGCTCGCTCAAATCACCATCGCCAGCCGCCACTTCGTCGATCAGCGGCAGCATCGCCGCATCGCGGATGCAGGCGTGCTTGATGATCTCCGCGAAGCCTTCGTTGAACTCGCGCTTCGGCAGCGATGACAGCGTGTCGATGTCCGCGATGACATGCGCCGGTTGATGAAACGCACCGACCATGTTCTTCGCGTCCGGCAGATTCACACCCGTCTTGCCACCCACGCTGCTATCCACCTGGCTCAGCACCGTCGTCGGCACTTGGATGTAGGGAATGCCGCGCTGATAAATGCTCGCGCAAAAACCGCCGAGATCGCCGATTACACCGCCGCCGAGAGCCACGACAAAACTCTTCCGGTCCAGACCTGCACGCGCCATCTCGCTGCACACTTTTTCCGCCACGATGAGGCTCTTGCTCGCCTCCCCCGAGGGCACCGTGATCAGGCACACCTTCTTCCCAGCGGCTTCGAGACTCGCCACCGCCGCCGCCGCATACAGCGGACCTACCTTTGAGTCCGTGATCACCGCGCAGGTCGAGCGATTGCCAAACCTTTCGTTCGCCACCGCGCCGAGGTTTTTCAGCAAACCGTGACCCACATCCACCCGGTAGCTGCGTGATCCTAGATCGACGTGGACACTGTGGGCGGGCTGGGCGGGGATTTCAGACATGGAAAAAGGTCGATGAGGTGGCTGGCCGCCGACTCTGGCGTGCTCGTCGAGTCGAGGCAAATCGTTTGCAGCCATGTCTCGCGTCGAAACCACGTCCCCTGCCGCTTTGCGTAGCGTCGCGTGGCCTGCTGCATCGCCTCCACCGCCTCCGCCAGCGTGCATTCACCGGCCAGATGCGCCCGCAGTTCCTTCACGCCGATGGCCTTCTCCGGTCCACCATTGCTTTGAAAAATAGCCACCTCCGCCAGCACACCAGCTTCCATCATCATCAGCACGCGTTCATTGATCCGCGCATACAGCGCCTCGCGTTCCCAGCTCAGCACCACACCCCTGCCCCAGGGCTGCGTTTGGGCAAAATTCTGCCTCAGCGCCGACTGCGGCTGCCCCGTGAGCAGGCAGATCTCCAGCGCCCGCTCCACATAGCGCGGATTCGCCAGTGGCACGTTCTGCGCGGCTTCGGGGTCGAGCACCAGCAGGCGGCTCACCTTTTCCTCCAGCGGCAGCGCCCGCAGTTCCACACGCAGCGCTTCATCACCCTTCGGCAGCTCCGCCAGACCATGTGACAAGGCTTTGATGTAAAGCCCCGATCCACCCACCACGATCGGCCACCTTCCACGCCCCGCGATTTCCGCAATCACCGACAGCGCCAGCTCACGATACCGCTGCGCATCGCAGGGCGACTCAGGATCGAGCACATCGTAGAGATGGTGCTGCACCCGTTCACGCTCTGCCCGTGAAGGCTTCGCCGTCAAAACATCAAGCCCGCGATAAAGCTGAAATGCATCCGCATTCACGATCTCCCCGCCGATCCTCTCCGCCAGCGCCACCGCCACGCCCGACTTCCCCGAAGCCGTGGGGCCGGTGAGGTAGAAAGGAGCGATGTTTTGAGCAGCAGACACGAGGCAGCTCCACCTCTGAATCAGGAATCAGGAATCTGAAATCAGGAATCCTTGTCTCTCGACAGTTTATCGGCAGCGGGCACGTTGGATCAGCACACCATGAAACGCCTCACCAGCCTCCTTGCCGCCCTTGCCTTCATCCCCTCACTGCCAGCGCAGGAGGCTGTCCCCGGAACCCCGAAGGTACCGCAGGAGCTCATGCAGCGGCTCTTCAATCCAGGAGCCACCGAGGAGGAGCTCATCGCCGCCACAAAGGATGCCAACAAAGCCGGTGTCCCACGCCAGCAGATCATCGAGGCCAAGCTCATCTGGGGCCTGCGCACCCAAAACACCGCCTGGCTCGGCAAGATCCTCCCCGAGCTCGAAATCCTGGCCCAGAACTTCGATGCCACCCAGTCCGCAGGCATCAAGACTGCCGACGACATCCGCGCCTTCATCGAGTACACCAAGGGCCTGCAAGCCCAGGAAAAGAAGGACGAGGCCGCCTTCAAAAAACACATGCAGGAGGCCTTCTGGCTCGCCCCCGCCCAGGCACAGCTCTTCGCCCAGACCATCGACAAAGGCCGCCGCGAATCCAAGATGGCCACGATGAAGATCGACCTCCAGCTCGTGCTCGCCATGTCGAACGGCGAGACCACCACGCTCCAGGATCTCATGGCCGGAAAGAAGGCCGTGCTCATCGACTTCTGGGCCTCCTGGTGCGGCCCCTGCATGCAGCTCATGCCCGAGCTGAAAAAGAAAGCCGAGCAGCTTCAAAAGAACGGTATCGTCGTCGCCGGCATGAACAAAGACGACGAAAAAGCCGAGGCCGTCTCCGAGAAAGTCCGCAACGAGCAGGGCATCGAGTTTCCCTGGCTCATCGAGCCCGCCGACCGCCCCTTCACCAAGCTGCTGGAGATCGACAGCATCCCCCGCATGGTCCTCGTCGGCCCCGATGGCAAAGTCCTCTACAATGGCCACCCCCAGGATCCCGGCCTCTGGACCGCCCTGCAAAAGCTCGACCCCGAGATCAAGGCCCCTGGAGCCTGATCACGCGGGCTTTTTCACGGCCGCTTTCTTCTTCGCAGCTTTCTTGGCCGGGGGCTTCTTGGCAGGAGCCTGATCGGCAGCGTGCAGCACCTTGTCGAATTTGATGAGGCCAATCTCCTTCTCCAGGTCCTTCAGGCTTCGGCGTTCCCCGTCCCACTCTTCAGTAGGGGCAAACTCCACCCCGGCAGGCACTTTCGAGAGATCCTGCTCGAGCAGGAATCCATAGGCCTGGAGCTTCCCGCCCGTCACACAGACCACCACCTTCCAGAATTTGCTCGGCACCTGGATCGTCAGCGTGGCGCTTTCCTTGCCGACGAAACTCTGGTCTGCGCCATCGTTCAGGATCGGTCCTGTAAAGATGCAGTACTTCTCGGTCTTCCCCTGCGCCTGGATCATGTTTTCCAGCATTCCCCAGCGCCCTTTGGACAAAGAGCGGTTGAAACCCGCCACCTGCGGAGAGCAGTTCGTCACATGATAGGTATCCCCGTTCGCGCGCTGCACCTCGGCATAGTCCTTGCCCCAGCACACATCGTCCCGGCGCACCAGATGCCCTTTGTCAAAGGCACCTCCATCCCGGCGATAAAAGTTATCCGTCACCTGGGCACTCTCGTCCAGACGCGGCTCGATCACCCACTCTTCATCATCGTTCTTGGTGAAGCCGCCGAGCGCATCTCGGTTGTACACCTTGCCTTCCTCCGGCTTCCTCGCCTTCTTGCTCCAGTCCACATTCGCGGCGGTATAGATCGCCAGGCGTCGCGTCGCGTGCATCACGACTGAGAAGTGCTCATACGGGATCACTGTCTTTGTGGAACCTTTCAGCTTCGCCGCCACCTTCGCATCCACCACGGTTGGCAGCGGCACATTCACGCCGAGGAACTTCACGTTGTAGCCTTTTCGATTGGAGTATTCCGTGTCGATGATCGGCTGCTTGTAGGCTTCTGCAGCGCCGCCACCGCCGCTGTCTGTGCGTTGAGGCGCAGCAGCAGCACCGCCAGAGGAAATTTTTCCCGAAAGCCCCAGTGCCTGCCCGAACAGACTCAGGCGCAGATCCAGGATGACGGGAATGGTGATGGCACTGCCATTGGCGGCACCTTGAGTGATTTGATTGAGGATGGGGTTCATGGATTCGGTCGTTGAGGTTCCTGTCGATTGGAAAGCTTGAGAGAGCACATCGCCGCCCTGCATGGCGGCACGCAGTTCTTCCAGATGACCGTTCTTTTCCCGGGCATCCGCAGCGATGGCCGCGCAGATGCGGCTCACGCGCACGCCCTCATTTGCGATCCAGTCGATCAGCGAATCATCCACGCCGCGCAGGTCGCCCACTTTCTGGCCGTTGCGCAGCACATACTTGTCTTTCTCTTTGCGTGCGCGGCCTGAGTGATGCAGTGCCGCCACCTGAAAGGAGTCATTAAACACAGGTGCTCCCGAGGAGCCCGGAGCCGTGTCACTCATGTACCAGAGGTACTTCGCATCTGTGGAGTCCACGCACTGATTCTCACGGATGGCGAACTGCCGCCGCCGCCCGCCAGGATGTTGGATGATGGAAAGCCAGTCCTTCTGCCCCGCCTTTCCACTTTCTGCGATCAGCCGCAGCCATCCCCAAGCCGCCAGCCCAGGCCCCTCATTCACCGGTTCCGCGTCCACCGACACCAGCGTGAAGTCCAGATCCGCGTTCGTGTAGAAAAACAGATCTGGCCGCAACAGATGGCGGAAAGACGGCTCGGGGTTCCCGCTCACATCATCCCGGTAGTTAAACTCCGCGATGGACGGTGCCGCCGTCTCCGCACTGCCAAAGACATGGTGATTCGTCAGCAGCAGCCGTGGAGACACCATGAAGCCCGTGGCACTGCCGCGCTCCCCGCCGGATGGATTGCGGATGCTCAGCCGCGCCACCGCACGCGCGCAGAGCAGCGCCCGCACCAGGAAAAATTCATCGACGAGGTCATTCGTCCCCATCATCCGCTCCAGCTCCGTCTCCGAGGGCTTGCTGCCGCCCGCCCCCATCATTCGCGTCCTCTGCGCCACCTTCGCCGCAGAGACATCACGCTTCACCGTCGCCGTGTAATCAAAGGGCTTCCCCTTCAGAATGTCATCAGACAAACGTGACGAGCGGCGCATCGTCGCCGCGAGCATTTGGGGGGAGAGTTGCATGGTGGGAAAGAGTTTGAGCTTGTTAGGGAGAACCCGTCAGCCGAGCTGAAAGGTCATTGCGGTTTGCTGCCTGTCTGCACTTGCGATTCGACGATGGAGACAAAGCTGGGCACGAGTCGCTCACTCATCCCCGCCGCAAATCCGAGCAGGAACTGCAGCCACATCACGGTGTCTGAACTGTCGGCTCCATTGGGAATAGTCATGAACCCCAGCAGAAACTTGGATTTGATACCCAGCGTGATGAAGGCCGCCCCGAGCACGCCCACAATGATTCGTGACGCGCCCTCGATCATGTTGATGGTTTGGCCGGCACCCGCATCATACTGGCGGGTGGAGGCGCCCATGAGCAGGGACAGCATCGCCCCCAGCGAGCCGATCAGGGAAAACTTGATCACATCCCACCCTTCGGCGCTGATCCATTTCCAGGAGATGGCATTGGCAGCAGCTTTGCTGAGTTCCTCCACAGGTGTGTCCGGTCCCAGGGAAGCCATGGCAACACCACTGGCCTGCGTGTATGCATAGTTAAAGAAACCCAGCAGCAGCAGGCAGAGCATCAGTCCCATCATAGCACCGGCGAGCACGTTTTTGCGCCCGCGATCTGAGGAGCGGCCCTTCACATACTCCTGCGCTTTTTGCAGGGCAGAGCGCGCCGCCTCACTGCGAGGATCAGCAGGACGTGGTTGATTGGGATCGGACGGCGGTGGTGGCGGCGGGTAGTCCTCGATGGCACGGGAAAGGGCTTCTGCGATCAGCCGCCGTGAGGCACGCAGCGTGGTTTGCTGGCGCCGCAGCCGGGAGAAATCGCATTCCACCACAGCACTGGACACATCTTTGACTTTCAGGGATTCACCCTGTGCATCTTTTTTGGCAGCTTTACCATTCGCGGCATCCCTTTCCGCCCAGTGCAACCAGTCACGGAATTGCAGGCGCAGGCCTTCCGAGAGCGTCTCCAGATGCACCACGTCCGTGAGGATCAGGCCGAAGTCTTTGGGGAAAAAGCGCTCGGGCGGCAGGACCTTGCCAGGAGTTTGATCTTTGAAGAACCACTGGATGCTCAGGTCCTCATCAAGATAAATCGCATACATGAAGTCCTCATCTGGCCCGCCGTCGGAGTAGATCAGGTCCACCACCCAGCGTTTCAGGTACTCGTCTTTGAATCCTTCGCGGATCCAATATTCTTTGTCGGCATTGTCTGGCATAACGGCTTTTGAGTTGGGTGGCGTGTCTGTCTTGATGCTGCTGGATCGGGAGATGCTTTTCTAGATCATAGCGGGAGCCCCATGGCTCCCGCCCGGTGTCCGTGGTGGTGAGGAGCTTGGTTAGCCGCCCACCGTGATGCTTCCTTCGTCGCTCCATTGGCCGACTCGGGCGTCGCCGACTTTGAAGATGGCCTTGTATTTCCATTTTTGCGGCGTGGCGGGCAGCGGGGTGCCGTCGATGTAGTTCGGCGTGGTATCCGTGACGAGGTGGACATAACCCGCGCCGCGATCCACCAGGAACTCCAGCGCGTCCACCCACTGGCTGAGCCCGTTCCACTTCCAGCGGATGAGCACATGGTCTCCGCTGAATTCGAGGGTGAAGGTCGGCTTCGCCTCGCTGAGATCGGGCGTGGAGATGACCTCACCCTCGATGCCGAGCGCCGCACCGATGCCTTCATTGTAGGCAGGGTGGGCTTTGATCAGGTTCACCAGATCGCGGAAGCGCTTCTCCACACCGGCGGCCACGGCGACGATGGCGCTGGGGTAGGTGGGCGCGACGGGGATGCCCGTGGAGGGCACATCGCCACCAAAGCGGATGATGTTTTTCCACGCGGTGCGCTGCTTGGCGTGGTTCTCGGCGATGTCCTGGCAGCAGAAGACTTGATTGAAGTAATCCGCATCCGCCGCCTGGTTATTGACCTGATCCGTGGTGAGTCCGAGGAGGACCTTGTAGTCGCCGATGTTGTTTTTGAAGGTGAGGAGCTGAGCGGCGAAGTCAGCATCCTTCTTTTCGATGGGGTCTGTTTTAGCCATGGTCTTGTGTTTCTTACTCGTTAGCGTGGGGGGGAAACTCGCGGAAGTGGTGTCCGCCAACCAGCCCTCATCACCCTCCTGAAGCAGGACAGACGGTGACCCCCAGCGGAGGTTCCTGTCCCCCCACTTAAGGCCGGAATCAAAGGTGGCGACTTTCATGGGGGTGGAAGCTGGGCTGGAAAGCATGGACGCTGCTTGCAGAGGACGTTCTGTGGAGTGCAGAGGACCTTCTGCGGTGCGCAGAAGACCTTCTGTGGAGCACAGAAGACCTTCTGTGGAGCACAGAGGAACTTCTGTGGAGTGCAGAAGACGTTCTGTGGAGCACAGAGGATCTTCTGCGGAGTGCAGAAGACATTCTGCGGAGCGTGGAAGATCCTCTGCGAGGCGCAGAAGACGCTCTGGAGTGCTCGGAATGGCCTACGAAGAGCGCGCCGATCACTCACTGAGGGCTTACCGAAGGATGGCACCCCTAGTGACAGGTGGCATTTCCCACGGAAGAAGGAGCGTGCATGACAGCCTATGCCATCGCGCCCGAGGGCGGGTAAGGAACGAATAATGCACATAATTTCCTTCATGCGCCCGAGGCTAGGGGATCGCGGCCCCAAATGGCAAGCTAAAAACTCAACGATCTTTTCTTTTCTTCTATGGCAGGCCCGCAAAGCAAGCCCAGCCCCTGCACCGCCCACCCACGGAAACCGACTCACCCGTAAATGCTAGTGATACCGCTGCCGTGGGTTCAGTGCGCGCGGACGACGTCTTTCCAGTTTTCAGGCAAGCCTTTGACTCCCTCCATGTTGGCCCCGTAAAGGTTGGCACCAATCAGATTGGCTCCGTTAAAGTCGGCTTTTCTCAGATCAACCTCTCTCATATCGGCATCAATCAATTTAGAATGACTCAGGTCGGCTCTAATTAAGATGGCATTACTCAAATCGGCATACCCTAGGTCAGCTCTGGTTAGGTCTGCGCCACTCAGAATGGCATGAACCAGTTCGGCATGACTCAGATTGGCATGAGTGAGGTCTGTTCCCTCCAGGTAAGCTACACTTATGTCTGCGCTACTCAAGTCGGCACCTATTAGGTTAGCTCCACTCAGGTCAGCTCCAATCAGATTGGCCCCTCTGACGATCATTCCCTTGCATGATGAATAACGCAAATTGGCACAAAAAAGATCCGCAGAATATGTGACCTGCTTATCAAGACACAACCAATCGAGCGCATGCAGCACCCCAGCATTGTTGCTGCTCCCACGCTGCCCTTGCAGCCGTTTGATCCAAGCGCCAAACGAGGTGGGTTCCGGCCAGGAGATCTCACTGAGCTGCTTTGTCACCCGAGCCGTCGCGCTCAGGGCTAAGAGCAGTGCTTCCTCGGCATTTCGTGCCTGAAACTGCATCTTCAGGAAGTCGGGCAAACCCAGCTTCTCCATGGGCATGCCCTGGCGGAGGAGGGCATTGATCAGTTTTACCAGGAGGGGCTGCCAATCCTGCGGGCGGGCGGAGGGCAGGTGCATTTCATTTTTCAGGAAGTCCCACTGGCGCAGATTCATCGCCGTGGGGCCGCAGAGGCGGGCCCACTCCTCCAGGCACTGGCGAGTATCCCAGCCATCAAAGTCTGTCTCGGCCTCACGAGTGCGCTTTTCGATGATCTGGATCATGCGCACGACACGGCGGGCCACCAGATACTCGCCGAAACTTTTGTGCGTGAACTCAAAGGCATTTTCATCATTTCGTTCTCCTGCTTTCCTGAAGAAGAAGGCCGTCAATAAACGCAGCACGCCATTTTCCGCGCCATCCTGAAAGGTCTCCAGCAGGCGAGTGATCTTGGCATCAGCACAGTGCTGTTTGATTTCTCCCACGGTGGTCTTGCGCCCATCTCCATGCCAGGAGGCGACGGCGATCTCCTCCAGCACCCGCTGGAAGTGGTCTTCACTCATGCCGTTGACCGCGAAGTGCCCTCCGCCCGACCAGCGGCGGTCATAGACCTCATGGATGAGGGTGGCGTAGATCTGGTTTTGCGTGACCTCCCTGCTAAAATCCAGGCCCCCAGACTGGTAGGCCAGTGCCAGCAGATAATTCAGCAGGGGCTCGGCGCTGACTTCCAGAAGATCCTCGCGGTTCAGAGACTCAGGAAGTCCGGTGTAGCCCTGGCCGGTGAGTTCCCCGTATTTGCGCCACCAGAGCTGGCGCTGATCCGACTCAGCGAGCAGTTCCCAGCCGAGTTCGTAGCGGCCTCTGTCTTCCTCCGTGACCTTGTAGGGGCAGAGGTGGATCACTTCACCTTTTTTCCGAAACTCGGATTCCAAGCCCTGCATGACGACGGTGCGGCCGGTGAGGATGACCTTTAGCCGCAGGGCGGTGGTGTTGTGATCCCGGACGAGGTCCTTCACCGCACGCACGAATTCACTCGTGTTGGTTTGGGCGATCTTGCCCAGCATGGCCAGTTCATCCAGGCCATCGAAGATGAGGAGGAGCTGAGGCTCCCCGGATTCGCGTTCCAGCGGTGTGGTGGCTCCGGGGAGGAGGCCGGTATCGCTGAGGTACTGGTGAATGGCGGGGATGATCTCACCTTTGTATTTGATCCGATGCAGGGGAATGTAGAGCGCACGCCAACCGGTCTGCGCCAGCACGGCGGCGGTGAACATTTTCGCCACGGAGGACTTGCCGCTGCCTGGGCCGCCGCTGACGACACGGCAGGCGTCATTTTTATCCTTTGCCTGAACCCAGGTGAGGAGGTGGTCGGTAAAGTCGAGGGCGATGCGTTTGCGATCTTTCTCCGCGATGCGCTCGGTGGGCATGTCTAGCTGGCCCTGAGGCAGGCGCTCGTAGTAAGCCCGGAGGGGGACGTAGAGCTGGCGCAGGGAGAAGGGCTCCCCGAACATGGGGCTGTCCAGCTCCTGATCCAGCCAGGCGCGGTACTGCTCCCAAGCGCGCTCACGCTCGCCCGCCGGGGTGAAGGGCGTGGTGGCGGCGCTGACGATGGGCGCATAAAACTCCGCATGAGCCCGCCACTCCTGATTCAGCGCATAGACGAAGTAACTGCGCAGGCGGCTGGAGATGGAGGTGGCCTTTGGCTGATCAAAGCCGATCTGAAGCAGCCACTGGTGGAACCAGGCTGCACACTCGGGCAGCAGGGAAAGACTGCCGGGCTGGCGGAAGAAGTCTTTGCTGACGGTGAGTGCGGCTCTGCTCAGGGCTCCGTCGAGGTCGTCCTCCAAGGCTTTGGCATCAGGCGTCCGCTCGGAGGCCCGATGCAGCCAGGACTCCTCCGTGAGATTTTGCATGGCCCGCAGCAGGGAGCGGCGGATCAGCAGCCAGGCCAGACCGCCTGGATCAGGCTTGATGCTGAGCGCTGAGAGCGCCAATCCTGCATCCGCTGCGAGGTCGTAGTATTTCTTGGTGCCGATATGGGCGGCGGCAAGGCCGAGGGATTTAAATAACCCGCCGAGATCCGCTTTGATCTCTCTTTCCAACAGAGAGATGGGCTGGCTGACGATGAGGTCAGGAGTTTTTGCAGCAGCGGCGGAGGATTTCTTTGCCATAAACCTACTGTGAAGTGTGCCATAGATGCGGTCAATCATGCATGCTCTCGTCCTTCTCGAGCCAGCCCATGAGTGACAAAGCCACCGCCCTCGTTAGTTTGCTGTTGGAGAGCTTGCTCGCCGTGCTCATGGCCGGTTGATGTGAGGCTCCACGCTTCAACATGAAAATCTTCCACTGCACCTGCGGCAACGTCGTCTATTTTGATAGCACGAGCTGCCTCAAGTGCGGGAGCCAGCTCGGTTACGATCCACCGCAGGACACCATGCTGGCCCTCACCGGCTACAAACGCTGCGCCAATGCCACCCAGGCCTTGTGCAACTGGCTGCTCCCCGCCGCATCCGCCGACACACTCTGCCACTCCTGCCGTCTGAACCGCACCATCCCGGACCTGCGCACCCCGCGCAATCGCCACCTCTGGAGGCCAATGGAGAATGCCAAGCGCCGCCTCCTCCGCACCCTCCTCAGCCTCGGCATCCAGCTCCCCACCCGCGCCGCCGATCCGGTGAATGGGCTCGCCTTTGACATCGTCAGCACCCATGTCGATCCCGCCGTCACCACCGGCCATCTGCGCGGCATCATCACCGTGAATCTTGAGGAGGCGGACGACACCTACCGTCAGATCAACCGCCAGCAGCTCGGCGAAAAGAACCGCACTTTGTTAGGTCACTTCCGCCACGAGAGCGGCCACTACCTCTGGTATCGCTTCCTCATGAATCTTGAGTGGGCGCATCCCTCACGGCAGGCCTTCCGGGAGATCTTTGGCAATGAATCGCAGGACTACAGCGCCTCCCTCCGCTCGCATTACTCCACCGGTCCGCTGCCAGGCTGGGAGCAGCAGTACATCTCCGCCTACGCCGCCTCCCATCCCTGGGAGGACTGGGCGGAGACCTGGGCGCATTACCTCCAGATCATTGATGGCCTGGAGACTTGCGAGAGCCTGGGCATTCACGTCAACTCCATCACCCTGCCGCTCATCATGCTCCCAGGTGCCGCCGGCACTCTGCCCGCCTTCCTTGGCACCACACCGCAGGAGGACGGCACCTTCCTCGCCATGCTCCAGCGCTGGATCTGCCTCTCCACCGTGCTGAATGAAATCTCGCAAAGCCTTGGCGAGGCACCCCTCTATCCCTTCATCATCTCCGTCCCCGTCGCCCGGAAGCTGCGCCTCGCCCATTACCTCGCCGACCAGTGGCGGCCCGCGCCCATCGCCGTCCCTGTGGCTGATGTGCCGAAGGCATTGTAAAGAAATTGTCAGCATAACTTGTTTGCTTGTCGCTCAGAATCACGGCTGATAAAAAGGGGCTGATATTGTAATCGCAGTGGGATGTGGGTCTCGCCAGCATCGCCGCTGTCAGTTCAAACCCTCAATAAACATTAATACCCATGAAGATGCTACGCCTCCTGCCATTCGCCCTTCTTTCCCTCACGGCTGTCAAAGCTGAGGAACCGGAAAAACTAACCCAGACTGGAGCCATCGCTGGCTCGGTGAACATCTCCTTCAACACCCGCACGCGGCTCACCCCGGAGGGCAAGCCCGAGAAAGGTGCCAAGGACGTGTATGAGGTGGCGCTCACAGTCGCCAAGACCACCGAATTCAAAGGCAAAGTCGAGCGTCAGCCCCTGCTCACGAGCAGCGTGCTTGGCCGTGTGGAGCAGCCAGGCCAGTTCTTCTACTCCCTTGATCTCGCGGTCATCAATCCCGTAAACATGACCCAGCGCAAGACCGTGGGCAAATGGGTGGGCACGGTGCCGATCGACAACCAGGGCATGTATGAGCTCTCGGGCGCGGACAGCAGCAAGAACCGCATCAGCATCGATGCCATCGGCAAGGCGCCCGCCTTCACCGACAACTTCGGCGGTCGCCTTTACGGCAAGGGCAAGAAGACCGATGGTGTGATGTCCTATGTGCGCAAAATCCAGGGCAAGGAAGTGAAGCTCGAAGTCAAAAATGTGGACCCGATGCGCTTCGAAAACATCGTCCTGGCGATGGGGCCTGCGCAGAGCTACCCAAAAGTGTCCGTGACCGGAAACCTCGACTTCGATTACGAAACCGGGAACTGGCTCACCAACGGCATCCGCTTCCATTACACGCTCAACGGCCAGGAGTTTGACGACACGGTCACCGGCTCCATCAAGTGGGTCGAAGACCCCAACCGCGCCTCCAATGGCAAAGGCCAGTATGAGTTCAACCTGCGCTGGAACGAAGACAAGAACAAGACCGCCAGCACCGAAGCGGACGCCTTCAAGAGTGCCAACGATGAAGAAGCCTTCTTCGCCGTGGACAACAGCGTGCCTTCCCTGACCGGCACCATCGCCTATGTGGACACCATGGCGAAGGCTGGTGGCGAAGACACCGTCAGCGCGAGCAAGATCACCTATCAGCTCGATGCGAACCAGCTCTCGAAGCAGCAGATCATGAACTTCCTCAAGCTCTGGCTCATCGGCATCGGCCCAACCAACGACGAGTAATTCACGACACGAACGAGGGTCCGGATTCAGCCGAGTCTGGACCCTTTTTCATCACTATCCCATCACCTCAGCCCTTACACCGTTATGCCCACAGGTCGCACTCCTCTCTTCCGCTCCGTCATGCATGCTTTGCGCCAGGCCGCGCCGCGCAGCACGAGCCGCCGTGATTTCATCCGCCTCGCCGGGGCCGCTGGCGTCAGCGCCGCCGTCGGGCTGCGTGCTCAGGATGCCGCCGCCGTGGCGAAAAAGATCACCGGTCCCGTGGCCGTGGTCGGTGGTGGCATCGCCGGTCTGACCGCCGCTTATCGTCTGCAAAAGGAAGGCGTGGAGGTGCATCTCTATGAGGCGCAGGAGCGCTTCGGCGGGCGCATGTGGACAAAGCGTGACTTCAACAAGGACGGCATGTTCGTCGAGCTGGGCGGTGAGCTCGTGGACAGCAATCACGCCGATCTCATCGAGCTGGCGAAGGAACTCGGCGTGGACATCCAGCCGCTGAAGGAAGGCGAGCAGGGCGTGGATTTTTACCACTTCGGCGGGAAGTACTTCACCGACAAAGACGTCATCGCCGCCTTCGGGCCATTGGCGGAAAAGATCGCCGCTGACGCCGAAGGGCTGATGGATGAAAAGGAGGAGAACTACACCGACAAGGCGCGCCGTTTCGACGGCATCAGCCTGAAGGACTACCTCAAGCAGATCGGCAGCGGTACCGAGCGCTGGGTCGTGCAGATGCTGGAGACCGCCTACGTGCCCGAGTATGGCGTGGATCTGGAGCGGCAATCCTCGTTAAACCTCATCGACTTCATCAATCCCGACACCAGCAATGGCTTCGAGATCTTCGGCGAGAGCGATGAAGCCCTGCGCGTGCGTGGCGGCAACGACACCCTGCCCACCGCCGTACACAGCGCCATCAACGGCAGGGTGAAGCTGAACCCCGGGCACCGCCTCGTGCGCATTGAGGAAGCCGCCAGCAAGATCAAGCTCACCTTCACCACCGGCAGCAAAGTCCTCTCCCCCAGCTACGAGCACGTCATCATGGCGCTGCCCTTCACCATCCTGCGCAGCGGCATCCAGGGCGTCTTCGATCTCAAGCTCAGCGAGGACAAAGTGCGCGCCATCAAGGAGATGGGCTACGGCACGAACCTCAAGGTCATGTACGGCTTCAGCGAGAGACTCTGGCGCACACCGGCGGGCGGGCGTGACTTCTTCTGCAATGGCAGCGTGTATGCCGACAAGAGCTTCCAGAGCGTGTGGGAGACCAGCCGCGGCCAGTCAGGCGAGAGCGGCATCATCACCAACTTCATGGGCGGCTCCTCCGGCGCACAATACGGCGTCGAGCGCATCGAGCAGTTCATCGCCGAACTCGACACCATCTTCCCCGGCCTCAAGGCCAAGCACGACAACAACAAAACCATGCTCAACTGGCCCAGCATGAAGACCATGAAAGGCAGCTACAGCTGCCCGCTCGTCGGTCAGTACACCTGGGTCTATGAAGCCGCCGCCACGCCCGAGCTTGATGGCCGCCTCATCTTCGCCGGAGAGCACACCAGCGCGGAATCCCCCGGCTACATGAACGGCGGCGTCGAGACCGGCAACCGCGCGGCGAAAGAGCTCCTCGGCGTTTGAGGACCCTCAGTTGATCATCAGCTCCTGCATCACCGCACGGAGCTGCTCGTGAGTCCGGGCCACCATGCTTTGCGTCGGTGCGCCCGCCTTCACATTCCCCCACGTCTTCTCCAGCTCCGTCAGCACCACGATCAGCGGCTGCAGCAGCGCCGAGCGCCGTGTCGGCTCACTCAGACTCGCGAAGTTCTGGCGCATCTCCGCCAGCAGGGCAGGGGAGCCGATGCACAGACTCCGCTTGTCCACCTCCGGCGTCTCCACCACCAGCTTCGACACGATCTCCAGCGACCGCATCCACGCCCCGATGTCCACCAGCACCGCCAGATCCTCATCCCGATGCTCCCGCAGCAGCCGCATCAGCTCCTGATGTCCGTCGATGATCTCCTGCCGCAGCCCCTTCCACTCATCCATCTCCGCCATCTTCGCCTGCGCCATCAGCCTCGGCATCATCTTCTCCCCCAGGCCCAGCGTCCGGCAGTAGGAAACAATGTCCTGATTATTATTGCGGAACTGCTGCGCGTCCCCCGCCTCCCAGATCAGGAAGCTCTCCCCCATCAGGCTCCCCAGCGTAAAGCCCGCCTTCATCCGGTCCGTGCTCGGTACCGGCGGCTGCGGCCGGTACAGCGTCCGCCAGCGCGCCTTCGTGTGCCGTCCCGCCATCTCCAGAAAATCCGCCGGCGTCTGCTCCTCCGTCCAAAACACCGGCCTCGCCACAAACTCACCCGCACTCGCCGCGATACTGTCCTGCCGCCCCTTGCCCTCCTGCGCCTGGGCAGGCTCCGCCCCCACCATCGGCAGGATGGACAGCAGCAGGGCAAAACGAAAGGCAATCACGGTGTGGGGTAGCGGCAGGCATGACTGAGTCACTTCACCACCGCTAATGTTCAACTACTCACGCAGCCCGCTTTCGCAACCCCTCATCCGCCCATCACCACCCCAGACTTGCGCCTTGCGCCCCCCGCCCATCCCCCGCATACACTGCCGCGTGCGTCTCGATGTCATCACGCTCTTCCCCGAACTCGTCACGGTCCCCATGGGCACCAGCATCATGCGTCGTGCCCAGGAGAAACAGGCCATCCACCTCGGCGTCCATGATCTCCGCCAGTTCGGCCTCGGCAAACACCGCCAGGTGGACGACACCCCCACCGGCGGCGGGCAGGGCATGCTCCTCCGCCCCGAGCCCCTCTTCGCCGCTTTAGAAAGCATCGCCACCGATGCCAGCCGCATCATCCTCACCTCCCCCGCCGGCCGCCGCTTCGACCAGGCCACCGCCCAGCGACTCAGCAGCGAGCAGCACCTCATCTTCATCTCCGGTCATTACGAAGGCGTCGATCAGCGCGTCATCGACCACTGGGTCGATGAAGAACTCAGCCTCGGCGACTACGTCCTCACCAACGGCGCCATCGCCGCCGTCGTCATGATGGACGCCATCGTCCGCCTCCTCCCCGGCGTCCTCGGCGACGACATGAGCGCCGTCGAAGAATCCTTCGGCCCCACCGGCCTCCTCGAAGCCCCGCACTACACCAAGCCCGCCGACTTCCAGGGCATGGCCGTCCCGGAAATCCTCCTCAGCGGCAACCACGCCAAGATCACCCAATGGCGCGCCGAGCAGGCCCTGGAGCGCACCCGCCGCATGCGGCCCGACCTGCTGGCAGAGGGCTCGTAGCTTCGATGAATCATCGAAACAAAAAGCGGAGCGGCCCAACCCGGACCGCTCCGCCTACCCAGTGATACAACCAAGCCGGGAACCAACCGGCAGTACAACCTGTTACAAACGCCTAACCATCCGTGCCGGAGACATACAAACCGGCACGGAAATCTGTTCATCGGGGCTGCTCCCAGCTTCCCGGAAAAAATAAAAGGGAGGTTTCATGGAGAGTTCGTCATTCGTCATTCGGATTTCGTCCTTCCACCTCACGCGCCGACCACCTTCGTCACCGTCGGCGAGGGCGCGGCGTCACCGCCAGCGTTCGCCGCCACCACATAGACACTGATCGTGCTGCCGGGTGTCAGATCACGGATCATGTACTCCAGATCTTCATCGCGGTCGTAATAGCGGAAGTCCTCGTCCACCCCGGCCACCTTGATAAAGATGCGGTAATACGTGGCGCGCCGGGCGCGATCCCACTTCAGCTCTTCCCTGCCTGTGCCTGAGGCCGTCAAAGTCAGGCTCGTCACCGCTTCCGGCGGGTTCGGGTTCGCCGGGATGTTCAGACCAAAGGTCTCCCAGCGCGGATCATCCGCCGGCAGCAGGCGGTGCAGTTCCGCGATGCAGCCGGAGACCTCTTTAAAGAGAGCGTCCTTGTCCGCATCCCGCAGATTTTTGCACAGCGCCTCAGCCCCCTCACAGGTGTTCACCAGCGAGATGGCGGATTGAAAGGTCACCCCCAGAGCCTGCGCCGCCGCCGCCGTCACCGCCAGCGGCGGACCTTCCGGCTGCGGGTAGGAGGCCTCATGACCTGGGTGCGCTGCCAGGTATGAGCGCATGGTGCCCAGCAGCGTGCCGCGCTCCACATGATCACGCGGCACCGCCATGTTGTCCAAAAAGCCTGCGGACTGCCAGCCCACATTGTGTTTGGAGCCATGCACACCTTCCATCGTCTTGCGGTAAAAGGTGAGCAGCTTCTTCACCTCCCCGTTGCTCAGCGCATCCAGCGCGGCGCGGGCGTCCTTGGTGGTGTCACCGGCCATTTTATAGACGAGCTGACTGCCATGGTTGGCATTGCTGTTCGGCGCCGCATCGGGGTCGCCCTCCAGCTTGAGGATGGCGGTCTCCAGAGTCGCGTCCGTGTGATGATGCATGCCGATCACGGCCTGCAACTGGGTGGCTCCCGCCATGATCTCTTTCGCGAGAGCCAGCAGGATTCTCAGAATTCGTGGTGTTTCATTCATGGATGTACCTTTCTTCTTCCCTGTCGTAGTGCCGGTGGCCGGCGTGGTATTGATGTAACCGGGATCTCCCGGCTCAAGCTGGT
>Ga0209480_10001030_pt1 | contig 20967 bp, 18 predicted proteins | sample JI61114C2DNA_FD_187501 | JGI IMG/M metagenome (GOLD analysis project Ga0209480, IMG submission 187501) | Wastewater effluent complex algal communities from Wisconsin, to seasonally profile nutrient transformation and Carbon sequestration -... | ecosystem: Engineered > WWTP > Effluent > Algae... | reverse complement strand
TAAGAGAGAATCAGCGTTCGAGTAGATCGAGTTTGTCTGGGGCCCCATTCCACTTGTCAGCGTCGGCAAGAGGTTCCCGACGGGCTGCAATCACAGGCCAGACTTTCGTCAACGTGGCGTTCAGCGCGATAAATTTGCGCTGACTATCCGGCAAATCATTTTCAGCAAAGATGGCTTCAGCGGGGCACTCTGGCACGCAGAGCGCACAATCAATACACTCTTCCGGGTCGATCGCGAGAAAGTTGGCGCCCTCATGAAAACAGTCAACCGGGCAGACTTCCACGCAGTCCGTGTATTTACACTTAATGCAGTTCTCTGTAACAACGTAGGTCATTTTGTGCTTTGGGTGGTTGAATAGGTCATCACGAGAGCTTGGGGATGCTCACGCGAAAGTTTCAGTAAAGCGTTACGCCACTTCATGGCGACTCCTGGAAGACCATTGATAAAGGCGGCACTTCTCCAGAGTCCTGTAGCTACATACTCCGGTCGAGCAGCGCACGTCGAATCTGCTCAATCGCATGCGATGGACTCAGTCCCTTCGGACAGACTTCGGTACAGTTCATGATGGTGCGGCAACGGTATAACTTGTAAACATCATCAAGGTAGTCAAGACGTTCAGCGGTCGCGGTATCGCGGCTGTCGACGATAAACCGATAGGCCTGCAAGAGTCCCGCTGGACCGATGAACTTGCTTGGATTCCACCAGAAGGAAGGGCAGAAGGTGCTGCAGCAAGCACAGAGGATGCATTCGTACAGACCATCCAACCGTTCGCGTTGTTCCGGGGTCTGCAGGCGCTCGCGTTCCGGTAGCGCTGTGTCGTTGATCAGGTAGGGCTTAATCTCGTGGTAATGGGCGAAAAACTGGGTCATGTCGACAACGAGATCGCGTATGACTGGCAATCCCGGCAGTGGGCGGATAAGGACTGGTTCGCGTAACCCTTCAATTGGAGTCAGGCAGGCGAGTCCATTCCGCCCGTTAATGTTGAGCGCGTCGGAACCGCAAACACCTTCGCGACACGAACGGCGAAAGGAGAGGCTGTCGTCGATAGTCTTGATTCGGATCAGCACGTCAAGGAGCTTTCTGTCGGCAGGATCCGGTGTGATTCGGTAATCCTGCATGCGCGGCGGCTGGCCGTCGTCCGGTGAGTATCGATAGATCTGCAGGTGCATGATGGATGTCCCCTTATCGTGAAACCTGGGCGGCAATCACCAGCCCCAGACGGATCGTACTTGCGAGAAGGAGTACAGCGATGAGTGACAGTAGCGCGAGACGAGGTATGCGCTGTGGGACATAGTCGAGAATGACGTCGCGTACGCCGATCCAGCCATGCAAGCAAGTTGCGGCAAAGCAGAGAAGGGCCAACGTCGCCCCGTGCCCGCCGGCGAAGAAGCTCTTCCATTGGGCGTAGCTGATCGGTCCTGAAAAAAGCAGCAGCGCCGACCCCCAGATCAGGCCGGCGATCAGTATTAGGGCGGTGACGCGTTGCAGGACCCATGCACGCTGGCCGGAGAACAGCCTCATAACAGCCCTTTCAGTAGAATCGCGACAGCCGCAAGTAGACCAAGCAAGATGACAGCCCGCGCGCTTCTCCGAGCTTGCAGAAGGGCAGTGCCGATCCCGGCATCCATTAGGAGATGCCGCATTCCTGCAGACAGATGATGTACCAGGCCCCACGCTGCGAATGCCAGAATGGTGGTTGCCCACGGCGAAGCGAGCCACGTACGCAGCGTCAGGAAGTTCGACTCGCTCTGTAGCGAATAGTCGAGTCCATTTACCAATGCCGGAAGGCTTACCAGCAACAGCAGTCCGGATATGCGATGCGCTATCGAAGCGATGGCCCCGATCGGGTAACTGATCCTGAACAGATTCAGGAATCTGGGTCGCGAAGCAACTGGAGGGCGCATGCGTTTGCTTTCAGTTGTTAGGACAGTGCCACTTCGACGGCGCTCATCACGGAACCAGCAACCGTCTGGCAAGGCTGATTACGCTCGGCATGATCGGTGTCCCACCGCGACACCCCACGTTGAAGGAAGCAAACATTCAATAACAATCTAGCACTCTAGGTTGGAAGTCAGTCATTTACAATTAGCATTCAAATGCTGGAGAGCATTTCCTCACACGCTTGATTGGAGATGCCTGCGTCTCCTGTTTCCACGGATAGTAACGATGAAACTGAAAAAATTTCTGAGCTACGAATGGGACGCGATCGCCGGTATTGTCACGGCGGTAACGGCATCTGTGCTGCACCTGCTGCACATGTTGGATGAAGAGGTCATGCTGTCAGTCGTGCTGGCCTTGATCGCTTTGCTGTTTATCAACTTCATGCGCCATACGCGGAACAATGAGATCACCGCCGAACAGGTGGACCGCACCGAAGCCGAGGTCCGCAAGATTCACGCCGGGCTTGAATTGCCGGAAGTGGTGCTGGTGGGCCCGCGCCATCTGCGGACCAATCATGAACAATTCTTGAAGCACATGAAGGGTGATTCGATCTGGTTCAACGTCTGCCTGTCGATGTACCGGACGCAGGCGCTATTTGACGCACTACTCCGGCCTGCAATCGAAAACCCGACGGTCCTGTCAATCCAGTTCATCCTCGACGATCGCCAGAAGGATGTCTGGCGCGAGACGATCTTGCCGAAAATCAACGCATGCACTGGGCACGCAAAGGTTCATGAGCCTCGCTGGTGTAGCCTGGAAAAGAACATCTCATTCATTCTCGCCGACAGCCACGCCAGCGAAGGCACCGAGGCCTTGCTCAGCTTCTGGGGAGAGCCTTTCATGGCCGAGGCATCCGAGCGTCAGGCTCCGCGATTTATCTTCCATGTACAGAAGCATTCCGAGTTGCTGCCGCATCTGGTCGAACTCGATCGCTGCTACCGACGCCATCCGGTTGCCGACGAGTAACACACTAGTAACTTTTATTCACTGCTCCGACAGCCATGTCCGGAGTCCTTTCGTGCAGCGCACTGGTGAGGCTTTCAGGCTGCAATGGCCAGTGTTCGACTTAGCTGCAGGTCGCCCCACATTGACACGTGCAGAGCGTAGGACGGGGGAGAGAATCTACGTCGAAGTGAGCTCTTCCCTGGTCAGCGACGAACTCGGCAAGGCCATTGGTTCGGTTGCCATCGCGAGGGATGTGACAGAACGTTTCGTTCGGGCGAAGGCTGCCGCAATTGGCAAGAGTGATTTGATCTAGTCGATGTCCAGTACAACGGCACACCCAGGATACTTGGTTCGGAGCCCCATCAGCGGATATAGCCGAGGTGCCAGCGTAGGCCATTCGGCAGGTATAAAATGCGAACCAGCCTTTCGAAAGACAACGAATCCGAGTAGATGATCGGCAGGCCATGGCCGGGTAGAGGCAGTGAAGATATAAATTTGCTCGCCGAATAGCAGACGTTGAGCTGGGTCAGTTGACGCACCTGCTAATGAAATTGGATGGCCATTTCGACCGGCAGGTTGTGGCCGGGAGCATGAGTTCTCCAACGACCGCTTCAGAGCATCTAAGTTCGAAGGGCTGGGATTTCGCTGACCGGCAGCTCTGGAGAGAGCTGGGTGGCCGCAATGGGCACTCAAGAGACCGTCGGGCACCATGACGGTGGCTTAGCGTACGATAATCTCCGAATTCTGTGGCTGCATAAATGACAAAAGCTTAACTGCTTTTTCCGTTCCGCTGCACCCCAAACCCCTTTCTCGCCCAGAGCTTTGGCGATGGCGACGTCCGGCTCGATCGTCTGCGGGCGGCCGACGTGGTGGGCTTTGTCCAGCGGGAAGCGACTCGGCTTCATGCCAAGCGGGCCAAGCTGATGACCACGGCCGTGCGCTCGTTTCTGCAATACGCGCAATACCGGGGACTCATTGAGGTCGACTTGCGCGCGAGCGTAACAAAGTAAAGCAGCCGTTCCTGCCGACCGCTCACCGACAAGTATTCGGACAGACCCGTCGTTCGACTTCTTGGTGCCACCAACCTCTGTCGCAGATCATCCATTTGGATGATGTCGATGCAAATGACTGAGAGTAGGCTTTGGCTAACCGGTTGACGGATATGACTAAGCTAATGAAATCGTCGTACCCATCTGACGTGTCGTGGTCTGAGTTGTCGCAATTCCAGCGCCTCGTACAAGCCTTTGAGGAATCAGTAGGCGGCGATGGAACGGTTGGCCCCGGTGCGAGGCTTGCAAACGTCAGGGCGCAGATGGATGGCAGCCAGAACCGCTCCGACGTCTTTGTTACCGAGAACGGCACCCGAAATTCGAAAGTTCTTGGCTTGCTCAAGACATAGTCGGGCCCGACGGTGATGCACTTTCGGATCCAATGAGTTTTTGGAGGTAAGCCATGGCCCAGGATAGTAGCGGCGGCGGCAATATTCCCATCGCTCCAATCATTGCGTTGCTGCTCTTCGTCGGCGGCATGCTGGTGGAGCATCAGCCCCTTCAGTCCAACCGCCCCATCTCGCAGCCGCGCGCGCTGACCGTACCGCATTATGGTCAGGACGTTGAGGCACGGCTTTGGCAGGACCCTCTGGAAGCAGTACAGGCAGCGGATCGGGAGCAGGAAGGTAACAAGAACACCGGCGTTAGGAAGGACAGCGGTGCGGCATGCGGAGATCGGGCGGCCAAATGCCACCAGCCGAATTTTCTCAAAGAGCAAATCAAATACCTGAAAAAGAGCAAGCCCGGAGAAAGCATACTGGTCCTGCCGGTCATGATCTTTGGCGGACCCTATGCCGACGATTCCGAAGGTCGCCGTCGCAACCGATATGCTGTTCTATCCAGTCTAATCGACAGGGGTTATGAGCCTATCTATAGTCGCGGCATCGGCTACCTCAATATTGGTAACGCAAAAGCCCAGTCACCCGGCCTTCCCAATCTGATCCCCTTCGAGCGCTGGGATCGGAGAGCAGACAAGGCAGGCGCCGGCCTGTATGACCACGTCTTCGTGCTGTGGTTGACCGAGGAAACCTTCACGCCCGGAGCGCATGACAACTTGCAAGACTTGTTCGCAATGGTGCTCCCGGCCAAAGATATCACGGTCAAGATCATCGGGCCCGGCAGCCAGGCAACGGCAGACGATTTGTGGCCGGCGGACCGCAAGGTGCCTCCCTGTCTCAAGGGCAAAGCGTCTGTTTTGGTCGATTGCGCCGAATTTCTGGCGCCGCGGCTGACTACTCCAACGGCAGACCCAACCGCGCCGGTTTACTCGTCCAACGCATTGCGATTCAGTCCCGATGACCGGAAGCTAGTGACAACCTTGCTTTACGAGTTTAGCAACAGGGACATGAAATTGCTTCCAAAACGCGGTGCGCCCAAGTGTGATGATAGCAAAGAAGAGCTCGACCACATTGCCATCGTCGTGGAAGCGGACACGAACTATGGCCGCAGCCTGGAAAGTGAATTTTTCAAGGCCTTGAGTACACCGGAGTGCCCGCCACAGAATCTACATATCTTCCGCTACTTCCGCGGCCTCGACGGAAAAACATCGCATAAAGTCGAAGAATCGAAGAAGTCGTCAGAGTCCGCAGGACTTGGCTCGTCGAAAGAAAAGATGGCGCCGCAAGAGCGCACGCAGGGGGACAGCCAGTTCGACTACCTCCTGCGCATAGCATCGCGCATCCGCGATCAAAACGATCGCCTCCAAAGCAAGAATCGCAGGTACTGGCCGTTCAGCCTGGACCACACCGGCCGGTCCATTCGCGCTGTGGTCGTGCTGGGAAGCGACACCCACGACAAGCTGGCGATTCTCCACGCCCTGCGTGAGCGACTGCCACAGGCTGTCTTTGCCACCACAGACCTGGATGCGGGCTTCCTGGAGAACGATCAACTACGGTGGACGCGAAATCTCGTCGTAGCCTCGGGTTATGACCTGAGATTTTTCAGGCGCAGAACGGGAGGGTGGGAGGACGCGAATAGGGGTCCCCCTCCGTTTCGGGATACGTATCAGACGGCCACATTTGTCGCCACAAGTCAGGCATTAATGGATGCGGCAAGCAATTCTAATGATGCGAGTCTTAAGAAGAGTCTTAAGAAACTTGAGTGTGCCCAGTCCGATGCGTTGAACAATCCGAGGCTCGTCGAGATCGGCGACGGCTTGCCTGTGAAACTGAATCCAACGGGGAAACGCGAACAGGAGGAAGACTGCAAGAAATTCCAGGACAAACGGAATCACTGGTTGCAGATCGCAGTCCACGTGGTAACCGGGCTTGTAGCAGTGCTAATGTTCGGGCTCGCGCTCAGTTGGTGCCTGCGCAGCGTGGTGAGGGAGCACTGGCGGGCGCTGCTGGCCGGCGCGGTGCTGACGGCAGCCTACGCCTGTTACGTGGTCTTGATCTCAGGCCAAGAGGGCGAGGAACCGCTGCGGTGGCTAGATGGCGTCAGCATCTGGCCGAGTGAGTTCATTCGCCTGGCCGTGGTTATTCTCGGAGTTGCATTTCTCTTTTATGAACGCGACCACCTGAACAGAGGGGTAGCATGCATCGCCCACGAGTTCTTCTGCCTAAAGCAGGATTCATCGCCATCACCCCCCAAAAAAGCGCTGTGGGTTTGTATCTTCCCCAGTTGGTCCGAAAGCCCCGGCCAAGATTCGGTGGATGTGAAGGTTCTATGGGCCGATTACCAAAAGTGGATTTCGCCGACGGTATTCGGATTGCGACTTGCCATCGGGACCGTGCTCTACGCTTTGGTTGCGCTCGTGCTGATTTCTCAGGATCCACCAATTACCCCGGCTCGTGGCGCCGACAGCCTCGCACTGGACCATGTAACCGTCACGGCTGCATTCGTTGTCACATCGCTGGTCCTTGTCGCCACCTTGGGAAGAGTCGCGGTGAGCACACTGTTCCTGCGGCGCCTATTTGGGAACGGGGCGGACGCCAAACCCAGCGATTGGGATGAGAAGACCTTGCGCCGCTTCTGCGGTGCTGACTGCGAGGAGGCCAAGACTTTTGTCGACCTCATGTTGAGCGCCCGTATGACCGAGGTGGTCAGCGACATCGTCCTCTATCCGTTTATTCTGAGCGTGCTGTTACTGGTCGCGCGCAGCCGTCTGTTCGACAATTGGGTCACACCATGGGGCCTGATGGCCGTCATTGCCTTCGGCCTCACTTTGGTCATTATTGGTGCCTTGGCCTTGCGAAGTTCGGCTGAGCGCATCCGCCGCTACACCATCGAGCGATTGACGAACGCTCAGTTCGGCGTGCGCGACGGCGATAGCCTGAAAGGCGGCAAGTCTTCAGAGTTAGGACCGTTATTATTACGGCCGCCGTTTACCCGGCCCAACAAGAGCGAGCCCTGTGACCCTGACAAGCTGAGGCTGATGCGCGAGGTGGCCGTCAACCTGCGCCGGGGCGCGTTTGCACCACTGAGCGAACAACCCATCGTGCGCGCACTGATCCTTCCATTCGGCGGCGCCGGGGTGCTGAATATTCTTGAGTACCTGCTGATGGCAAAAGGGTAATGAAGACACCTTACATATCCCAGAGGTGTGTGGTATCGAACAGTCTGGAATGTGGCTGATGGGTGCCGTGGCGATAACCGGGGTATGTTGTAGCCCTGTTGCCCATTGTCATGCCTCCTCATGTCGGCAGATGCAAAGCCTCTTCCTTTCTCTGGTCCTATACGCATGACGATTCACCCGTTTTCCCTAGCATGTCTATAGTTGACGGAAGTGCTTACGACGGCGAGAACATTCAGCTAGGCGGTATCGAGGTCTTTACTATTAGCGACAGCACCACGGTTCCAGAACCAGGTTCGCTGGTACTGGCCGGACTAGCGATATGCTGTTGGCAGTTTTCTAGGCGCAGTGCCCGAAAACGATCAAAAGTGTCGCGCCCGAATTGATTTGCAATCATCCATTTGGATGATGCAGGTTCAATATGACAAATGTAGACTCTAGCTTAATTGGTTTTGTAGTGGGAATACGAGACCTTATTGCTCCGGCCCAGTGATGTATTTACTATTCACTTTGAGTTTGCTGCATGGAGTGCGGTGTTTCAACAAGGTCAGCCCCAACGAATTTCAATACTTCATCGGGCCTGATCAATAGGGCAGTTTGTGGAGAAGACATTGCAGGGTTTACCTTCGATTCACGCCTAAATGCATTTCGTATGCTTTTGTAATATCTGCTCTCGAGGTTTTAATTGTTTGGTGGTCATCCGCATGAATGATGCGAATGACGTTTTGGCAAATCGAGATATGAGTTTCGATTGTGAAAGCGATTCATATGCCATCGTTTCGGATGATTCTCGACGTACCTACCGTCGCTGCTGGCCGAATGGGGCGGTCAATCATCCGGCGCAATTCCTGTGTTGACGTCCGCTAAGAACATGACCCATGTGGCGATGGGAGAGGCAACGATGCAAAACACAAAGAATGGGCTGTTTCAGACTTGCGCGGAGAGTCGACAACGGTGGTGGTCGAATCGCAACTGTCATGCGGCCCGCTTTGCATCAGCGGCATTTTGCGCGGCGTTTGCGCTAACGAGCTGTTCGAGTCTGAGTCCCCAGATATTCTCGGATCGTCTGATGACCGACGGCAAAACGGCTGCGCCGCCCAAGACCCTGGAAGAAGCCTACGAAGACACGGCCGAAGTCCAGCGCCGCTATTTCACTGCGGTGCGCGATCAGGGCAATGCGCCTCCCCGGCTGTCGCTCGGGCTAATCGGCCTGTCGGCCATCGCCTTGTTCAAGGGCATGACCAACCCGAACACGAACGACCTGATCGCCCTGGGCGTCGCGGGTTCGGCGGCGTATGCCGCGGGCAACACGCTGCTGTCGAGCCCGCGCCTGGACGTCTACCGCGCCGGCGGCGAAGCGCTCGGCTGCGCGATGACGGCGGCCGAACCGCTGCGCATCGGCGCCGAACCGGCCGTGCTGGGCAAGCCGACCGACCTGGTCACGGACCGCACCCTCTATGGACGCACCTTCAGGCTCATCGGGGCGCGCGACGACCTGCAGGAGCAGTTGCTGAAGTACCAGGCCCTGGCGCAGACGCGCGATGTGCCCGACACGGCCAAACGCAGGGTCACCGTTCGTGTCTCACCGGTGTGCAAGGCGCTGCCGGCCAATCCCACGGCGGTCGAGAAGCTGGAGGACCAGCAGTGCAGGAACAAGCCTGGTGAGTTGGTCACTCGAGAGATGCCGGCACCGGCGGGCCAGGTCATTCAGGAGTTGCCACCGGAGGATCTGGAGCGCGTGGTCATCGAAGCGCGGGCCTGGATCGAAGCGGCGGACGCGCAGATCACGTTGGCGGAGAGCAGCATCAGCACACTGAACTCCGCAGCGGCGGCGCTGTGGGCGCGATCGGTGGCGATTCAGAAGGTGGTGAGCGAAGAGGTCGGCAAGACGGTGCCCGACCTGGCTGCGGTGATGGCCGCCGCCAAGGGCCTGAAGAGCGCCGGCTTTTCCTTGACCGGTGCCGACGCCTTCGCGCCAGTGGCTAAGGCCATGAGCGCAAAGACCCGTCGCCCGGCAACCGCGGGCGACAAGGCTGCGGTCACGTCGATATCCAACGCGATCGAAAAACTCAAGCTTGCACGCCGCGACTTGGCAGCGGGGCTGCGCTTCGGGCTCGGCAGCGGCCACGACGAGGTGCGTGCCCGCCTCAACGCGTGTGCGGTGAAGATCTCGGGTGTCAAGCTGACTGTCACTCCCAGCGGCGACAAGGTGCAGGTGGCGAGCGATGGAGCTGCCGTGTTCTTCGTTAGCGGAGGCCGCGGCATCCCGAGCGGCTCGGTGCTCGACCCCAACCCGAAAGGTGCGACGCTGAGCTTCAGGCCGGAAGGCGGCCTGGCGCGGTTCGAGTTCAAGCCGCCGTCCAACGCGGCAGTGGGTGAGGTGTACACGCTGAGTTTCAAGGACGCCGACGGCGTCGAACAGACCGTCGCCGTTCAGGTCGTCGCTGCGGTGAACGCGTTGCCCACAATCTCCGCCGCCGACCCGATCGTGAAGTCGCCGTCGAAAGCACCCGACGGCGATGACAAGGCGTCGAAGCCGAAAACTCCTGGCGCGTAATGGCCGCTCACCTGCACCTGCGCACCACGCGCGCCGCGCTGAGCCGCCTGCTCGCAGTCGACGGCCACGACTTCATGCTGGCGCGCCTCCTGGGCCTCGACGCCGAGGCCGGGCGCGCCTTGCGCTGGTGGCGGCAGCCGCTGGCGCCGCACGCCGTGGCGGGCGAGGCCTGCTTCACGCTCGGCTTCGACGAACGCTGCGCCGGCGCGCGCCTGCCGCGAGCGCTGCGCTCGGCGCTCGACGGCAGCATGCTGCCCGTGCGCTCAGTGCGCGCGGGCCCGACGTTTGAGGCGCAGCGCCACATGGCGACTATCAACCAGCGCCATGCCTCCTTGCCCGGCGCGCTCGCCGGGGTGCTGCGCGACACCGCCGATCCGTCCAGGCTCTATGCCTTGACCGCCGGCCACGTGTGGGGCGCCGGCGTCGGCAGCGCGCAGTTCGACCGCGTCCAGATAGACGCCAGCGATGGATCGCTGCCTACGCTGTTCGGCCACCTGCTGGACTGGCGCCCGCGCTTCACCGACCCGCAGCCCACGCATTCGATCGACGCCGCGATCGCAGAGATAGATGGCGCGGCCTTGAACGAGCTGTCCGGCTGCGCCGACTTCATGCCAGTGGGTAGCAACCAGGTCGTGTCCGGTCAGCGCCTGCGGCTCCTTTCGCGCAGCGGCCCGATCGAAGGCGGAGAACCCGCGCTGGGCGATTTCCCGCTGAGTCTCGATGCGTTTCGCACCTACCGCATCACCCGGGCGCTGCTGTGGCGCCCCGATCGCGCGACGGCCGAAGGCGACAGCGGTGCGCCGATCTGGAATGCCAACGACGAAATGGTGGCCCTGCACGCCGGCGGCTTGGATCAGCATGAAGGCCGCCCGTTGGCGATCGCGGTGCCGATCGAACTGGTGCTACGGTGGGCCGGCGCTGAGGTCGTCCGCCGCGGCCAAGCGCCGCGACCCGCCACGCCGCCGCTGCGCGCCGTCACCGAGTTGCCGCGCATCAGCGCCGCGCCAGACCCCGCGGCCGTGCCCGCCGCCGATGCCGGGACCGACCTGGACATCCTGGCCCGCACGCTGTGGGGCGAGGCCCGCGGCGAAGGCCTGATCGGCATGGAAGCGGTGGCGTACGTGGTCCACAACCGCGTCGCCGCGCGTAGCTGGTGGGGTCGCGACATCGTCGGCGTTTGCCACAAGGCCTGGCAGTTCAGCTGCTGGAACGCCAACGATCCCAACCGCGCGAAGCTGCTGCAACTGACGACGGCTACCGTCTCGTTCAGCGTCGCGTTGGCGGCGGCCCGCAGCGTGATGAAACTGGAGAGCGAAGGCCGGCGTGCCGCGTCCGACCCCACCAATGGCGCCACCCACTACTACGCGCCGCGGGTGGTGAGCACGCCGAATTGGGCGCAGGGCAAGACGCCGTGCGCGCGGATCGGCGGGCATGAGTTCTTCAAGGGAATCGCCTAGGGAGGCACGATGGACAACCGTATGATCGACGTCGCGATCGGGCTGGCGCTGGTGTTTGCGATGACCAGCCTGATGGTGACCGCGTTGCAGGAGATCCTGTCGCAGTGGAACGGCAAGCGGGGCGAGGTGCTGATGCGGGCGCTCGTTTCGTTTGCCGGCGACGACGAGAAGTTCGTCGAGGCGCTGCTGGCACATCCACTGATCAAATCGCTGTCGGACACGGCTCCCGTTCCGGTCACGGGCCTGCGGGCAAGCCCGCTGCTGAAGTGGCTTCCGTTCGTCGCCCGCAGCACAAAGGCGCCTCGGAAACCGTCGTACATCGAAGCCGATTCATTGGTGTCCGCACTGATCGGCCGGCTGGTACAGACGCACATGGGGAATGTCCGGCCCCAGACGCCGATCGAGCTTGCAAGTGTTGTGCTGAAGATGGCTGAGAATCCGCCGGCTCCGTCGGGCGCGAACGCGCCCATGCCCATCCTGCCGAACCTGGAGTTCGCACAGGGACTGGCGACGCTGGCCAACGGTGTCGAGCACGACTGGCCCGCATTCGAAGCCCGCATCGCGGCTTGGTATGACGCAGTCAACGAGCGTGCGAGGGGCTGGTTCAAGCGCGGCGTTCGCGTCTCAGTGTTCTTCGTCGGCTTGGCGACGGCCGCGATCCTCAACATCAATCCGATTGAGATCGGCTCGCGCCTGTGGGAAGACGAGGCGATGCGGGCGGCCGTGGTGTCGGCCGCGCAGCAGACCCTGGAAAGTCAAGGCGCCGACAAGACGAAGTTGCCCCCGGCACCCGCACCCGCACCCGCACCCGCACCCGCGCCCTCGCCCTCGCTCTCGCTCTCGGCCAAGCCGCCCGCGTCTGCAGCGGCGGACGGTGCCGCGCGGATCGAACAGGCGATGGAAGCGCTGGGCAACGCGGTATTCGCCGAAGGGGAGAAAAGGAAGCTCCCCACCGCGCTGCAGGCCCGCTTGAGTGACGTTGCAGATCGCTTCATTGCACTCGATCTGCAGATGAAGACCGCCCTGAAGACGGCAGAACCAGCGCAGCGGGCCGCGTTGCTCGGCCGCGCGGTCGAAGCCAACGACCGCCTGCTCGATGGCCTGGACGCTTCACCGGCGCTGGAGACCCTGAAGGCACCGCACGGGATCCTGCGCGACGCGCTGGCGGCCGGAACGTCGGTCGCAGTCGTGGTGACCGAACCGGAACTCGAACCGCCTGCCCTACGCAAGACGGCGGTCGGGACGAACACACGTTACGCATCCTGCAAAGTGTTCGAGAACGACGCCGAAATGACGAACGTCTGCCGACGCATGGCCGATCTGACCGAGTTGCAGAGAGCGGGACTGCCCATCGGCTGGACGGATTCAGCCTTGCCCCGCTACGGCGAGCGATGCGTGCAGGACGACGGCAAGCGGTGCGCGCTTGGCGAACTGGTGGGCCATAGGGACAGCTGGCTCAACCTGCTGATCGCTTTGCTGGGCTGGGTCATCACCGCATTCGCCTGCACCCTTGGTGCGCCGTTCTGGTTCGATGCTCTGAGCAAGCTCGTGAAGCTGCGTTCGTCCGGCACACCGTCGGCCACGGCTAAGGGCGCGGACAGCAGCGGCGCACCGCCCGGCAGCCAGCTCGCGCGTTCGGCCGCTTCGCCGGTGGCCGGCGTGGGAGCAGTCGGCGCCCCGCTCGGCGTCCCCGCGGGTCAAGGCGACGAGTTCGCGCTCAAGCCGCGCATCGCGATGAGCGATGCGCTCAACGATGCCGAGCGCGCGCTCGACACCGACGGCGTCAAACGCGTGCAGCGCGGCATCGAGATGGCCGAGGCGGACGTCAGTGGCTGGTTCGACGGCGCGACGCGGCAGGCGATCGCGGCCTGGCAGCGCAGGATGGCGTTGGAGCCCGTCACCGGCGAGTTGAGCATTTCCCAGATCGCGAGCCTGCTGAGCGCGCCGCAGCCGGATGCGCCGGACGGTGACCAGCACCTGGATGGCTGCGACGTCGCGATCACCGACCCCACCGACGACGCGAACCTCCCGGGCGCGCGCGGTGGCGTGGCTTGAGGAGGACAGCATGGCGTTTGCACTTACCTGGTTGCCTGGCGTTCTGCTGGAAGCGGGCCTCAAGGTCGCAGAAGTGGACGGCTGGCAAAGTCGCGGGCGCGCCGAGATGGGCCGCGTGCTCGGCACGATGATTCATCACACCGCGGGCCCCCGCGTCGGCAACATGCCGAGCCTGAAGACGCTGGAGAACGGTCGCAGCGATCTCGCCGGACCGCTGTCGCAACTCGGCTTGGGTCGCGACGGCACCTGGTACGTCATCGCGGCCGGTCGCGCCAACCATGCGGGCGATGGCATCTGGAACGGCGTACGCACCGGCAACTCGAATTTCATCGGCATCGAATGCGAGAACAGTGGAGCGGCCACGGACGCGTGGCCCGAAGTCCAGATGCTGGCATTGCGCCACGGCGTCGCGGCCTTGATGAAGCACGCGGGCCGCCCTGCAGACTGGTGCTGCGGCCACCGCGAGTACGCCTTGCCGCGCGGTCGGAAGCTCGACCCGCTGTGGGACATGCAGGTATTTCGCGATCAGGTCGCGGCGCTGCTGAGTAGCGGCGTCCCTATGATTCCGCAGATACCGGCTGCGGAGCCCAACTCGCCACCCGGTACAGCGCCGCGACCGACGTTGCGACGAGGCTCTGCTGGCGCACATGTGGTCGCTCTGCAACGCTTTCTAGGGCTGGACGACGATGGACTATTCGGCTCCCACACAGAGGCGGCGGTGCGCATATTTCAGCGCAGCCAGAATTTGGTGCCGGATGGCATCGTAGGCCCCAATACGTGGACCAGAGTTCCGAGAGAGGGTCAATAGTCGTCACTCACTATCGGCTGCTGCTGGCCGGGGCACTCATTGGCATTCTAAGCCCCAATGGCCGGAATCAGCAGGGGAAGAGCCGTTCGGCTAGAAAAGTGGTTTTATAAATTGAAGGGCCGCTTTCGATTTCGCAGGGCCAACGGCCGCTTCCATTTTCCTCCACCGGCGGGATTGGGTCGGGAGCACGTGTTCGCCGGATAAGGAAGCAGCCGTTCGACTGCGTATGTCGCTGAGCGGCAGGTAACTGGCGGACTGCTGCCCGACATGGGGCACATGGCCAACGGCGGCAAAGGACGATCACTGTGAATTGACCGTACGACAGCATTCAGAGTGAACCGGCCCTCCCAACGGCCGCTCGGCAGAGAAAGCGAATGGCAGCACTTGGCCGGGTCCGGTCCGTCACCTGAATCAAATTCAGCCTGCCGGAACGGCAGGAGAACTCAGTAAGCCGCCGCTCGGCTCACCTCCGTTTTAGCAACGCCAGTGACGGCTCCTGCTGTACAGCGAACCTTCAATCAAAAAAATCAGAAACCCAACGGCGATGGGGGATTCATTCTTACGGCAGTAGTTTCAAGGCGGCTTCCCTTGTCCGCATGATGGTTTGTCGAGTAGTTTTGAATTCGCGCGCGAGTTCGGCAATGCTGGCACCAGCAGCCAGTCGCGCGACAACCGCGGCACGTTCCTGGGCATTGAGCGCTGGTGGTCGGCCGAACTGCTTCCCGGCCGCTTTCGCCCGAATGATTCCCGACCGGGTTCGTTCAATCAGCAGGTCGCGCTCGAACTCGGCCAACGCGGCGATCACCTGCATGGTCATTTTTCCTGCCGGACTGGTCAGATCGACGCCGCCCAGCGCAAGGCAATGGACCCGCACGCCTGAATTCGCGAGTTGCTCGACGGTTGCCCGAACATCCATCGCATTACGCCCCAGTCGGTCGAGTTTGGTGACAACCAGCACATCTCCCGATTCCATCCGGTCGATCAGCTTAATAAAGCCTGGCCGCTCTTTTGCCGCCACCGAGCCGCTGATGCTTTCTTCGATCAGTCGGCGCGCCTCGATGGCGAATCCAGCCGCCTTGATCTCTAATCTCTGATTCTCGGTGGTCTGATCGACAGTCGAAACGCGACAGTAAGCAAAAACGCGTGGCATCGATCCGATTCCGTCCGAAAATGGTGTCCGTATTATAGCGTTCGTCCGTAACTGATTTCCCACACTTTCGGACACCTACAAACTGGCATGACCGTAACCGCTCCCTTTCGGACTTGGGAGGGTGCTGAATTTGCCCCGCCTCTTGTTCGCCTCGACTAACCAGAAAATGACCATGGCCACGATCTGCTTCCCTGTTACTACGCCATGGACGCCGTAAATCTCACTGGTCCAGTAGCCAATCCTTATATGTCCTCAAATCGCAGCTTCGCTCCCACTAGGCCTTCAACCGGGAAGAAGAAGGTCGAGACTGGATTTCGGACCAGGTACTCGTTGATGTCGAGACGCTGGTCCTCATAGTCGGCGGCTGGGGACGGGAAGCCGGCAGAGACCTTGCCGGCATCGAGCGGCAGTGCCTGTCGCGGTGCATCCGGTAGCGGGATGAAGACGCCGGGAATGTTCGCCAGCCTTGTCTCAAGCATCAACGACATCTTCATGCTGGCTGGGAAGGCTGGCGTTGGCAGATGTGTTTTCGGTAACGAGTAGGTTGTCGCAGACGGGGCAAACCAGGCAGGCATGGCCATCAAAGGTGGCCATTTCAAGCTCATTGGCACCCAGCGGGGCGTGACAGAATGGACAGACGATACGGATCATGACCGGCTCCTTGAATACTGTAATTATATACAGCAACGTGGAGGGCGCAATACTGTATGTGCTCGGCATTGCAGGTTCGATGTCGTTGACGCTCGGCGCAACAAAGGCAGAATGGGGCTATGTGTGGCCGATACGATCTGAACGAATCACCTCAAATGCTGATGCTCTACTTCATTTTGGAGGCAGAGCCGGAGCCGTACAACAATCCGGATGTTCGACCGACCAACATGGCACCGATCATCCACGTCCATGACGGCCAGCGTTTGGCGCTACCGGCTCGCTGGGGGCTGATTCCATCCTGGTCGAAGGACGACAAGATTGCGCAGCACACCTTCAATGCGCGGGCCGAGACGATCACCGAGAAACCCAGCTTCCGGGCGGCCTTCAAGCGCCGCCGCTGCATCGTGCCAGTCTCGGCGTTCTTTGAGTGGCGAGCCATCCCAGGGGAAAAGAAGAAACAGAAGCTACGTTTCTCAAGTCCGGGTGCGGCGCCATTAGCCATTGCGGGGTTGTGGGAATCTTGGACACCCCCGGAGACTGGCGAAACGGTCGAGTCCTATACCATCATCACGACGTCGGCCAACGAATTCATGGCTCCTATCCATGATCGAATGCCGGCCATTCTGGGTAAGGCTGACTGGGAAGCCTGGCTCGATCCCGAGGCGGGTAATCCGTTGTTACTAGAATCGATGTTGCAGCCTTGTCCGGATGACTGGCTGGAGTGTGAGGCGGCTTGATGCTGTCTAGACCGTAGTGGCTTGGAGTTGATTGGTCGATATTGTCAGATTGAGCTTCCGGATTCGGCTAACGGCCGTTCGCCTGCTCTGCTGGGCAGACATTCATGCGGCCGCTCTGCTCTGAAATCTGCCGGATAGGCAACAGACTTTCCTTCCAACGCAAGATGACACGACAATATTTCTTGACGTCCATCTTGTACACTTGGTGTGATGACTAAGCATCTGACAATGCGGAGTAGCGGATGAATTTGGCTCAATACGTAGCGGGACAACAAGGTCAATACAAGGATTTTGCTGAGCTGGTAGAGGGAATGCTTGAGGTGTCGATTCGAGGGAACCGACAGCTTCGCTTACAGCAGGTGCAAAGTCGGGCCAAGAACCCAGCATCGCTCAAGGGTAAACTCGAAAAGGTTGGATTGCTGGAAAGCAATGCCATCGAGGACGAGATCAAGGACTTGGCAGGTTGCCGCCTGATCTTCTACACCAACTCCGATGTTGCAGCTTTTCTGTCCTCAGGAATCCTGCAAGAACACTTCAAGGTCGATTGGGAACGGACCAAATTTCACCACCCGGTGCCCATGGCTTCAGAGAAGCCCCGGCTTTTCATCTCCAACAATTTTGTCGTTAAGCTGAAGGAGGAATTGGCCCAACGTCCGGAATTCGAGAGGTTTCGGGGTATTCGGTGCGAGGTCCAGGTGCAGACCATCCTGAATCACGCTTGGTCGGAGATGGAGCACGACATCCTCTACAAGAGGCCACGCCTCGAAGGATTTGGCGGTCGGCTTATGTCGGACATTGATGAACGCATGCAGAAAATCATGCGCGACTACCTGATCCCAGCTGGGTACGAGTTTCAGAAGGTCGTAAATGACTTCGAGCGCCTCTCAAGTGGGAAGGAATTATTCGATGAAGGCCCCCTGCTGGCCATCCAAAACTGCCAGGACAACAACGAACTTCACGAGCGGTTGACCAGCTTCAACGAGCATGTGCTGCCCCATTTTGATGATCTGGAGGCAATCCATAACAATGTCAGGAATACCGTTTTGGCGGCGATGATGACAGCCCAGGCAAGGAAGATCAGGCCCATTGATACTCCCTATGGCCAGTTGGAAGGGCATACCCCCGATCAACTGATGAGTTTGGTAGCCGATATCCTGGATCGTCTCCGGTACCTTGGGGAAGAAGGGGTCATCAACACCTTCGATGCGATTTGCGTCCTCTACGACGGCGCTACCAGCGACAACCAGAGAGAGCGGCTCATTTCTTCGGCGAAGAATCTTTCTGAACATTCTTTGGCTGTTTGGCAACAGGCTGGAGGACCTGTCGTCCAGGACATCCTGGTCGATAGAATTCAGGCGCTCGATCTCAACAGGGTTGGGGCCTCAAAGGCGATTGTTCTGGAGGTGCTTGGTCAGGTGCTCCGCCCCGAGATGAGGGGAACGTCGAGTACCTACAACACCTTCACCATAAAAACAGGTGCTGTCGCCCCAAGCGACTTTCTGGTCAAGGTCCGCTCAACCGCTATCGATATTTTTCTGAGCATCTTCCGCGCGGCCACATCGGACAAGGAAAAGAAGGTGGTGCTCCAGAAGCTCTCTGAGGCGAGTCGGACCCCTACTATGGGTAATTATTCCAACGCCTTGTTTGCCATCGCCCTGAACGATACAGCCAGGATTGTGCGGTTTCTGACCGATGTCTCCGCAGAGCAGAGCTACATCCTTCTCGAAGGATTCGAGCATGAGTGCCTTTGGCACTACAGGAGAAGCAACCCAGTTGCCCCATCAATGGCAAACGACAAAGAGGTGGCCGCTGCCAGAGATGGGCTCAATGAAGCCATCCTGGCGTTTCGAGATCGGGTAAATACGGACCAGCGCTTCGCAATTTTCAAAACCCTGGTCGGGTACCAAGCAGTCTTCCCTCCGGCATGGGAGGACGGCGATTTCGATATCCATGGAATCGACAAGTTCCGGAAAGAGGAAATTGCCAAACTAGTCGATCAGGTCACTGAAAAAGCGGCCGAAGAGTGGTTTCAGATAATTTCGGCCTGCGCCAATACTCCGTCTGATGATCTAGCGACTTTCCCAAGCTTTTGCCTGTTCCTCGAACAACTTGGGAAAGCTAAACCCGAGATCGTCCTGAGCTACTTGGATCGCTTGGATAACGAACTGGCCAACTTCCTGCCTTCAATGCTGTGTGGTCTGGAGCAGAGCAGGTTGAAGGAAGCCGCTATCAAGCAAGTTTGGACGTGGATTGGCGAAGGCAAGTATGTGCGCCAGGTGATCCGTTACTGCGAGCTCGCCTCGACACTCGACCTTAGGCTGCTGGAAGAAGCACTTCAAGTGGCCATCAAAGCGGACGATGACTCTGGCGTTTTCCATGCTATCCGGGCCAGTGTCGCCAGGTACAAGGATTCACCCGACAACATGACCGGGCGAGTCTTTCTTCCCGCACTTCGTTATCTCACCGACCGAGGCAGGCATGGATGGATCAACGCCGTCTGGCCTCGATCCGAGAATGAAGGGCTGTTCAGGTCACTGGCTCCCGAACAGGAGGACGAGGTGCTGGCCAGCATGGTCATCTGCCCAAATATCGATCACAACGCTGAGCAAATTCTCAAAGCTATTGCTGCAAAGTCCCCAGAGAAGGTGATCGACTTCTTTGGAAAGCGACTCGCCCACGAAAAAGGATTGCAATCCAGTCGCGGCTACGATGAGGTCCCTTATGAGTTTCACGATCTCAGGGAGACGCTTCAGAAAATTCCAGAGCAACTGGTAGCAAAAGTTAGAGAATGGTTCGCCAGCGATAACGAGCTATTTGCTTATCGCGGGGGGCGGATGATTGCAGCCGTGTTTCCCGAGCCTGAAGATCAGCTTCTGAAACCGCTGCACGAGCTTGCGGGGACCGGGAAGCTGGACGATGTAGAGTTCGTGATCGAGGTCCTGAAGAACTACCATGGCCAAGTTGTCCTGCATGATCTCTTCAAGGACCTAATCGAGGCTCTCCCGGAAGGCTCCCCTTTGTTGTGCGAAATCTCGGTGGCACTGGATTCGGCCGGCGTGGTGGCTGGTGAGTTTGGCCATGTGGCGACCTACTTGCGCAAGAAAGACGAAATCAAGCCGTGGCTCGACGACCCCCGCGAAAAGGTCAGGGCCTTCGCACACAATCAAACCTTGGGTCTTGAGCGGCAGATCGCAGATGAGCAGCGCCGCGCTGAGCAAGGGCTTGAGTTGCGAAAGCGCAACTACGGGGAATGAGATCGTTGACCATGGGCACTGGATAACCCATGTTTCCATAGACACGATGGAGCGTCTTCTTTAGCGTCTGCAGCACCCCAGATACCAGACATATGCGTCCGGCGAGCTGGACGACCGTATCGGGTCGATAGCATCGATTCGGGAATAGCAAAACCGGTTGTTCGTTTTCACACAGCGTTTCGAGTGAACTGCCGAAGGCCTATTTCATAGCCGGGGACCTGGTACGAATCGGGCTGTGAGGTGCGAATGCTCAAGAAAACAGGGCGTCGGCCTGTTGGCACGACGCCCTGCGGGGAGATGGGGATCGCCTTGTGGCGGAAACACTCAGCCGGCCATCAGCACTTCTGGCGGCCGGTCGACATGGTGTCGAACCACGCGGTTGCCGGCGTTGAAGCACTGATCCAGGTACACCGCTTCAATCAGGCTTTCCGGCACCGCAATGCCGAGCGTGACGAGTTTGTCGCTCAGCGTGCCGATAACGGCCCAGTCGAGGGCCGGCTCATGCAGGCTGTCGTAAAGAATGTTGTCCTCGCACGTGGGCCTGCCGTCCTCGTCGCGTAGCACCTGCAGGAACAGGTGGCGCAACGGCCGGTCGTATCCGGCCACGACCACGATTGAGCCGCCGCAATGTGAGAGCCGGATGTGATGCCGACTCATGCTTCGGGCCCCGACATGTCGAAGACTGGAAGCCCGTCGATCACGGCCGCCTCGCTATCGAACTTCAGCCAGACGATGCCGGCTTGCTCCGCGACTTCGAAGATCGTGGCCAGATCGGCTTCCGTCGGCATCCGGTAACGGGGTGCGCCGACATAGATGATGCCGCCGCAGTCGGTCGGGTAGGCGTTGACC
>Ga0209480_10001029_pt1 | contig 20982 bp, 10 predicted proteins | sample JI61114C2DNA_FD_187501 | JGI IMG/M metagenome (GOLD analysis project Ga0209480, IMG submission 187501) | Wastewater effluent complex algal communities from Wisconsin, to seasonally profile nutrient transformation and Carbon sequestration -... | ecosystem: Engineered > WWTP > Effluent > Algae... | reverse complement strand
CAACTAAAACAATCCAATCTGCATTAATTTCTGTCTTTTCAAAAGACGGTTTGGAACCAATAATTAAGAAATTACACGAGCAAAATGTAACTTTTTATTCCACTGGAGGAACCGAAGAATTTATCAAAAACCTAGGTATTCCGGTTGTTCCTGTAGAAGATGTAACATCATATCCATCCATTCTTGGTGGAAGAGTTAAAACTTTGCATCCAAAAGTTTTTGGAGGAATCTTAAATCGTCAAGACAACGAAAGCGATGTGCAACAAATGAAGGAATACGACATCCCTCAAATTGATTTGGTAATTGTTGACTTATATCCTTTTGAAAAAACGGTTGCTTCTGGAGCTAGTGAAAGCGATATTATCGAAAAAATTGATATTGGTGGTATTTCATTGATTCGTGCTGCGGCCAAAAATTTTAAAGACACCGTAATTATTCCATCGGTTGCCGAATATTCTTTGCTTTTGGATTTGATTAGTACTCAAAATGGAGCAACAACATTAGAAGATAGAAAAATGTTTGCTACCAAAGCATTCCACATTTCTTCTCATTATGACACAGCGATTTTTAATTATTTCAATACTGACGAAACTATTTATAAAACTAGTATTGCCAATGGTCAAGTTTTGAGATATGGAGAAAATCCACACCAAAAAGGATTTTTCTTTGGCGATTTCGATGCCATGTTTAATAAAGTTCACGGAAAAGAATTGTCTTATAACAATTTATTAGACGTAGATGCAGCCGTAAATTTGATAAATGAATTTAAAAACGACGGACCAACGTTTGCTATTTTGAAACACAATAACGCTTGCGGATTGGCAACAAGATCAACTATTGCCGAAGCTTATAATGTAGCATTGGCTTGTGATCCAACCTCAGCTTTTGGTGGTGTTTTGATAGCCAATACCAAAATTGACGTAGCCACTGCAACCGAAATCAACAAATTATTTTGTGAAGTTGTCATTGCTCCAAGTTATGACGAAGATGCTCTTGCCATTTTACAAGAAAAGAAAAACAGAATTATCTTAATACAAAACGAAGTAGCATTACCTCAAAAACAAGTGCGAACTTGCCTAAACGGAATTTTAGTACAAGAAAGAAACAACATCACAGATACTAAAGCCGACCTAAAAACCGTTACTACAACAACACCAACAGATCAGGAAATAGAAGATTTGATTTTTGCTTCGAAAGTTTGTAAAAACACCAAATCGAATACGATTGTTTTTGCCAAAAATGGCACTTTAATTTCATCAGGAACTGGGCAAACCTCAAGAGTGGATGCCTTGTTGCAAGCAATTGAAAAAGCACGTATATTTGGATTTGATTTGAATGGCGCTTCGATGGCGAGTGACGCTTTTTTCCCTTTTCCGGATTGTGTAGAGATAGCAAAAAACGCTGGTATAACAGCGGTAATTCAGCCAGGAGGTTCTATAAAAGACGAATTAAGCATTAATTATTGCAACGAAAATAAAGTTGCAATGGTATTTACAGGAACACGTCATTTCAAACATTAATTTGTTTAGCTTTGTACATTATTTTTTTATAAATTTTTATACCCTATTAAACTTATGGGATTTTTTGATTTCATGACCGAGGATATCGCGATAGACCTTGGTACCGCAAACACTTTAATCATACACAATGATAAAGTTGTAATTGACAGCCCTTCGATTGTTGCTCGTGATCGAGTTTCAGGAAAAATCATTGCCGTTGGTAAAGAAGCCAATATGATGCAAGGGAAAACCCATGAAAACATTAAAACGATAAGACCCCTGAAAGATGGTGTAATTGCTGATTTTGATGCTTCAGAAAAAATGATAAGCATGCTTATTAAAAGTATTCCTGCATTGAAAAAAAGAATGTTTACTCCAGCCTTGAGAATGGTAGTTTGTATTCCTTCTGGAATTACTGAAGTAGAGATGCGTGCGGTAAAAGAATCCTGCGAAAGAGTAAATGGCAAAGAAGTATATCTAATTCACGAACCAATGGCTGCGGCAATTGGTATTGGAATTGACATCATGCAACCTAAAGGGAATATGATTGTTGATATCGGAGGTGGAACTACAGAAATTGCCGTAATCGCTTTGGGCGGAATTGTTTGCGACAAATCGGTTAAAATTGCAGGTGACGTTTTCACCAATGACATTGTATATTATATGCGTACTCAACACAACCTTTTTGTTGGAGAAAGTACTGCCGAAAAAATAAAAATTCAAGTGGGAGCTGCTATCGAAGATTTAGAAACTCCTCCAGAAGATATGTCTGTTCAAGGTAGAGATTTACTTACTGGAAAACCAAAACAAGTATCGGTTTCTTACCGCGAAATTGCCAAAGCATTAGACAAATCGATTCAACGCGTTGAAGATGCTGTTATGGAAACTTTGTCTCAAACCCCACCCGAATTGGCGGCGGATATTTATAACACTGGAATTTACCTTGCTGGTGGAGGTTCGATGTTGAGAGGTCTTGATAAAAGAATTTCACAAAAAACAGACTTACCTGTTTATATCGCCGAAGATCCTTTGAGAGCAGTTGTTCGAGGAACTGGAATGGCACTCAAAAATCTAAGTAGATTTAAAAGTGTTTTAATAAAATAATAAATGTTTAATTAGAGTGACGAGTGTACATTTTCAACATATAATTTACAGCTAAGAAATGCAGCAAATATTTAATTTTATATATAAAAACAGTAATAGATTGCTGTTTTTGCTGCTTTTAGGCATCTCGCTATTTCTTTCCATTCAATCCCATTCTTATCATCGTAGTAAAATTATAAGTTCAGCTAATTTTTTGAGTGGCGGTGTTTATGAAAGAATCAATAATGTTAGCGAATATTTGAATTTGAGAACTCAAAACGATGCGCTTGCTCAAGAAAATGCAAGATTGAGAAGCTTGCTATTCATGGCAAAAGACACAACGTTTATTACAAAATTAGACAGCTTGAAAGGTGTAAACCCAAATGAAATCATAGTTTCGAAAGTAATTCACAATACTTTTAACACCCACGAAAATTATCTAACAATTAATTCCGGTAGTCTTCAAGGAGTGAAACCCGATATGGGTGTCATTAATAGTATGGGAATTGTAGGGATAATTGATAACACTTCCAAAAACTACGCTACTGTTATCAGTATTTTGAATGTTAAATCTCAAATAAACGCAAAACTAAAAAAATCAGATCATTTCGGTTCTTTGACTTGGAATGGCAAAAGCACTGGCTATGTGCAATTAACAGATGTTCCAAGGTTAGCTTCCATAAGAAAAGGAGACACCATCGTAACAGGTGGACAATCAGTCATTTTTCCTGAAAATATCAACATTGGAACCATTGATAGAATTTATATTAATAACCAAAACAATTACTATACCTTAGATGTAAAACTTTTCAATGATATGACCAATTTAGGTCATGTCTATATTCTTAAAAGTAAAAATCGCGACGAAATTATAAATTTAGAAAAAAAGGAAGAAAAAGATGAATAGTGCTTTATTCGTAAATATTTTTCGTTTTATACTGCTTTTAGCCGTTCAAATTATTATTTTCAATAATATGAACTTTTTAGGCTTTATCAGTCCCTATCCCTATATCCTTTTTATAATATTATATCCTGTAAATAGCAACAAATCTGGGCTTTTAGCAGCGAGTTTTTTTCTTGGTCTTTGTATGGATATGTTCAGTAATTCAGGTGGATTTCATACGGCGGCTTGTGTAATTCTTGCTTATTATCGACCTTATCTTTTTAAGTTTGCTTTTGGGTTAAGTTACGAATATCAAACCATCAAATTGAATGATGTTCTTACTCCCGAAAGATTTTCCTTTTTATTGTTGTCAGTATTAATTCACCATTTAATTCTGTTCACTTTAGAAGCGTTTAAATTTACTTTAATCTTAGACATTTTACTTCGAACCTTGTTAAGCTCCGTCTTTACATTAATCATTTGCATCATTATAATATATCTTACTAAGCCAAATAGACGATGAGAAAAGTGTTGCTCCCTTCGATGATTATTATTGCAGCGTCTTTACTGGTATTACGCCTTTTCTATTTGCAAGTTATCAATGATTCTTTCAAATTAAAGTCGGATAATAATGCCATAAAAATACAATATGACTATCCGGAAAGAGGTTATATATATGACAGAAATGGCAAATTATTGGTAGCAAACCAGCCATCCTACGACATCATGGTTATCCCACGAGATATAAAAAAATTGGATACATTGGAATTTTGTCTTTTATTGGCAATTACAAAAGAGGAATTTATCAAGAAAATAGAAAAAGCCAAAGTATATAGTCCACGTTTGCCTTCTGTTTTTTTAGCACAATTAAACAAGAGTGAGTTCGCTGCATTTCAAGAAAAAATTCGAAAATTTGAAGGCTTTTATTTCCAAAAACGTTCTTTGAGAGATTATCAAGTAAATTTTGGAGCCAATATTTTTGGTTTTATCACTCAAGTCAACGAAAAATTAATTGAGAAAAACCCTTACTACAACAGTGGCGATTTAATTGGGAAACAAGGAGTTGAAGAAAGTTATGAAGAAATTTTACGAGGAATTAAAGGCGTAAAATACATCCAAAAGGACAAATACAATCGTGAAATTGGCTCGTTTAAAGAAGGAAAATACGATACGATTGCTGTTCAAGGAGAAGATGTCAATTTGACCATTGACATGGAACTTCAAAAATATGGTGAGGAATTAATGATTAATAAACGAGGTGGAATTGTTGCCATTGAGCCAAAAACTGGTGAAATTCTAGCCTTAGTTACGGCACCAAATTATGATCCTGCCATTTTAGTGGGACGCCAACGTTCGAAAAACTATACTATGTTGTATCGTGATTCTATCGCAAATCCACTTTTTGATAGAGGATTACTGGCCCAATACCCTCCTGGCTCACCCTTTAAAATATTGACAGGACTTGTGGGACTTCAGGAAAATGTGATTGATACTCATACTACTTTTATGTGTAATCACGGATTTGCCTATGCTCCAGGACGATTCCAAAGATGCCATTGTGGTGGCGGTGCACGTGATCTTAATGTTGGAATATACAAATCCTGTAATGCTTATTTTTCGAATGTTTATTTGAGAACAATTGGTAAATACAATAATACCCCATATGCAGTAGATGTTTGGAGTGATCACATAAAAAGTTTTGGTCTGGGTCAATTTATGGGTTATGATTTACCAACAGGTAAAAAAGGAAATATTCCCAATTCAAAAACGTATAAAAAAATATATCCAGGTTGGGGTTACAGTGGAAAAACCATAATATCCAATGCCATTGGTCAAGGAGAAGTATTATTGACACCAATTCAATTGGCCAATATGATGGCTACAGTTGCTAATGAAGGATATTATTACACGCCTCATATCATCAAGAAAATTGAAGGCGAGAAAATCGACAAAAAATTTACCACCAAACACGTTACAACGATAGACAAAAGCCATTTCAAGCCTATGATTCAAGGTTTGTTTGATGTGTATAATTTCGGGACTGCTGCTGGTTTGCGAGTGGAAGGAATTGATATTTGTGGAAAAACAGGTACGGCCGAGAATTTTGCAAAAATAAATGGTAAAAGAACTCAGCTGGAAGACCACTCTATTTTTGTTGCCTTTGCGCCTAAAGACAATCCGAAAATTGCGATTGCTATTTTAGTCGAAAATGGAGGTTTTGGATCTACCATCGCTGGGCCAATTGCCAGTTTGATGATTGAGAAATACCTAAGAGGAAAAATAACAAGAACTGATTTAGAAAAAAGAACATTAGAAAGAAGTTTACAAGACCGATATGCTAAATTAGGCGGTCAATCAGCGGCTGTAAAAAAAGAAATGAGAATTAGAGATTCTATTTTAAAAAGTAAAATAGTGGTTCCAAAAGTAAAAATAGACACTACTACAAAAACTAATTAGTCCCCAATGAAAAATCAAAGTTTAACCAATAACATTGACTGGATATGCATCGCTATATACATAGTATTAGTGCTAATGGGTTGGTTGAACATTTATTCCTCCTCCCTATCTTCTATGGAAGGAACCGCGGAAAAACAATTTTTATTTATACTATTTACCATTCCATTAATTTTTATTGTTCTTTATGTTGATGGAAAATTCTACGAAAAATATGCGAGTATCATTTATGGAATTGCACTATTATCATTGTTAGGTTTATTTGCCTTTGGTAAAACCATTGCGGGTCAACGCTGCTGGTATGGCATTGGAAGTTTTACGCTTCAACCTTCAGAGTTTGCCAAAGCTGCAACAGCACTAGCATTGGCAAAATATTTGAGCGATTCACAAATCAATTTGAAAGAAGTCAATCGCCAAATTCAAGCCTTAGCCATTGTGTTTTTGCCTGTAATGCTCATTTTACCTCAACCTGACCCTGGAAGCGCATTGATTTACAGCATATTTTTAATTGTTTTATACCGTGAAGGTTTGCCTGCTTGGTATTTATGGACTGGATTTTGTGCGATATTATTATTTGTACTAACGCTTGTTTTAGAACCACAATATGTTATTCTATTGGCGTTGGTTGCAATTCTATTTATCCATTTTAAGTCCCGATTAGGAGATAGAAATATCGTGATGAGCAGCATTCTATTTGCATTAATTTCTGGTTTTGTCTTGTCAGTAAATTATGTTTTCACCAATGTCTTTAAGCAACATCACCGAGATCGTTTTAATATTTTACTTGGAAAAGCAGTGGATATGAAAGGCATTGGATACAATACCAATCAATCTGAAATTGCTATTGGATCTGGCGGTTGGATTGGAAAAGGATTTCTGGAAGGCACACAAACCAAAGGGGGTTTTGTTCCTGAGCAACACACCGATTATATCTTTACAACAGTTGGCGAAGAGTGGGGTTTCGTAGGTTCACTCCTTGTAGTTGGACTATTTGTTGGATTATTACTCAGAATAATTTACCTCGCCGAAAGACAAAAAACAAAATTTAGCCGAGTGTATGGCTATTGTGTGGCGGCTATTTTATTCATCCACTTTTTTGTGAATATCGCTATGGTTTTGGGCGTTTTTCCAACCATTGGAGTGCCATTACCTTTCTTTTCGTACGGAGGTTCCGGGCTTTGGGGTTTCACTATTTTGCTCTTTATTTTTATAAAAATGGATGCAAATAAAGTGAATGAGTGGTAGTTTCACCTAACTTTCTCAAAGTTCAATGAAATTCAAATAAACTACTCAGGATATTAATGAAATAATAGCCACAGATTCACAGATTATAACTGAACTTTATTAGAATAATTTATATTTTCATTTGGTATAATCTGTGAATCTGTGGCAAAAAAAGATGCAGTTTTTCAAGAATAAAACCTAAAGAGATTAAAAACTCCAAGCCTTATAATCGCTGTTTTTCTCTAACCTGTTTTCGGTTTTATCGTCTAGTTTTGGAAAGAAATCAATTCCAGTCATTTTTTCGATGCTGTCCACAGAAACTACGAATTCATACAATGGTTTATTACTTTTAGCATTTGGAACCAAAAAAGCAATCATTTTGTATTGTCCATTAGAATTATCCAACAAAATTTTATAAAAATAATTGGGAACCAAAACTTGTTCTTGACCAATGGTTTTTAAATTAGGCTGCAAAACTCCCGCTGTAATTACATAAACACCATCATATTTAGTAGCCCAATAGCGTACTTTTTGTTCTAATCTATTCCAAACTCCACCATTGAAATCGTGAGTTTGAGGCGAAATATTCGAGGTAAAAAAAGTATCATTATAAGCATTAATAGCAAATTCCATATCACCCGCAGGACAAAGATGCCCTTTGTCATAGCCCGATTTTTTATAATTTCTCCAATCGGCAGAGCCTGTTTTTACTTTTGGGTCTTCGATAAAATAAGGTCGGTCAAAATTGCTGCTTCTCACATAAATTTTTTTCAATTCATAAGCAACCCATTCCGCTTGTTCGAACTTTTCGTTATATGACAAGGTGAAATAATCGTGTTTAACAATTTGGTTGGTAGTTGAAGTTGGCAAATAATCAAAATTTAGTTTGTAATTCTGATTTTCTGTTTTCGATTCCTTTTTTGAAAATACAAAGGCAGAAAACATTACAAAAAACAAAACTAGAAGAACTCCAAAACCAAAAACGCTCTGGAAATTCAAGAAGAATTTCCAGAGCGTTTTAACAACAAATGACTGTTTTAATCTATTCATCAAAGAAATTAGTTTTTAACTACTTTTTGCTTTTTCAAAGCCATTGGAGCACTTTTTTTCACGATAGGCTTTGATTGTAAATCGTCTAAAATATTTAGCGCTTCTTCCACATAAATATCTTTGGCTAAACTTTCGTGCCATCTTTCTCTTTTTTCTTTAAGCGAGGCATCAACTTTCATCGCTTCGGCTTCCTGAGGCAAAGATGAAAATTTTAAATTGTAATCATAATCTGCTATCGATTTGAATTTTTTATTGGTTTCCTCAATAGCTTTTTGATTCTTTTTGAATTCATCCAATTTTAAACTATAATCATTTTCTTTGCTTCTTTCATCAATCCATTTGGCATTTTCTTCAATCAATTTGAACTGTTGATTTTGAGCAATTCTATTTTTACTGTCCGCAATAGCTTTGTTAAATTTCGCATTGTTCGTCCATACATTATATTGTGCAGGATCAATTTTATCCCAAGGCATGGCGTTATCTACATCGCGTTCCCCCATTTTCAAATAGGCATAACGGTCTGGCATTACCACATCGCTACTTACTCCTTCGAGCTGAGTTGAACCTCCATTAATTCTATAAAATTTTTGAGTCGTCGTTTTCAAAGCGCCCAAATCACCTTTGTCGCTGCTGCGTACAAATTGATTCAAATCGATTACATTTTGAACCGTTCCTTTACCATAGGTTTGTTTGCTACCAATGATAATTCCTCTTTTATAATCCTGAATGGCTGCTGCCAAAATCTCTGAAGCCGAAGCCGAGAAACTATTCACCATAATAACCAATGGACCGTCCCATTCGATTTTTTTATCTCTATCGTACAAAACTTCTTTTTGTCTTCCAGCCGATTTTACTTGTACAATTGGGCCTTGTTCGATAAATAATCCAGCTATATCTACCACAGTCGAAAGCGATCCTCCACCATCATCACGAACGTCTAATACAATTCCGTTGACACCAGCTTTTTTCAAAGATTCTACTTCAGCGGCAACATCTTTTCCGGCATCACGACCATCTTTGTTTTCAAAATCGATATAAAATTTAGGCAAATAAATCACTCCATATTTTAATCCATTTCTTTCAACAACACTCGATTTGGCATAGGTTTCTTCAATTTCGACAATATCTCTAATAATAGAAATGGTTTTTATGGAACCATCCACTTTTTTTACAGTCAATCGAACTTCAGAACCTTTTGGCCCTTTAATTTTTTTGACAACATCGTCCAAACGCATTCCAACAATGTCAACAGATTCTTTATTTCCTTGAGCTACTTTCATAATCACATCGCCTGCTTCAAGTTGTTTCCCTCTCCAAGCTGGACCTCCAGAAATAAGTTCGGTGATTTCGGTAAAGTCATTTTTCTTTTGAAGACGTGCTCCAATTCCTTCGAATTTTCCGCTGATGCTTACATCAAAACGCTCTTTTTCCTCTGGTGGAAAATAATTTGTATGCGGGTCGAATCTCGCAGTAATAGAATTTACATAAACCGAAAACCATTCATCTCTGGTCAAATCCTCCATAAATCCAAAATATTCGTCCAAGGATTTCAAAGAACTTTCGCGAGTAATTTTCTCCAATTCTTCAAAAGTTTTTGGTTTGCTATCTGCTGGATTTTCTTTGTCAGAACTAGCTGAATTTTCTTGAAACTCACCTGGCTTTTCAGTTAAATCGTTCTTTTCTACTTTTTCGACAATCCCTTTTTCTTTGTTTTCCTGAATTTTCAAACGATCCGTTAATGATGAAAGCGTAGATAACTTGATTTGCTTGCGCCATCTTTCCTTTAATTCCACAACATTTTTAGCATAAGGCGCTTTTTCATAATCCGTATTGAATGTTTCATTTACAGAATAATCGAAAGGAGTGTTCAAGATATCTTTGTAAAATCCTTTTCCTTCCGACATTCTTTTCATCAAACGGTTGTAGGTAAGATTAAAAAATGTCAGTTCTTTGTTCAACAATTGATCATCAAGAAGTGTTTCGTATTTCGAAAACTCATCAATATCCGATTGCAAGAAAAACCGTTTAGAAGGGTCTAAAGCTTCAATATAATCCTTATAAATTCCTTTAGAAAAGGTGTCGTCAATTTTAGCTGGATCATAATGCCCTTTTTCAATTACAAATGTCAATAATTCCAATAGCATTTTGTCCTTTTCAGGATCTTCGCTTCTGTCAGAATTAATTTTAAATGCAAATAAGGTAACCGAAAGTAACGCTACGGCTATGAGGATTTTATAATTTCTTTTCATAAAGTTAAAAATTGTATCCATAAAATATTTAAAATTCAAATTACGGTAAAAACTGTGCCAACATTAGTATAACCTCCTATAAATTTTTGTTAAAGATATAAAATTGTTTATTTTTTTCAGGTTTAATCTTCTAACTAGATTAATTTTGTTTCTTTGTTTACAGGAAATTATTTCAAAACCTATCCCAAAATTAAAGACAAAAATTTAAAAAATCAACCGTGAAAAAAGATAAACCTTTAATTTTAGTAACTAATGACGATGGGATTTCGGCGCCAGGAATCCGAGCGTTGATTTCCGTTATGGCAGAAATAGGAACTGTTGTCGTTGTCGCTCCAGACAGCCCTCAAAGCGCCACTGGTCATTCGATTACAATAAACAACACTTTGTTTATCAATAAAATTTCTAAGGATACTGATATCATTCAGGAATACAGCACCTCTGGAACTCCTGTGGATTGCGTCAAATTAGCCACGAATGAAATACTAAAAAGAAAACCAGATTTGTGCGTTTCAGGAATCAATCACGGATCCAATTCCTCGATAAATGTCATTTATTCTGGAACGATGAGTGCCGCTGTCGAAGCGGGAATCGAGGGTGTTCCTGCTATTGGTTTTTCACTTTTGGATTATGGATGGAATGCCAATTTCGAACCTATAAAATCCTTTATTAAGAAGATTACTCTGGAAGTTTTAGAGAAAGGACTGCCCGAAAGCGTAGTTTTAAACGTCAATTTTCCAAAACTAGAAGAAAAAGATATTAAGGGAATAAAAATCTGTCGTCAAGCAAAAGCGCTTTGGATAGAAAAATTCGACAAACGAAAAACACCACAAGGAAGAGATTATTATTGGCTCACAGGCGAATTTGTAAACGAGGATAAAGGAGAAGACACCGATGAATGGGCACTTGCCAATGGCTATATTTCGGTAGTTCCTGTGCAATTTGATTTGACTGCTCATCATACAATACAACAACTTAATACGTGGAAATGGAATGAATAAGTTAGACATATTGATAGGTTTTTTTATAGGGATTTTGGTATGTGTTTTAGGGGTTTTTCTCTTTATCACTTTTTTTACTGATTTCGATTTTATGTCTGGTATTCAAAGCATGAAATCAGAAGGAAAACTGGGTAAATTAATTACTTTGGGAGCCATTCTTGATTTGGTGGCTTTTGGTATTTTACTAAAAATGAATAAAGAACTTATGGCTCGTGGTGTGGTTTTAGCAGTAATTTGCATTGCGATTTTAACGATATTTGCATAGTTCTTTTTAAGATTCTGAAAACTAAATTTGATTCAATTTCAAAAATGAAATACTACATTATAGCTGGAGAAGCTTCGGGTGATTTACACGGAGCCAATTTGATGAAAGCATTGTTAAAAGAAGATCCCACTGCCAATATTAGGTTTTGGGGAGGCGATTTGATGCAAAATGTGGGCGGAACTTTGGTCAAACATTACCGAGAATTGGCTTTTATGGGTTTTGTAGAAGTACTTTTTCATTTGAAAACCATTTTGAATAACATCAAAATTTGCAAAAAAGACATTAGTGATTTTCAACCCGATGTGCTTGTTTTTATTGATTATCCCGGTTTTAATTTGCGTATAGCCAAATGGGCAAAAACAGAAGGTTTTAAAACCCACTATTATATTTCACCGCAAATTTGGGCTTGGAAAGAAAGTAGAATTACCGAAATCAAACGCGATGTCGATAAAATGTATGTGATTCTACCTTTCGAAAAGGATTTTTATGAAAAGAAACATCATTATCCAGTTGAATTTGTAGGACATCCTTTGATTGATGCTATTCACAATCATCCCACAATGGATGCTGCCCTTTTTAGAAAAGAAAATCAATTGAATGACAAACCTATTATTGCCATTTTGCCAGGTAGCCGCAAACAGGAAATCACAAAAATGCTGTCGGTAATGTTGAGTGTGGTTCCTGATTTTCCAGATTATCAATTTGTGATTGCTGGCGCACCAAGTCTTGAGCATTCGTTTTACGAACAATTTATTAGCAATGAAAACATAAAATTTATTTCGAATAAAACCTATGATTTATTAAACAATGCCACGGCAGCATTGGTAACTTCGGGAACGGCAACATTAGAAACGGCACTTTTTAAAGTGCCCGAAGTGGTTTGTTATAAAGGGAGTTCGATATCTTACCAAATAGCCAAACGCATCATTACCCTAAAATACATTTCGCTTGTTAACCTGATTATGGACGAGGAAGTGGTAACCGAATTGATTCAAGGAGATTGCAACACAAAACGCATTCGTGAAGAATTGAAGAAAATTTTAGACCCCAAGTACCGCCAAAACCTTCTGGAAAAATACGAGGTATTGGAAGAAAAATTGGGAGGCATCGGCGCAAGTGAGAAAACTGCTAAGTTGATTGTTGAGAGTTTGTAAAGATTCCTGTTTATAGGGATAATCTCGAAACAGAAAAATTACCAAAGGTTTTTGATTACATTTCCCCTTTTCAAAATTAAATTTTCATAAGGCATCGTTGAATAATTAACCGCGGTAGTTTAATACAATGACCGCGGTTAGTTTATAATTTGACCACGGCCGATTACAAAGTTCTTACTGACGTTTTTCAGGAATCGACCTGCAGAAATGTATTGTTTACCTCAACTCAAGAATTAATAAAGCTGCAATTCTATGCAGTTCGATTGGGTTTAATCCGTGACGGCATTTGGGGTAAAAAACAGACCTATGAGGTTTTAAAAACCTCATAGGTCTGTGAATATAAAACTATCCGCTGATAAGTAATTCTTGATTGGGATTAGTACAAAATTTTTCTTGTAACTGTATCTCCGCTTTGTAACGTCACTTTTACCAATAAAGTTTCCGAGTTTGAGATCAAATTGAGAATTGAAAATTCGGCATTATTGACTTTGTCTTTTTTGAAAAGTAGTCTCCCCAAAAGGTCATAAACAGCTACTTTATCTATTGTTTCTACTTTTGAACTAACCTTTATTTGTTTATTCTTATTGGAAACCAAAACTTGATTTTCGAGTGTCTCCAAATCTTTAGTTCCTAATGTTTTGTTGGTATATCGCAATACAAAACGGTCATTGAAAGTTCCTGCAGCCGTATTGAAAGCAAAAGCACCACTTCTTAAATCAAAGGTCGTATTGGTTAGTTTGTCTTCTATAAACACCGCCTGATTGGTTAAAACGCCATCCGCCTGATCAATGTTTATAGCGAAAGCTCCTTCGATTGTTGTTCGAAAGCCCAGTGGCACTTGGTCGTTTTCGTCAAAAGGTAAGGCGCGTCCTTGAATTACTAAATTCTTTTCTTGGTTGATGCTGTAAAAATCAACGAATTCATTTCCATCAAAACTTTCACCATCAAAACGACTGTCGTATTCATTTGTAGCATCCGTAATGTAGCCCACTAGTGTTTGTTTGAAAGCACCTTGGGTATTGGTCAAGTTCAACCAAATGCGGTGTTTCTCGAAAGTGGTAGTTTTTGTTTTTGGATTTCTAGTTTTGAAAAACTGGGTATTGTCTTCTTTTAGTATATCAACAACACCAACTCTCATACTGTTGTTAAATTCTATTGTACTCCCAGAAAGCAATGCTTTAGTTGTAGCAAAAAATCCTTGTCCAGAAGCAATTTTTCCTGTTGGCTTTTTACCTAAATCATTTCCACTAACTGAATGTGCTGGATCACTAGGAGCCGACTCTGTCACAGTTCCCGGATCTATTCCTACTCCACCCGTAATGTTATAGGCAGCATAATCATCAAACGAATATGCGTAAGCCCAATTAGGTCCTGGATTAGAAATATTTGTCGCAAGATCTAAAGGAGTGTTGTGTGTCCAGAAATACAGAGTTCCGTTTAAAACACCAGCATTGTCATCCAAAAATGAATCTGCATCAAGAGCAGAAGGATACGGATTTCCTAAGAGATACGATTTGTCGACTACCAGTCCTGAAATTGGATAGGCACCATTATTAGGCACGCCTATAAAGAAAGCATCAAAATTATCAGGTGCAGGTGGATTAGGACCAGTGGGTTCAGGTCCTCGAATAATATATCCAATACCAGGCTTCATAGTAGTTGATGCTGATTTTTGTTCCCAATCATCGATTGTTGAATTAAAAGAATAATATTTGTCCGCTACTGTCAAGTTTTGAGAAACGCCTCCCAAAGTGTAATCAGCAACTGGAGAAGACCAATAAGTGTAATCCGTATTTGTAACTAGCGGAGTGGTTCTTTCGTATCTTATATTACCTGTATTCACTCCATCATCATTTACTTGGACTAAACTACCGTTATTTTTTATTGTTACGGTTCCATTATTTGTCAAATCATTTTGGATTTTAACATATTCGTTTTCAGTAATCGTCAAAGTTTTTCCAGAATTTACAACTACACTACAGGCAGAAAAACTACCTAAACCTACTGATGAGGTATTGTAATCCTCACTGATTATTGTTAATTTATCTAATGTTGGCGCGCCATTTGTCCAAGAGCCATTCCAAGTTGTGGTTCCACCATCAGTAATTTTCACTGCATTTGATGCTGCATAACAAGTATTTGTATTCTCTCTAATTTGACAATAATATTGATAATTGAGTACTGTAGCGATGTTTGAAATGTTTAAAGTAGCCGTTGTAGTTCCTTTATAAATTCCTCCATCTGATGTAATTTCATTCCAACCTGTTTCGTTTGGTGCTGAAAATAACCATCGATAAGTCAATTCTTTTGAGTCAGCAGGAGAAGTTCCGTTATATCCTTCTGTGCCTACCACAGTTAATGAAGTTGCTTTGCAGGTTGGTGTGTAGGATGGATGAGTTGTAACCGTTGGTGGTGTTCCTGAAATGAAATTGTATGTGCCGATGTCTGAATAGTCGTTATTACCACAATCAGCATTAGTATCACCTATATAATCAATAATTTCCCAATCAGCATTTGCATAAGTTGTTGATGGAAGCGTAAGGGCTGTATTTTTCCTTCTAAAAGTTGCTCCATTAGTTTCTATTGCAAAGATTGATAGTGATGATGTTGCCCAATTATCGCTTCCAAAAGTTCCCCAACTGTCTATTTTGGTAGCACCATTAAATAATGCAATATGGTCATTCTCATTTGGTTTAAAGTTAACACCTAAATTTCCTGTGCTTTGTACTGCCAATGAACCATCTCCTCCAAGGCTTGTACATAAATTATCATCTCCAAAAGCAACAACATAGGTTGAACCAGAAGCCAAAGTCACATTACTTAAATTAAGTGGAGTAGCCGAATATGCGTTTCCGTTAGAAGCGGTATTAATAGAATATCCACTTAGGCTTTTAGAAACCCCAGTTCCGTTATAAATTTCTACATAAGTCAAGCCACCCCAATTAGCATCCGTAACTTCACTAATGAATAAATCCGAAGCGCCATTTCCTCCTTGACAAGATGTATTTAAATTATTAACTACTGTAAAATAATTAGTTGCCTGACAGCCAGTTGCGACAATCGTAGTAATTAAATTTCCTGATGTTGTGCCAGTTGGCACCAGGACTTTTATTTGGTTAGCTGATACTGGGATAACAGTGGTAGCGATTCCGCTGATTGTTACTGTTGCTCCGGTTAAATCTGCTGCCGAATTGATGGTTATTTCTGTTCCCACTGGCCCTGAAGTTGGCGTAATGGTGTTTGTTATTGTAGGGCAAATTCCGGTTCCCTGTATCAAAAAAGTATAAGGATTCTCGTCGCTGTCATTGTTTGCTATAGAAACAATGGCGGTTCTAATTCCAGCATAAGTTGGAGAAAATGTAATGCTAAAAGAGGTACTTGAACCTCCAATAATTGGAGTAGCAGGGACAGTATTTACGGCAAAATCTCCAGGATTTGCTCCGCCAATACTTACAAGGGGTGTTCCCGTTAAATTCAAGGCTGCAATTCCTAAATTTTGAATTTCATAATCTTTTGTTACAGAAGATCCTAAATTTGTTGCTGCAAACAGAGTGTTGTTTAACCCATTGGCTGTAGGACTCCCGCTTACAATATTATTCGTTCCTCCTGTTAATCCTTTGATGTTAATTTCTCGGTTTCTATAACTTGCAGTAAAATTATTTGGGCTTGTAAGCGCTCCAGATGCTGAGGTTAGTCCAGTAAGTAATATGGTATTAGCTCCAGAAACTAAATTAACTCCATCTGTCCAAGTAGAGTTAGAAGTACTGTATCTACCTGATTTACAATTAGTTTCAATACCTGAAATATCAGAAGGAAGATAAGTTCCTGTAAAATTATAAGTAGCACTCGAAATTCCAGAAGATGTTAAATTCCAATATCTTGAAATAATATCTGTAGGCGCATCAATATTAGGCTCATTACTATCTTCTACTGCTAAAGCTGCCCAACCAGAACTGTAAGCTGCCGCTGTAAAATTTATTGTCGCAGGAGAATATTGTGTCCCATCTGCCGATACAACCCTGTCGCCAATTGGGAAAGTAAAAGAACCGTTTGCATTAAAGTTTTTTCTCAATAGACCACCAGCTGTAAAATCAGCAATGATGTAATTTGATGAAGATGGTCCTGAAATTATACCTGCAAGTGTAATTATCATTGTTTGATTGCTCAAATTTGCAATTCCGTTCGTTAATGCAAGTGTTCCGTTAATGGTTAACCCTGTTCCTAAATCAAATCCAATATTTGAGGCTTGTCTATTTAAAGTTAAATTACCTAAAACCTGTGAGCCGGTTGTGAAATTTAAAGTACCAATACTTCCTGTTCCTAATAAAGTCAGGTTTGAAGTTGTGCTCCCTTTTAAGGTTCCAGAACCAAAAATAGTATTAGCAACCCCTGCAGTTCCTATAGTCAATGTTTTATTATTTAAATCAAAAACATCTGTTGTACTGCTATACGAAATTGCATTTCCTGCAAGGGGGGCAGAAACCGTTAGATCACTTAATAGCTGTACAATTGTACTTCCAGTTGTTGGTTGAAAAACAACATAAGGGATATTCAATACTGCAGCAGAGGAGACAGTTTGTGTTCCGTTTTTTATAAAATATATAGCTCTGTTATTTCCATTAAAAGATCCTGTATTATTAAAATTTCCACTTAATTTTAAATCATCGCCGCTTGAATGTCCTAAAGTTAGATTGCCTGCATTGGATAAATTTCCTGAGACAGTCAAAGGTCCACCCGATGTAACACTTCCATAATTCATAATTAGAGAAGATCCAGAATCTATTGTCAGGTTTCCAGCAATTCCTTTGGCACCAGAATTTCCAGCATTTATATAATTTAAAGTGGTGTTATTGCTTATTTGAACATTTTGTGGAATTCCAATTCCAGCAGTTGTTCCGTTTCCTGTCCATTCTAACTGACGATTGTATGGATTTACCCCAGAATTATAATGCAATAAGGAACTTGAACCATATTTTGGAGAATTTCCCACACAAAATCCATTGGCATTGATTTGAAGTGTTCCGTTTATAGTAACCAATGAACCCGTTCCGCAATTTAACCCATTTTGCAAATCCACAGTTGTGTTAGTTGCCGATGTGGTCAAAGTTCCTCCGTTGGCAACTGTAATTGTGTTTGAAGTAATTAATAGTTTTCCATTGGCTGCTGAACTAGTAATAAAACGATTCCCACCATTCAAATCTAAGTTTCCTCCACCAGAAAGTGTAAGTGTTTGTCCGTTTAAATCTATTGTACTCGATGCGTGAGTTGATGACAACGACAATCCAGAACTTGCTGCTACACTAATAGCTGTTCCTATTGCTGGTCGTAAAGTTCCACTTCCTGCTACTGTTAAATAATTAAAGGTTTCCGTTCCGGAAGCCGATACGGTTACAGTTTGAGTTGTACTTCCATTAAAGAAAACCGCTCTATTATTTGGAGTAAAAGAAGCTGTTGATGCTCTAGTCCAATTGCCTGCAAGATACAAATCACCACTTGTTGCATTCAGCGTTAGATTACCACTACTGATGTTTAAGTTTCCTGCCATACCGCGATTTGAATTTGGCATAGTAACCGTTGAAGAGTTTTGAATCGTTACGTGTTTTGGAACTCCAGATCCAGCAGTTGTGCTATTGCCTGTCCATTCATTAGAAACTCCGTAACTTGTATTATAAACTAATGTCGAAGCAGTACCATAAGTTGGAGCAGCAGTAACATTTCCACTACTATTTATCTGCAAAGTCCCATTAATATTGGGTACAGTTGTTAAAGTAGTCGTGCCATTGATGGTAAGATTATTAAAAGTAATTGCGCTAGAGCCACTTATTGTTCCCGCTCCTGCAAAAACTACGTTGCCAACACTACCTGAAGTTACTGTGCCTGTATTTGCAAATGTACCACCAGTGTTAATGGTTAGCGTACCTGCTTGACTCCATGATAAAGTACCTGCATTGGAAATACTACCAGCTGAAACGGAAGCAGTACTAACCGTAAAGCTCAATGTACCTGTACCAGAAGTTGTAATAGCATTGGTAACAGCGACTACTCCAGTAGAACCAACTGCTAAACTTCCTCCTGAGGGGATTGTTAAAGATACAAAAGGTGTACCTGTAGTAGCACCTGTGGCATGTGTCATAGTATGAGCAATAGTAACAGTACTATTTGCTAGCGGAACAGAACCGCCTAGCCAGTTTGAAGCAGTATTAATTGCTCCTGTGCCAGAAGTTATATAACCCAAAAAGTTAAACGAAGGAACTGTTACCGAAGTAGCAGGAGTTGGATTTGCCAGCACAACATTTCCAGTAAAATTAACTCCCGTATTGGCAACAACAGCTGTTAATTGAGAAGCACTAATAAACACAACCGAAGTAGCAGCAACACCATTAATAGTTACCGTTGAGTTAGTCTGAAAATTGGTACCATTAATAGTAATCGTTTGCCCTTTAAATCCAGTATTGTTGGCTTGTCCAGTAACACCTGTAACAGCAACTGGAACTATTGAAGTAACTGTTGGTGTCAAAGACAAAGCGGTGTAAGAATAGTTATTACCGCTGTTATCAGCATAATTTAATAAGGCATACGATTTATCCCCTTCACTAAGTGCCACTAATGCAGACTGACTCATCGTAGAACTGAAAATATAATAATAAACAGTAGCTCCATCTGCCTGAACGGGAATAGTTAATGTAACAGCAGTACCTGCAATTGTACCTGCTGCCGAAATGATTGAAGTGCCTGTTGAAAAATCATTGGTACCCGTTTTATACCTTACATAAAAATTTTCCTGTGACGAATTGGTTGCACTAATTGTAGCCGTTATTGTAGTAGTGCCATCATTATTTAAAGTTCTTTGTGTACCAGTATTATGAGTTATTGTAACAGGCGCATTCGTTGTATAGCCAACATAATATCCGGTGCCACTATAACCATTGTCTTTCAACACAAATGTATAACGACCAGCAGTGTTCATATTGAATCCCATATCTGTTGATCCATTGTAAGTTGAACCATTTATAGTATCAACGGACCCTTGACCGACTCCGCCAAATGCCCATTTGTTTGTATAATTCCCTGTTGCTCCACAACCTCCACCAGAAGTAAACAAAAATCCTGCACCACTGCCACCACTCATATTAAGTAGTGTTACATCACCACCAGAAGATTGCACATTTACCGTAGTAGCCCATTGACCACGACCATCTATTGGCGCTACTGCTGTTGTATTCACTTTTCTGTATTGTAGTACACGGTAATCCCCATAAGTACAGTTGGTAGGTTGTGAATACCCATTTATCTGTCCTACAAAATTTACTCCATCGCCACCAAAAATATTAGTGCTGGGATTACTGACAACCACATTGCCTGAAGTCGCAGAAGTAAGACCCGTTGATGCTGCGGTTATAGTATACGTATCTGCCAAATTAAAAGCTACATTATTAAAAGTGGCAACCCCTGCAACAGCATTGGCAGAAAGTGTTCCGCTTATGGCACCCGTTCCACTTGCTTTGGTAAGTGTAACATTTCCTGTATATGAATTAACAAGCGTATTTCCAGCGTCTCTTGCTTCTGCAGTGAAAGTCGATACTGGGGCTCCTGTAATTCCTGCAGCTGGTAGACTTACAAAAGCTAATTGAGTAGCAACTGCAGCTGTAGCATATACAGAAAAATCATCTATACCAACTTGTGCATTACTTCCACTACCACTCCCATTTGCAATACTGAATTGAAAATCAGCAGTACCTGACGCAGCAAGGCTTAAACCAGTTATTGTAATTGAATATCCCGTTGGAGTAGAGTTGACATAACTGTATGTGGCTGAAGCTCCTGTACTTGATGTGTAAAGTGTTGCTCCAGTGATACCAGTACTAACATAACTACCTCCATTTAATCTATATTTAAAATCTATTGTAGTTGCTCTACCAGCAGCATTAAATTGTTCAACATTCCAGTTAATAACAAATCCATTAATTGTATTTGAAGTGTTATTAGTTGCGCTAAATGTAAATGTCGTAGATCCTGAAGTACCTTGCTTTTGTAAAATAGAGTAGTCTGAACTAGAAGATGATGCCCTACCCGCATAACAGTTATTACCACTTGCATTTGCAACAGTTGGTGTTGCAGCTCCA
>Ga0209480_10001027_pt1 | contig 21005 bp, 15 predicted proteins | sample JI61114C2DNA_FD_187501 | JGI IMG/M metagenome (GOLD analysis project Ga0209480, IMG submission 187501) | Wastewater effluent complex algal communities from Wisconsin, to seasonally profile nutrient transformation and Carbon sequestration -... | ecosystem: Engineered > WWTP > Effluent > Algae... | reverse complement strand
GGGCGCCAATCAGAACTATTTGCGGTCGGACTTGCGACATAAAGCATCCAGCATTTTTGGGGATGCCTAGGGTATCAGAAAGCACTTTATGGCGGCGTCATTGAGCCATACGGGAATGAATCACGGCGTGACTTGATTTGATGAGTTCCAACTTTTTTGTCGGATTTTCCAGCGTGCGCGTTTGAACCGCTTTCTTTGGTGCGGCACCCGGCATCGTAATGTCGGGCTATGTCATTGTATCGTAAAACCTAAATAAATCAGCATTGCGACATATACCCCCAAATATACCCCCACACGTTTCTGGCTGTCTTTTCTGGGGGCAATTTAGTCCTCTGGTGCCCATCACAAAATACTCGTCAGAAATCCGTCAGCACTCGTTGCAACCATGTATTTTGCCGGGCTGTCACCAACCGCCAGCGCCTTGAAGTGGGCTTTACCGCATTCGATCTTGGCACTCTCCTTGTCACGGAGGTCGTCGTTGAACAGGCTGCTCTTGGTCTCGATGACGAAGTACAGGCGCTCTTTCCCATCGGCATCCACCAGGACGGCCCAGTCGGGGTTGTAGCTCCCCAGCGGCGTGGGGACTTTGAACCAGCCGGGCAACTTGGCGTAGACCTTTATTGCATTGTTATTTTCCAATGCAGTTGCAAAGTCACGTTCTGTTTCAGAGTCATAAACCACGTGTTCGTAAACGGCTTTTTCGGTGTTTTGCAGCATATTGCCGATGTAGCCCTTCAGTTCGTTCTCTGCGAACAGCTCCTGGGCGTAGAAGTCGCTTTCTCCGATGCGGTGGTATTTGATGCCGTCCACCAATGCCATGCGTTTGCGGCGGTTGATTACATCAGCCGTTTGCTCGATGAATTGTTGTGGGTTGCGTTTGAAGTCGTCCAGTCGACGGCTTTCGACCAGGATGCGTTGGATCGAGCGTCGGGTTAATTGGGTACGATCCTGCAGCTCAGTCAGCACATCGGGTAATTCGATATCGGTTTCATCGAGCGTAACAATGTCGGCGCCTCTGCGTTCAGTGGCTTCTATGCCACCCTTGCCAATGGCTAGGCCTGCCTTACGCCAATGGAGCCGTGCTTTGGCAATGCGCTGCGAATCCATGACGGCTTCGATGCAGTCTTCAATCAATTTTTCATTATCGAATTGCACGCGGTAGGTGGTGTGGTGTTTGATGCGATCCCAAAGTGCTTTGAACTCTGGACTGTCCAGCACGGCACGACGCACAGGAATGGCATCACGGCGTTGGTCCGCATTCTTGATTTCCAGGCGACCACACAGTTTCTTCAAAATGGCAGTGATCTGTTCACGCTGTGGTTCAAATGCTTCGGGAAGCACCAGCGTACCGTCCTTTATCGCGGTTCGAAGGGCGTCTTCCACCTTGCCTCTGGCATTCAGATAGCCTTGATCTTCCAAGGCGGTCCACACTGTTTTCGATTGTTCGGTTCCTAATGGGGAAATATTGCCATGCTCATCAGTGACGGCAATGGCAGCAAATTGGTCTTTTTCCACAATACCAAAACGAATGCCAATGCCGGTCTTGGGATCTTCCAGCTCCTGCTGCAATCCTTCTGCGAATGCTTCATAGCTCTCGTTGGCAATCACTGTCAAAGTGTTGATCTCGAAGCCCTGAAGTCGCTCACCTTGTTGATTAACGCATAGACGCAAACCACGACCTATCGTTTGCCGGCGCTCCCGTTCAGACCGGATATCACGCAAGGTGCAGATTTGGAAAACATTCGGGTTGTCCCAGCCTTCCCGCAATGCCGAGTGAGAAAAAATAAATTTCAATGGCGTCGCCAGATCGAGCAACTTCTCCTTGTCACGCATGATCAAGTTGTAGGTGTCATCATCCGCCTTGGTGTCACCCTTGGTGTCTTTGAACACTTCCACATTCTTGCCAGCAATCTTCTTTTTATCGATTGAGAAATAGCCGTTGTGCACGTCCTCGGCGGCATGCTCCATGTCCAGTTCCTTGAACATGTTTTGGTAATCAGGGTGTTTCGCCCAGTGCCGATATTCTTCCTCGAATATTGTGGCGTATTCGCCCTTTACTGCGTTGCCGGCTTCGTCGTATTGGCGGTATTTTTCCACTGCATCAATGAAGAACAGCGACAAGACTTTGATGCCTTTAGGCCGCAGGCGTTTTTCTTTGTCCAAGTGTTCTTTGATGGTGCGTTTGATCATCTGGCGCTGAATGGCCAGCGGATCCACATCGCCAAAGGCTTCGCCTACTTTCAGGTAATGCTGCCCACCAGGAAAGCGAATTTCTATATGCTCCTGGCCTCGACCGGAGCGTATTTCGCCGATACGGCAATCACGATAAATAGCACGGCCTGTGGTTTGCTCTAGATCATCGCCGTCGACCACGGCTATTTCTTTACGGCGTACCGTTCCATTGGAATCGACATCCAGCTCTACTCTGGCAGACAGGCTGCCTTTGCTATTTTTGACTGATATCAAACGAACATAGGCTTTGTTGTTGGCACCTTCCACCGTGCCGGATGCCACTTCGATTTGTTTCACCAGGCGCTGCTCGTAAGCATCGATCGCATCCAGGCGATACACCATGTGGTACTTGTCGGCATGGGTGGCGGAATACCGCAGCGTGCAAAGCGGGTTCATGCGTTCCAAAGCCTTGCGGCCACGACCCTCCAGGCCGCCGTCCACACTTTGGGGTTCATCCACAATCAGGATTGGGCGGGTGGCACGAATCAAGTCAATCGGTTTTTCACCACCAGTCTTTTCACTGGCGCGGTACATCACGTTTTTAGACTGTTCGCGGCGGCGTGCTTCGTCGGATTCTTCTGCAGCAGCCTCGGCCTCATCGCCGAATTTGTTGATGGCACCCACGGTAATCACCATTACCTGAATGGTTGGGCTGGTAGCGAAGTTACGCACCTGGCCTAGCTTGGCCGAATCATAAATAAAATATTCAAATGGTGTGTTGGCGTAAAGGCCGCGAAAATGATCTGCAGTAATTTGTAGTGATTTATAAACGCCTTCTTTAATAGCGACCGAAGGCACTACGATCACGAACTTGGTAAAACCATAGCGTTTGTTCAATTCGAATACAGTGCGCAAGTAGGCATAGGTTTTGCCGGTGCCGGTTTCCATTTCAACCGTGAAGTCGCCTGATGTTAATTCAGACGAAGGCGGCAAGCCATTGCGTAGTTGTACGGCGGCAAGGTTGGCCTGCAGCTCATCATCGAGCAAGGTCAACCGATTGCCCACGCCGAACTCGGAAGCCTCCATGCCCTGTTCCAGCGCCAGACCCATTTGCGGGGAATTCGTTCGGTGAACTACAGTGAATTCTGTCCGACAGACTTCCTGGCCACGAAACAGGTCACAAATGGCTTCGATTGCAGCTCGCTGATGGGAAAGATTTTCTTCAAAATGGAGCTTCATATTTTGTCCTGGAGGAACTGAGTTTTTATAACCCTGAACAGCGAACTAAAAAGCCCGCAAGTAAATTTACAAATCAATCACTTACATGATCTTCATAGCTAAACCTTAGCTAAAGGCTTTCTAGTCTTAGCTAAGCCTTAGCTAAGCCTCAATTAGTGAGTACTAATCGCCATTCAGGTGTCCCACGACTGCCCTTATTCTCAATCTGTTTAGCTAGCCTCATAGCCTGCAAAAGGTTTCGAACTTTGTGCATCTTTTGTGCTGGATCCAGGACTTCGGGTAATTTGGGCAGCAGAAGCTCATTTAGCTCTTTCTTACTTGCCTTGCCATACTTCTGCAAATATTCAATCACAAGCCTTTTGTAAAAATCGTCATCTAATCCACGGCTACGAATATAGTTCGCTTTCTGCGCAGTCCAATCAGCGACCTTAGATGAAACAATATAGTTTGGTGATCGCCCTTCAATTAGTCCATTAGCTTTAAGCAATTTCGAATCATCAGTATCTATAGACTTACCTTTCTGTACTCGATCAAGCAACAAAACTTGACGAAGATCAAGCTCTGAATTACGCATCAATATTTGTGTATATCTTGTGTCTAAAATCTTGCCGCTAATTACGACCTCAACTCGTGGTTTCGACATAGAATCGGAATCAAAAATATAATCAGGCAAAGGAAAGAAGCGATCCCTTTGAGTTTGAAACATACGTCGAATGCCACTGCCGATTTGGTCAATCATTCTCAAACGCACCATTGCGTCAACGAGCCAGGGGTTACGATAGTATTCAGGTGGTGATTCGTGCTCGAGCATCCATTCAACTGAGTCTGGTAGGAAGCTGGCTAAATTGGTAAATATCAGGCGATCCGGATGCTCAACCACATTGATCTTCCCACCCAGTTCATAGTCCTGATGTGCAATGCAGTTGTGTAATGCCTCACGAATTACCCAGGAGTCATACTGTGTAACAGGTGTAGGGAAAAGAGATCCATCAGGCATGTATTCTAACTGCAGGTTACGCACCCTTCGAAACACATCTTCAGTGCTCCTAATAAATGGCAATCCGAAGTGCTGAGAGCTGATCGTCTCATTTTTTTCGCCACGAAGTATCCAGCTAATTTTAGCATCGGCAGGTGAAAGAAAATGCGAAGCTTCATCGCGTCCTAGCAACAACAATGCTGCCCGTGTGATTCGACCCTGCTTAGTAACATGTGCCTTGTTTAGAAGCGTGGGTACATCCCATGCGGCCGCATCTGTACGAATACGATCGTGACGTCCTGTATCGGGTTCGCTACGAATCAAATAATCGATAAATCGCGCACGAGCAAAGTCAATAGCACCCGGATCAAGATCATCCACAGTGGCGCCTGCAATTATCTCACCAGTCCAATCGTCCTTGACACCTAGCGCCTCAAAAAGTCTGGCCTCTTTGTCCAAATGATCGGAGAGTTTCACCTTGTGGCTATCGACGCGAATGTAACGCACCCCTTGAAAAGCAATCGGCGCACTACGCGCTGGATGAATTTCCATCATCACCACTCGTCCATTTGGATGCGCGACAGCATGAAACTCAAAATCAGCCCGTGGGCTGGTCAGCTGCTGCAACCACATGATAAGTGCCTGGCTACCTTCACCCTTGGCTTTGAATGGGTCAAACAAAGTGCCAATAACCTTGTGTGTCACATCTTCGACACCCCATACCACCCATGCTCGAGAATGCCCGGCCAAAGCAGCGGAGTTAGCAAGTGCAGAAATATACTCCCCGATTGATTTTGGTTCATTCAAATTTGACTTGAATTCGACAACCGCCCCTTCATTGGGGTGACTACGCAACTGGTCAAGAATGGCAAGCAATTCAGTATCGTTCACTTTACCGACTCCGGACATGGTGAATACCTTGCTGAGCCTCAATTGCGGCCCGTTGGTGTGAAAGATTGTCTTCGAAATGTAGTTTCATCGTGATGTTAGTTCTTGGAGTTCGGTGCGCCAAGCAGCGCTTGGTATCTGGAAACGACCTTGGCAAGTAGCGGATCAAGCTCGGCTTTACGAGAAAGCAGGATAAGCCGTTGCCTGGCCCGACTAATTCCCACATAGAGGCGGTTCCGGTCTAGGTCAGCAGATAAATCGTAATCGTCGAGCATCGGCAGGAGTACCACATCAAACTCCAATCCTTTTGTATTTTCTATCGCAGCGAAATGCCGCACGAACCGCTTCGATAGATCCACACGGCTCGAGAGTTCCGCTGTAATCATCTTTTTTGCTAGCTCAGGCTGCACGCGAGCAAACACCTCTTCTGCCAACAAACGGTTCGGGAAAACAACTACTCCCGTTTGATTGTGAGGCAGTTTGACAAGTTCTTCCAAAATTCGCTGATCCAAGTCTGCATCTGTTCGACAGATTCCCTGGGTTGGCCGAGTGATCCCAAGTCCAGCATCGGCCGCCGCCTTGATGGCACGCTCGTCAACTTCGCCATCTTCTCGCGCAATCTCACGGAAGCAGGCGCTAAATAGCGCTAAGCCAGGCGCACCTGCCTGGCGTAGGTTCTCGCTCAACCTGACGTGATCCAACTTACCGCGCGAGAAACAAGCACGTACATCTATAGTGGTGCCGTTGTGCAATTTCTGTGCAAGGTCGCCGACGACAGTTACTGCACGGTACTCCGGTCGCGCCTGTTCGGTCATCAGAAATACTTGCTGCTCAGAGAAGTCTTGTACTTCGTCAATGAAGACTGATTGAAAGAAATGCGGTTCCGATAGCTGAATCGGCCTACCTTTGAATGAGCGGCCCGCGATCTGGAACAAACACAGCAGAATGTCGATGTCAGATTCAGTCAGCTTTCCGGAACGCAGCCCTGCGAGGACTTCTTCAACAACACTGAAATCTTGAAATGCTTCTCGATGACTATCTAGCCCGTCCTCGTAAAGCCCTCCCATGTCGCGCAAGGGCGCCAGCATGCGTCGAACCAGTAATGGACGAAGGCGAGAGTCGATGCTCCGTTTCTTAACCACCTGCGGCACCATTGGCCGCTCACCATCGGCTTCATCCTCAGGTTGGTCAGGTGCCTCTTCTACTTCCGGAACTTTCAGCGGAATCTTGGCTCGACCCAAGCCACGTTCAATTTTGAGCGAGACAAGCTTCCCATCTTTGTTTCTGTATGCCTTCTCGTTCGTAGTCGGCAGTAAGCATAAATACAAGTCATCCAAATGAGATACCTTACCCTTGACGATCCTGCCCTCGGCGTCTTGCAATAAAGCTTCGCCATCTAATAGCTGGTTGTGAACGACATCACTCCATGCAATCGACTGACCCTTGGCATCGACGAAACGGAGTTGTTTGTCGAGAGGCTCATCTTGTGTCACCCAGATTAAGCGCGCGCCGTGTTTGTCGTAGAGTTCGACCAGATCACGAATCAATTGCTGGGCAACGTCAGTTTCACTCAAGCCTGTGTAAGTGCTGTCACCAAGAAACAGCCAGAGAACATCCTTGCCCAAAATCTCCTTGCGGAATTTGGCAAGGCGTTCGTGCATTCGCACCACAATGCGATCCAAACGGAATTCCGTTCCGCCATCGCGCTCCAACTCTTGAGCTAGCTCATCCAGCGAGCTGGAGTAACCCATCAAGGCTTTGTCCGTTACGCGCTCCGCTACCGACAAGAATTTATCTTCGAACCCTTGAACGACATCATTTCTATCAGGTGCAATCTTTCGCACGCGTTCTGCTAATACCTTGCCAATCGCCGCGTCGGCGCTACGAAGCCACGCCATAGTGCTGTCTACAGTGGATGCACGAACCGAAGTGGTACCGGCCCAACTACGGCCCGCCGAGCTTACCACCAAGCCACGATGCTCCCTTAGACGGGTCTGCAGCTCCTTATATTCAAGGACAGGAAGGTTCGGCAGATCGATCCGCCTGCAGGTTTCTTTCAGATACTGGATCAGCTCGCCTGTGCGGACAAACCCTACGCTGCTTTCTTGCGAAAATTGGCCGGCAAATTTGCCGTCCCAATAGTCCGCATCGGCCCCCAGAATCTCGCGGAACTCGGCCTCAGATCCGACATTACTCGCATCGAAGTCACAGAGCATCTTGGTTCGTCCCAATGCGGCGGAAGTCTTGCCTGATCCAGCCACACCTTCGACGAACATTGCTCCCAGCGGCGATCTAGCGATGATCTGGTTCTGCTCCCTTGTCTGGTTGACGTAGAAGGTCTCGCTCAGGCCGAAGTAGTCGGCACGTGCGACTGGTTCGGCTTCTGTTTCGTCCTCGTCATCGTCTATCTCTACTTCACCAAGCGCCTCTTCTTCGTCATCAGCCACTGTGAAGGTTACGGTTTCGACCTCCGGCACAACCAATTCTGATTCTGTATCTGATGCCGCTCCCGGAAATTGTCTTGTCGGTTGCCGCAGATAGGCAGCCAAGTCTATTACAGACTTTTTCACGGCACCGTCAAAGACCTGCATCTTGAGAAAGTTACGAACGTTTTCTTCGAAACGCATGCCGTCGAAGCGATCGAAAAGGCGCACCTCCGATACACTCCATTCACCCCACTTAGTGCTCTCTCCCGATTCACCAGGGCGCACATAGCTGCACAGGCGTCCGACTGGTGAATGCGGAGTCGCATAGCCACATGTATTTGGGGAAATGATTGCCGACGTTTGGCTAAGTCGAAATGTTTGCTGTCCTACCTTCTCTGTTTGGATGACAACAGTTTTTCCATAAGCACTGCGTCGTAGTGAAGCGTAAGGATGGTGTTGCTGCTCGCGATAAATCATTTTTTCCGCGTAGTCGATGACTCTACCAAGTGAGTCCAGTTCTTCGCGCGAATATGCCTGAAGTACATCATCATCGATTTTGTCATCATCCTCCATATCACAGACTCCTGACGTGGTGGATGCCGTGCTGCGCCAGGATGGCAGCGAGGTTGGTTTTGGCGACGTCATTGATAAAGGCGCTGTCGCGGAATACGCAGGTGGTGTCGCCGGCAGGTGCCAAGGCTTCGTGCCATTCCGCTATGCCCATTGCTAATTTTTCTGCCTCGGCTTCGCTGATGTGAGTATCCAAGCAAGCGAGCAATACACCGCCGCCGATGGCATGAACGGCTTTGCCGGCAATTTGTTTTTGTTCGATAGGCACGCATAGGTCGAGGCCGAGTTTGAGCAGCAACTCGGTTAGTACGTCCTGTTCACTGCGGTCGGGAATAATGTGCTCGACGTTTTCAAGAAGATCCTTATTCAACTCTCCACTAGGCTGCCAAGCACGAATATTCGATTGGTCTAGTTTATATACGCGGAAGCCTAAATCGACGGACGTTCCACCAGTTACTCTTAGTTTCTTACCAATCCTTCGTAAGCGCTCTTTTGTAATCGCAGATACAGTTTCAAAGCCAGCTTTAAATTCTTCTGATGACGGATCCGTCTGCTCTGGAATCTGAACACAGATGAATGGTCTACGCGTGCCTGTTTCAAATGACATCTCATATGCTGCGTGACCAGTTGATCCAGAACCTGCAAAAAAATCGACCGTCAGATCATCTTCCTTAACTCCGCATACGGACATCAAAAATTTGATTAGTGCTGATGGCTTTGCAAAATCGAATGGGATATCTAAAGTCTTTAGCTCTGAAGAACTATGTCGGCTCTCAAATTTTTCAAGAATATTACCTGGCAACTGCCCATCCTCAAGGCGATCGTTCAGCCAGATCTTGTAGTAAACATTCCAACTGGCATGCGACCCGTCATGTCGAACCAAAGAAGTGCGGTCACTTTTTATGAACTCTACGTTACCGTTTTTTTTCTCTTCGAAAAACCGTTTATATGTCCAACGCCAAACACCGTCTTCATCGGACGGCGTTACTTGCTCGCCATCCCCAATGACTTTTGGGAATGAGTTCCCAGGCGGGATAACCATCTCTCCGTCTGGGCATTCAATGTAATATCGTTGATTAGCTCTTTTATCAAGCATGGCTTGGTATAGACCCATAGATCGATATTTCTGGCCTTTCCTGTCACCAACTTCTTCTACCTTTGTATAAACCTTCTCGATCAGGTTTTCGCTAATTTGCTCCCTAAATGGTTCTAGTTCATTAATATCTTTTGCAAACATCAAAATGTAATCAACACATGGCGAAAAATGAACTCCTTTTTGGCCACCTGTTTTCATCACTCGTGAGCAAATCGTAATCAAATTTTCTTCACCGAAAATTTCGAAACAAGTTTGAAGTAAGTTCCCTACCTCATCTTGCCCAATCGATATCGCGATGGCACCATTTTTGTCTAACAGACCTCTAGCTAACTTAAGGCGTGGATAGATCATGTTGAGCCAGTCCGTATGGAAACGGCCCGACGCCTCAGAATTCGAGCTGATCTTGCGCCCACCTTCTACTTGCCCAGTAACCTCCATGTAATTTTTGATACTGTCCTGGAAATTATCCGGGTAAACGAAATCCTTGCCAGTGTTGTACGGCGGATCTATGTAGATCAACTTTACTTTCCCACCATAGCTTTTCTGTAAGAGCTTCAGCACTTCCAGGTTGTCACCCTCGATCATCAGGTTCTGTGTGCTATCCCAATCCACACTTTCTTCCGGGCAAGGTCGTAAAGTACCGGTGCTTGGCGTTAATGCCAGCTGTCGTGCACGGCGTTTGCCATGCCAGTTCAAACCATACTTTTCTTCAACATCGGTGATAGTGGCGTCGCCAATCAATTGTTTAAGTACATCGATATTGATGGCGGTGCCATCCTTACCCTCGGCAATCAATTCGGGAAACATGGCCCTAAGCGTGGCGATATTGTCCGCCACCAGATTTGCCGATTGGGAAGTGGGATCGGTGGCGGCAATCTTTTCGACGGTGGGTTGGTTCATGGATTCTTCCTTGTTCATAGCTGTGCCTGCGCCTGCAACAAAGCGGCTTGTAGGCGTTTAATTTCGAGATTAATTTCGACCTGTCTCGCCATCTGCGATGCCTTGCCAGCGGCGGCACGCAAACTTTCGATCTGGTCTTGTAACTCCAGGCCGGCGTGCAATGCCTCGCGGCGTGCCTCTGCCTGGCTGGTGGAGTCGAATATTTTGAAGCTGCCGGTTACTAGAGCCGCCTGAAATGCCAGCATGACATCTAGCCATGCCTGGTAAAGCACGTACAAAGTATTGCGCGGCTGAATGGCTAGCGGCATTGCTTGGATAAATGATTGTTGAATATGTTCGGGCGCGGCTGCTAAGTCGATGGTCACTACGTCGCCGTCGATAACTGTCTTGCCGGGTTCGTTCAATGCCTGGCGCTTGTGCGCCGTTGATAAGCCGGGGCTTTCACCGATCACAATCAGCAATACGGGATAAGGAATGGCGCGGTGCACCAGTTCGATCAAGCGATTGGCTTTTGCTGTCGCTCGCAGTTTTAATTGGATAACGGCAATTTCGAGATATTCCCGCGTGGCGTCGCGAAACTCGGGGGCACCGACAATGGCAGGCTTGAGTGCTGCCAGCCACTGGATGTCTTCAATGCCTTCGTTGATCAGGCGTTTGTCGGCTGCGGTGGGTGCGCCATTTTCCAACAACAGTTTTTTCGGCACGCGTTGATCTACCCGCGATGCTAGCGGTAGATCCAGGGCCGAAATCACTTCATCGAGCGTCATGCCTCTTTTCCTACCAGCACGACCATGTAGGCCACTACTTCGAAGTCGCTACTGCCGGCGAACTCGCCGCGTAGTGCGTGCGTTCCACCCGGTGTGAACAGGCTGGCAACAGCACGTTCTTCGCTCTTGCCCACTACTGAAGCCACGGCGGTGGCCAGTGCCTGCTGAAGTGCCTGCATGTCTTCACCGCTACGCGTTTGCTTGTCGAATTGAGCGCAGGCGACGGTATCGGGCAGTTCACGCCCCAGTGCCAAACGTTTGAGTCGATCAAGGATTCGCTTAGCCTGCGTATGCGGCAATAACACGGCACCATCGTCGCCCATATGCACCAGGTAGTGCGGTGCCAATGGATAGCCGGGGTCCATCGCCTTCATGGCGTTGGCACCTTCTGCACGAAGACATAAAATAAGGCCGGGTGGAATATCGGCATCATTGCTGGTGGTCACTGCCGAGGCACCGAAGGGAATGTTCTGCAACTTGTCGGGATTGGTTTTTAGGTATTCGGCCAGGTCAATTCGGAAATCTGTCAAGGTTAAGTCGGTAATCGACACACCGCTGGAAAGGTCTTCCATGTCGATGACGGCGTCTTGCAGCTTGAATAATTGTTTACGGCGGTACTCGAGGTCGTTCATCGGGTCGCCGGAGTCGGTTTGAATGAGATTTTCTTCGCCTGTGGCTGAGATATCTAACAAAACCATTTTGCCGCTGACCCGTTGTTCCAGGTTGATGTATTCGTCCAGCTCCATGTTTGGCCAGAAGTTGACCAGTTGGATTTGCTCATTGGGTGAGCCAATTCTGTCGATACGGCCGAAGCGTTGAATAATCCGGACTGGATTCCAATGGATATCGTAGTTGATTAGCCAGTCACAATCCTGAAGGTTTTGGCCTTCTGAAATGCAGTCGGTGGCAATTAGCAGTTCCAGGTCGCCTTCGCTTGCCAAGTCTTCCGGGCGCTCTTTCGAACGCGGCGAGAACGAAGTCAAAATGGCACCGAGGTCTTTGCTTAAATGCGGCAAGGTAGTTTTGTTGCGGCCCGTGCCGGTGACAAGAGCAGTATCAACACCCAGCGTTTCTTTGGCCCACAAGGCCAGGTTTTCGTAGAGGTAATTGGCGGTGTCGGCAAAGGCTGTGAAAACAATAACCTTCTGGTTACCTGGATTAATCGGGTTTTTGCATTTATGCAGAATCGTCTCGCGAAGTGCATTGAGCTTGGCATCGCGGCCAGCATCGACTTGCCTTGCCGAAGACAACAAAGTGGCAAGGCGGTTTCTGTCTTCGATCAGGTCCTGGCGCCAGCGAATCAGATCGACATCGCCGAGTAATACCTTGATGCGTTTGCCGACCAATAAACTTTCGAACGCGGGATCGTCGATGTCGACATCGGCAATATCAATTTCTTCAATCTCGCCGGACTTGGCTTCGATATGGGCCAGAGTTGCTTCCACGTCCTTGAGCTGTCGTTCGACTGTGAGGCTAAACGATGACACCGCACTTTCCATCCGTTTGAGCACATTGATGCGCAATAGATGAATCAGGCTTTCTTCACGATCAGCCTGGCGGAAAAAGCTTTCGCCACCACGGATTTGTGTACTGTATTTCTCGTCATAGGCTTCCTGTTTGTGGGGAAGCACATAACGCAACGGCGCATAGGCAGCCAGGTTCAAGCGACGGATTTCGTCATTGATCTCACGGATGGATCGGAACTCGCCCTTGCGATCGACATCCGGTTTGATATTGATTGGCCTGAGCCGCGTCGGGAAGCGGCCGGTCTCGGCAGTGCCGTAATACTTTTCAATATGTTTGCGGGACCGGGCAATGGTGAGATGGTCGAGCAAGGTGAAATAGTCGAAACCGAGCATTTCGATCAAGCGCGACGGTGTGCGGTCGCCATCATCGAGGTCGAGCCAGCGATTGAATTGTGTTTGGGCCTTGCGAGTGGTGGCTTCAATACTGGCAATGCCATGATCGGCCAGTGCCAGATCATCGCCCTCAGTGGCAAAGGCGATCTGGTTTCGCAGGTCGGCGAGTCGGTTATTGACCGGCGTTGCCGAAAGCATGAGTACGCGAGTCTTCACGCCTTCACGAATGATGCGTCGCATTAACCGGTGGTAGCGGGACTCCCGGTCCTTGTGCGTGGTTTTGTTACGGAAGTTATGGGATTCGTCGATGACTACCAGATCGTAGTTGCCCCAGTTCACATGCGAGAGATTGATGTCGCCGGACAAGCCGCCATCTCGAGACAAGTCGGTATGGTTGAGTACGTCGTAGTTGAACCGGTCGGCGGCCAGGATGTTGCGGCGGTCGTTGCCTTTGTAAAGCGTCCAGTTATCCCGCAGACGTTTGGGGCAAAGCACCAGGACCCGATCGTTACGGAGTTCGTGGTACTTGATTACGGCCAGCGCTTCGAAGGTTTTTCCTAAGCCGACGCTGTCTGCGATGATGCAGCCACCAAACCGTTCCAGTTTATCGATGGCTCCGACTACGCCATCGCGTTGGAATTTGAACAGCTTCTTCCAGACCAGTGTGTTCCGAATGCCGGTAGCGGATTTCACGATGCGATCTTCGTCGAGGGTTTCGCCGTCGGCAGCAAATAGTTGGCTGAGAATCAGGGCGTAAATGCTGAACGGATCTTGAGTCTCGGAAATGGTTTTGAGGGCTTCAGCGAGCTTCAGCTTCGCTTCTGGTTGGTCCTTCAAACTTGCCCATTGCTGATCGAACCACTGGCTCAGTATTTCGCTTTCCTGTGCGTTTTCGGAGGCCTGGATAAGATTGAGTGGGTTGCCGGCAGTGAGGCCAAGCCCATCGGTACTGAGTCCAAATGACCCCAAGGCAACAAGCTTGGGATTGCTTTGGGCATCGCGCACAACAAAGGTTCCCTGGGGAACATTTCCGTTGGCACGACGAACCTCGGTTTTGTCGGCTACCCAGTCCGCACAGCGCTTCGCTAGCCATCGGGCACGTAGCTGGTTTCTTGAGGCCCTATCTGATTCTCCGCCCAGTAGCCCAAGATCGGCCCCCTCATGCGGGAGCAGCAGTCGTACTTTGGCGAGCTTGCCGGCTTCAGCCATCACTTCCTGGAAGGCAAACAGCGACAACCAGGGGGACATAACGTCCAGCTCATTGCCTTGTTTGAGTTCGTCACGAATTAGGTCAATTACCCGATCGGCCCCTGCATTCCGGACGAGCCTCATGCTTTTGGCTCCGACTTGCTATCCAACTCGGCGACCAGGTTATTGGCTTCGGCATTCTGAAGGATGAGCACTTCGATCATGGAGGCAATGGAACGATGTTCCCGCTCGGCCGCCATTTTCAATAATTCCTTTATTTCCGGCGTAGTCCGCAGGGTCAAAGTTTCGCTTTTTGCTCGGGACATTGACCAAACTCCACGGAAGTACTGCAAATGTACTGCCAAATGGAGTTAATCGCTACATTAATGCAATATTTTTCCCAGGCCCAAATACCCACTAAACTATTGATACATAAGCCTTTTACGCTGTTGAAACCATGATTTTCCCTGATCACACTAGGAATTTCCGTTGTTGGTGCCCTCGATCGATATCAAATCGGGGTTAATGGAAACCCGATTTATGCCCTTCGGCGACTTGGCGCGATCAATTAGCCTTTGAGACTCTTCTCGGATGGTTTCTGGGCTGGCGTCGCCTTGCTGGACTGCGCCAGTATCCGGTCCGCGAGTGATGGCCCCAATATTTTCGGCATTTGCCTCAACTGGTCGTGGAACGCCGCCTCCGAGATGTAAGGAGGAAGCCCACTGTTCAAGCCGAGATATAAGGGTTTGTTGTCCATTCGCGAACAGTAGCTCTCATTTCGCTTGGAATTCAAGCGCTGGTTTCAGCCCGCCAGCGCCTTAAAGTAAATATTTAATAACACCTACGATGGTATATCTAAAAAGGTGAACGCCTAGCGTTCTAGCAATACACGAAAGAATGCTTAAATCGGAACGCTCAGCGTTCTAGCGCGACCGTTATTCAGGTGTTTTTTTCAGTGGCTGGAACGCCTGGCGTTCCGTATTAGAACGCCTGACGTTCTGGCATTTTTTTAGCTGGCTTCACATAAGGTGGTTTTACCTGTTTCCAGTCCCCAGACGCCACGGCAGTCGCCGGAACGTCCAGTTTCCCTTTGCAATCATCAACGGGCTTGAATGTTACGGCGTAAAGGTTTGGCTTGTTTAGTCCACCCTGCCTAGTCAGCTCTACTAAGCCATAATGCACGAGTTCTCTGACGGCCTCGGTAATTGATTGGCTCCGAGTCCACCCTCTTTTTTCCATTATTCCCATAGCGGCGCAAAGATCACCGTTGTTCTTGCCTTTGTATTGGCTATAGAGATCCATGAATAGCTTGACTGCGCGTGGTGAACACTGAGACCAATTGCGTGACTCAAGTAGTTCATGTGGTATCAGGACAAAACTTCCACTCTCTTTGCGGCCCTTGAGCCTAGCCCGGCTTCTGGTCGCCATGACGGCATCCTTGAGTTTTCAAATTCGTCATTCGAGAACCTGAAAGCGATGCACGGTCGAGGGCGCTTTTTATTGGTCCGTAGCGTAGTAAGAGCTTGGAATGTACCGTAGCCACCCTAGACGCGATTTCTGACGATACGATCCCGCTCAATCGACCTTCATGCCCATCTTTTGAGCATTCTCGAAGTAGTCGGCAAACTGGTTCGCCTTTGTAGTGTCGGCATTGTTCCCACGCCGCCCAAAGTGGGCAGACCGGAGCATTGCATTTCTGCCAGCTGGGACATTCACTCGGTTTACGGATATGATCCAATTCGTTAGTGCTTTGATCTGCTCTGACATCATGCAAAACCCTAGGCCCGCCGGCCTGGGGTTTTGTTTTTGTGGGTGCATTCATTTTTGCACCTCATCGCCACTCACGGCTTTGATTAAGGCGCGTATATCAGAAACATTCCAAACTGTGACTCTTTTACTTAAAGCTTTAGAGGGTTTTGGATAGATACCGCTCCTAACCCCGTTTAGAAAAGATGTGCGGCAAATTGGAATAATTGGGGGTATGCCTCGCTTCTTGTCGCCCACAATTTGGTACAGCCTAAGAAAACCTTCGTCTGGTAGTGAATTAATGTTTTGCATTTAAGCGCCTTTATTTAACCGTGGTTGGACGCTTAATGATTCTATTTTTAGAGGACTAATAACAGGAAAAGAAAGGGCCTTACTTTTCCGGTTTTTTGGAGCCTTTACGTTTGATGCCATGCATCATTCGCAAAATGCTATCAGCATCAGGCTTTCCGTTATGAGCTAGAGAAATTGCTTCGGCTGCTTGCATGCGTGTCAAACCTTCGCGAAGCATTCTCAAGAAGTTCCACTGCATGAATACTTTTCGCATCACAGAGTTATCACGCTTAGAAAAATTTCCAGCCCCTTTTTTCGTCGGGCCAATGAATGATTCCTCAATCGTCATTTCGCCATTGTTAGCTTTGTATATCTCCCAGCAATCGCTTAGTACAAGCATTAATTCGGGAGGTGGATACATTCCCATTTCTAGGAAATAAAAAAAAGCAGCCAATGGGCTTTCGGCGACATTTCTAAGCTGCCCTCCTCGTTCTGCCGACCCATCTATATCAGTCCAACTCAATTTAAAGCTATCAAATATTGGATGCATCTGTGACTGTTCTGATTCGAAAAATTCGTACCACTGTGCTACGCGCAGCCACTGCTCTTCGACAGTAAATGCTGAAATACGACCGTCATCAGCCAGCTTTCGAAATCTAGAAAAAACTGGATGCATAAGTGTCAATTCGTCTAATGTCATGAGGCTTCCAGTGATTGCAGTATTTTGATGCAGCTATTTTGTTGTTTTCCGGATCATAGGTATGACTTTTCCACCGATGCGCAAGGAGTCTAAATAATCAGCCCACTGCTGCATCATTTTTCGACGCTCCGTTAAGTACTGCGCCCGGTTATAAGCTGCGCGTACTTTATTGCGTTCGGCATGTGCTAATTGACGCTCAATAACATCTGGCGCCCAGCCCATTTCATTCAATCGCGTTGACGCGAGCGCACGGAAGCCATGCCCGGTCATTGTGTCCTTGTCATAGCCAAGCAAACGCAAAGCTGCGTTTATGGTGTTTTCGCTCATTGGGGCGTCCGAAGTGCGAAGCCCTGGAAAAACGTATTTTCTATTACCAGTGAGTGGCTGAATATCCCGCAGTATTTTCAATGCTTGCTTTGATAACGGGACTATATGCTCTTCACCCATTTTCATCTTGTCTGCAGGTATTCGCCATTCAGAGCCATCGAGATTGATTTCGCTCCACTCTGCGCGCCTTAATTCACCAGGACGAACGAAGACAAGCGGTGCGAGTTTTAAAGCAGCGCACACAATGGCACCGCCCTTGTAGCCATCAATTACTCGCAATAGTTCGCCAACTTTATGAGGATCAGTAATTGCGGCGTGCGACTTGGAAACAACCGGGGCCAGTGCTCCACGTAAGTCTGAAGACGGATCGCGAGTGGCGCGACCTGTGGCAATGGCATAGCGAAAAACTTGGCCGCACCGAGCCTTGGTCCGGTGTGCGGTTTCATGCGCTCCACGCGCTTCAATTCGTCGCAGAACGGAAAGCAAATCCGGCGGTGTTATGTCGGCAATTGGAACCATGCCTAGCCAAGGGAATACGAGCGTCTCCAATGTCCATTTGGCTTTTGCAAATGTCGCAGGAGAAAGCTTCTTTTCCTGCAGCGCGAGCCACTCGTTTGAAATAGCCTGAAAAGTATTGTCGCTAGCGAGTGCTTCGAGACGTTTCTTTGCCTGGCGAGCAGCTCCTGGATCTGTGCCCGACAACAACAATTTTTTTGCCTGGTCTCGCGCTTGCCTGGCTTCTGCCAACGAAACAGCAGGGAACACACCAAGTGCGAGTACTTTTTCTTTCCCTGAATATCTGTACTTGAAGCGCCAGTAACGTCCTCCTGCAGGCGTCACTTCCAGATACAAACCGGCGCCGTCGAAAAGCCTTTGTGACTTGTTACCGGGCTTGGCGTTACGAATCTCTGTGACCGTCAAAGTAGGCAAGATACCCCCAAAGTCCATTTAGGCCTGTTTATACCCCCAAATATACCCCCAGGGTTCGACGGATGTAAATGGACGTCCTTGAACTTCTTTAAACTAAAAACCCGCCATTTAGGCGGGTCTTAGAGGTTTTTCTGGACTGTCTTGAACGTCTTTAAATCATCAAATGGTGCCGGCACCCGGATTCGAACTGGGGACCTACCGCTTACAAGGCGGTTGCTCTACCAACTGAGCTATGCCGGCAACAGGGCGCTATTCTAGCCTGAAGTGCGGGAATCGAAAACCGGAAATCGTCAATTCGCGCCGGTTTTCAGGATTTTTATCGCTGAAATTACTGGCAAGTGACCTTGTTTACGCTCAATTTGATATTGGGCAATACGCTTTCGATCTTGAAGTCTTCCGGCACGGCGACGTCGATCCACCACTGTGAAGCCTGTTCAGTGCGCGATTCGAGCACCGGATTGAAGCCCAGTTTGACGACGGATGCCTTGCGGGCTTCGGCATTTTTCAGGTCGCGAAAAATACCCAGCGACACGGTATTTTCCTGAGCGCCCGCCGTTACCACGTAATAGTCACGCAAGCCGTTGGCTGCCAACTGCCGTGCGTATTGCAAAGCTTCTTCACGGTTTTTCGCGGCTGGCAAAAACACCCGATAACCCTGCAATGCCGCCGCCTGCATTTCACGAAATTGAATTCGGCCTGCAATCGGTGTCAGCAAATTCATGGCAGCACGCAGATCGGCAGGCGTATCAAAAGCACCGATACTCAGGCACAAGGGAGTTGCACTGAGGTTTTGCGGTGCTTCATTCAATTCTTCCGGGCCGCCCTGCTGCGCACGTTCGACTTCACTCAACAAACTCAACGAGAGCGTATTTTTATCAAGCGCCGGCAGGGTTTCGGTACTCGGATCGCGATGCAGCAGCCACCAGCTCGCAGTACCGAGATGCAAACAGATGAGAAAGACGAAAATACTGCGCAACATGCTTAAGCGGATTCCAGATGACGGGCCCACAAGGCCAGGCCTTCGAGTACCAACGCGGGTTGGCAGGCGACATTATCCGGTAAATGCGGCAATAAAGCTTCTGCATCGCCACCGGTCATCAACAAGGGCAAGCCGGGTTCATTCAGCAAACGCCTTGCGTCACGCCAGGCTTTTTCGATAATGCCCAGCACCATGTAGCGTGCGCCACTGGCCAAGGCATCGGCCGTGTTATCGGAAAAACCATGCGCATTTCCCGATAAGCCCCGAAAATTGGCAAAGCGGTTTTCCATCGCTGCTTTGATGATGGTTTCGGTTGCCGTGATCATGCCGCCATGGTGCTTCCCATCGGCATCGAGCACATCCACCGTCAATGCACTGCCAACCGAAACAATCAATGTGGATTGCCTTTTTTGATGTGCCGCCAAAAGTGCAAGAAAGCGATCCACGCCCAATTGATGCGGCAAGGGATACGCGATGCGAACGCCAAGCGCTTCCGCCTCTGTCCTGACGCGTGTAATGGAATAGCCTGCCGACACAAGCGATGCTTCGATCGCGGAATTGATTTCCGCACCGGCCACCGAGGCGAAATAGGCCTGCCTTTTTTCAGGGCTGCCGTCGAGTTGAGCTTCGAGACATGAAATGAAATCCGGTGCATCCAAGGCGATGGCATTCACCGGTGCGAGCCCGCCATCCGGCAACAGACGGGTTATTTTGCAACGGGTATTTCCGCAATCCAGTAATAATGTCATTTCACTCACAGAGATCTTACGCTGATTTCACCCGAATGATAATGCCGTTCAACACCTTCCTGCAGCAAGCGCAATGCTCCTTGCCCGGTGATACCCAACACACGACCGGTTTGTACTTGCTGACCATCGAGCAATTTGACCTCGCGATTCTGAAGCACATCGTATTCGGGCCACAGTGACAAAAATCCGTCTGGCCCCTCGTTTTCAAAGCGCAGCAAACCCGGCAACAGATCATTCAGCAAACTGCCGAGCAGATGGTTGCGTGATATCGATTCGCGATCCGTCTGCTGTTGCAGATCGGTCCATGCCTGATCGATATTGGTGGCAGATTGCGCCGGCATTCTCACGTTCAATCCAATACCGATGACGGCACTTATTTCGGCATTGGCTTCACCGGAAACCTCAATCAGGATGCCGCCGCATTTTTTATTGCCACCGGCATAGATATCGTTCGGCCACTTCAGGCCGATATCGCGAAATCCGTATTCGCGCAAACTTTTCGCCAGTAACACGCCGACCACCAGACTCAGTCCCGACAATGCAGGAAGGCCTTTGTTGAAACGGCGCCGCAAACTTAAATAAAGATTGGCCGCGATCGGCGAGGCCCACTGGCGGCCCATGCGTCCGCGACCCGAGCTTTGCTGTTCGGCGAGAAAAATATCCGTGCCGGCATTTCGCTTTGCTTCGGTTTTGGCCCAGGAATTGGTGGAGTCGATTTGTTCGGCGAGATGAAAATCCCCCAGGCATTTTTTTGCGTCTGCATCGAGGCAGCGGGTGATGTGTTGCCGGTCCAGCCATTCAATCGGATGCTTCAGGCAATAGCCGCGACCCGGCTTTGCGTCGATTTCAATGCCGGCATCTCGTAAATGCTGAATGCGTTTCCAGATCGCAGCGCGGCCAACATCAAGCCTGCGTGCCAATTCAACACCGGTCACCGGCTCCTGTGACAACAAGGCCAGCAATGCGCGATCAATCACGCCTGCTACCGGACAAGGCACGCCATGCTCGACGCCACAACATGATTTTGTCGAACCGATATTCGTTTTTCTGCAAAAGTCGCTGCATGTTCGCGCGATGGGTAAACAGCATCAAAAAAGCTGCCAAGGCTGAAAATATCAATATCGGCATCGGAGCGTCACTGATCAGAGCGAATGCCAGAAGGCTGAATCCTGCCAGCACAGTGGATAAACCGACATACCCGG
>Ga0209480_10001026_pt1 | contig 21013 bp, 14 predicted proteins | sample JI61114C2DNA_FD_187501 | JGI IMG/M metagenome (GOLD analysis project Ga0209480, IMG submission 187501) | Wastewater effluent complex algal communities from Wisconsin, to seasonally profile nutrient transformation and Carbon sequestration -... | ecosystem: Engineered > WWTP > Effluent > Algae... | reverse complement strand
CCCTCCCAGGAAAAGTCCTTCGCCATCGCCGTCACCATCAGCCGGCGCCACAACTCGGGTTGGGCATGGGCCTGAACGGCGCGCAGCAGGGCCGACTCCAGCGCCGCGGGCGTGGCCGCGTCGAAGCTGAAGCCGGTGGCCAGGCCGTCGCGCACCGCGGCTTCGCTCGCATCGACCACCGTGTCGGCCAGCCCACCGACACGCCGCACCAGCGGCAGCGTGCCGTAGCGCAGACCATAGAGCTGGGTCAGGCCGCAGGGTTCGAAGCGCGACGGCACGATGATCACGTCCGAGCCGGCGATCAAGCGATGAGCAAAGGTTTCGTCGTAGCCGATACGCACTGCCACTTTCGCAGGGTGCGCGAATGCGGCGGCCGTGAATGCGGCCTCGAGCACCGGGTCGCCGGAGCCCTGCAGCACGAGCTGCGCACCTTGGCGCAGCAGCGCCGGCAAGGCGGCCAGCACCAGGTCCAGCCCCTTCTGTGCCGACAGGCGGCTGACCACACCGAACAGCGGCGCGCCGGCGTTCACCTCGAGGCCCATCTCCTTCTGCAGCGCAGCCTTGTTGCGGGACTTGCCGGCCAGGTCCTTGGCGGAGTAACGCGCGCTCAGGCTGCTGTCCTTGGCCGGGTCCCACACCGTGCCATCCACGCCGTTGAGGATGCCGCTGACCTCGGCGCCGCGGCCGCGGATCACGCCGTCCAGCCCGCAGCCGAACTCGTGCGTCGCGATTTCGCCGGCGTAGGTCGGGCTCACGGTCGTCACGCGCTGCGCGTACTTCAGGCCTGCCTTCATGAACGACAGCTGGCCGTGGAACTCCAGGCCGTGCGACTGCATGTAGCGCAGCGGCAGGCCGAGCTGAGCGAAATCCTGCTGCGGGAACAGGCCCTGGAAGGCCAGGTTGTGCACCGTGAACACCGAGCTGGCCGTGTTGCCCGGATGCGCCGCCATGTAGGCGCAGGCGAGTGCTGCATGCCAGTCATGCGCGTGCAGCAACTGCGGTGTCCAGTCCGGGTCGATTTCACCGGAGGCCAGGTGCGCCGCCATCCAGCCCAGCAGGGCAAAACGCTGCAGGTTGTCGGCCCACTCGCTGCCGTCGCTGGCCTGGTAGGGCCCGCCGCCGCGCCGGTACAGGTACGGCGCATCGATCACGTAGGCGCTCACGTGGCTGTAGGGCATGGTGCCCAGGCGCACGGCGACACGGCCGGCGCCGAACAGGGGGCCGAGCTCGACGATCGTCTTCTGGTGCAGCACGGCGTCGACGATCGCCGGCAGCCCAGGCAACACGAGTCGAACGTCCGCTCCCGCGCGCACCAGCGCCTGCGGCAATGCGCCAACCACGTCGGCCAGGCCACCCGTCTTCACCAGCGGAAAGACCTCCGCGGCGGCATGCAGAACCTTCATCGGTCAGAGCGGGTCGAATTGCGAGAGCATCTCGCGCGTGACGAGCGTGATGCCGTTGTCGGTGCGGAAGAAGCGTTCGGCGTCGCTGGCCGGGTCCTCTCCGATGACCATGCCGTCGGGGATGTGGCAGCCGCGATCGACCACCACGCGGGTGAGCCGCGCGCTCCGGCCGACCTGCACGCCGGGGAGCAGCACCGCCCACGACACGCTGGAATGCGAATGCACGCGCACGCTAGAGAACAGCACCGAGCGGAACACCTGCCCCGAGACGATGCAACCGCCCGAGACGAGCGACTCGATCGCCATGCCGCGGCGGTCGTCCTGGTTGTGAACGAACTTGGCCGGAGGCAGTTGCGGCTGGTAAGTCCAGATCGGCCATCGCGTGTCGTACAGGTTGAGCAGCGGATCGGTGGCCGTCAGGTCGATGTTGGCGTCCCAGTAGGCATCGATGGTGCCCACGTCGCGCCAGTACGGCTCCTCGTTCATGCGCGTGCCCACCGCGCTCAGGTCGAAGGGGTGCGCCGCCGCCTGGCCGTTGCGCACCGCGCGCGGGATGATGTCCTTGCCGAAGTCGTGGCTCGAGTTCGGGTCGTTGATGTCGCGCTCGAGCTCCTTGTAGAGGTAGCGCGCATTGAAGATGTAGATGCCCATGCTCGCCAGCGAGCGGTCGGGCTTGCCGGGCATCGGCGGCGGATCGGCCGGCTTCTCGACGAACTCGGTGATCAGGCTCTTCTCGTTCACCGCCATCACGCCGAAGGCCGAAGCCTCGCTGCGCGGCACCTCGATGCAGCCCACGGTGCAGTCGCGCCCCTTGGCCACGTGGTCGGCCAGCATCAGCGCGTAGTTCATCTTGTAGATGTGGTCGCCGGCCAGGATGACGATGTAGTCGGCACCGTAGCTCGCCAGGATGTCCTGGTTCTGGTACACGGCGTCGGCCGTGCCGCGGTACCAGCTTTCCTCGTCGACGCGTTGCTGCGCGGGCATGAGGTCGACGAACTCGTTCATCTCGCTCTTCAGGAAGGCCCAGCCGCGCTGCAGGTGGCGCATCAAGCTGTGGCTCTTGTACTGCGTGATCACGCCGATGCGCCGGATGCCGGAGTTCAGGCAGTTGGACAGCGCGAAATCGATGATCCGGAACTTGCCGCCGAAGTAGACCGCCGGCTTGGCGCGCCGGTCGGTCAGGTTCTTCAACCGGCTGCCGCGCCCGCCGGCCAGCACCAGCGCCACGGTGCGCTTGGGCAGGTCCAGGCTGAGCGCGAGATCGTTCGGGGTCATGGATAAGTCTCCTGTGTTGGCGTGGGCGCACGCAAAGGCGGCGGCGCGCTTCGATCATCAGCATTTTCGGCGTCGGCGCAACAGGCGTCTGCCCGCCCGCGGTGCGCTTTCAGACCGCGGCGGCGTGAAGTCGATGTTGTTTCGCCGTACCCGACGGTAACTCCGTGACCGCGGCCACGGCTCTGTCCTCGGTCAAGCCGCCGGCACCGCGTCGAGGCCGGCTGAAATCGGCCGTAACCCGGGCACGGGCACCGTGTTGGGCCGGCGCGAAAATTGCGACTGCTGTGCGGTTGACGCTCCCAGGCTCAGCAGAGACACTGCGCACCCGCCAGAAGGCCGCCGGCGCCCACACCGCCGCCGCACGACAAAGGATCCCCGTGGACAAGAACACGCTTTCCCCCACCGACATTGCCGGCGGCGTCGACGATCACCTGCTCAAGACCGTGGGCGTGGCACCGGCACAGGCCACTCCCACCGAGCTGATGCAGGCGGTGGCCCAGGTGGCACGCGAGCAGTTGTCGCGGCGATGGGTGGCCACGCAGGCCCGCGAGCGAAGCGAACAGGCCCGCCGGGTGTACTACCTGTCGATGGAGTTCCTCATCGGCCGCACGCTGGGCAATGCGCTGGCGGCCCTCGATCTGGGCAACGGCGCTTCCGAGGCCGCAAGACAGCACGCCCAGAAGCTCGAGGATGTGGCCGACCGCGAGCCCGATGCCGCACTCGGCAACGGCGGCCTGGGCCGGCTGGCGGCCTGCTTCCTCGATTCGATGGCGACGCTCGGCCTGCCTTCGTTCGGATACGGCATCCGCTACGAGTACGGCATGTTCGCGCAGGACATCCAGCACGGCTGCCAGGTCGAATACCCCGATCCCTGGCTGGCCAATGGCACGCCGTGGGAGTTCCCGCGGTCCGGCGTGAGCTACCCGGTGCGCTTCGGCGGCTGGGTCGAGCACCATGGCGACAAAGCGCTGTGGCGCAATGCCGCCGAGGTCGCGGCCAAGGCGCACGACATGGTGATCCCCGGCCACGGCACGGCCAAGGTCAGCACGCTGCGGCTGTGGAAGGCCGTGGCGCCGGCGCACATCGACCTGCACGCCTTCAACACCGGCGACTACGCGCGCGCCGCCGGCGTGAAGAACGAGTACGAAAACATCTCCTGGGTGCTGTACCCGAACGACAGCACCCCGGCCGGCCGCGAGCTGCGCCTGCGCCAGGAGTACTTCTTCGTCGCTGCCTCTGTGCAGGACATCCTGGGCCGCCACCTCGACGAGCACGGCACGCTGGCCAACCTGGCCGACAAGGTGGCGATGCACCTGAACGACACGCACCCGGCCATCGCCGTGGCCGAGCTGATGCGCGTGCTGTGCGACGAGCATGGCATGGCCTGGGCCACCGCCTGGGGCATCACGCAGCGGGTGTTCTCGTACACCAACCACACGCTGATGCCCGAGGCGCTGGAGACCTGGCCGGTGGCGCTGATGCAGCACGTGCTGCCCCGCCACCTGGAGATCATCTTCCGCATCAACCAGGACTTCCTCGACTTCGCGGCGAAGTTCCGCCCGGGCGACATGGGCTTCCTGGCGCGCCTGTCGCTGATCGACGAGAGCGGCGAGCGCCGCGTGCGCATGGCCAACCTGTCGATCGTGGGCAGCCACAAGGTCAACGGCGTGTCGGCGCTGCACTCCGATCTGCTGGTGAAGACCATCTTTGCGGACTTCGCCGCGCTGTGGCCCGACCGCTTCACCAACATGACCAACGGCGTGACGCCGCGCCGCTGGCTGGCGCAGGCCAACCCGGGCCTGTCGGGCCTGCTCGACCGCACGCTGGGCGCGAAGTGGCGGCTCGACCTCGACCAGCTGCAGGCGCTGCGCGACCAGCGCGGCAATGCCGCCTTCCGCGACGAGTTCATGGCCATCAAGCGCGCCAACAAGGCGCGCCTGGCCGAGCACATCGCGCGCACCACCGGCATCGCGGTGGATCCGGCCAGCCTGTTCGACGTGCAGGTCAAGCGCATCCACGAGTACAAGCGGCAATTGCTCAACCTGCTGCACGTGGTGTCGCGCTACCAGGCCATCCTGGCGCACCCGAACGCGGGCTGGGTGCCACGCACGGTGATCTTCGCCGGCAAGGCGGCCTCGTCGTACGCGATGGCGAAGAACATCATCCGCCTGATCCACGACGTCGGCAGCGTGATCAACCGCGACCCGCGCGTGGCCGGGCTGCTGAAGCTCGTGTTCATCCCCAACTACGGCGTCTCGGTGGCCGAGGTCATCATGCCCGGCGCCGACCTGTCCGAGCAGATCTCCACCGCCGGCACCGAAGCCTCGGGCACCGGCAACATGAAGCTGGCGCTCAACGGCGCACTGACCATCGGCACCGACGACGGCGCGAACATCGAGATCCGCCAGAACGTCGGCGACGACAACATCTTCATCTTCGGCCTGAAGACGCCCGAGGTGCTGTCGCTGCGCGCCGCCGGCTACCAGCCGATGCGCTACTACGAGAGCAACCCGCAGCTCAAGCAGGTGCTCGACGCCATTGCCGGCGGAGCCTTCTCGCCGGAGGAGCCCGGGCGTTACCGCGGCCTGGTCGATTCGCTGCTGTGGGGCGGCGACCATTACCTGCTGCTGGCGGACTACGGCGCCTATGTCGAGACGCAGTTGCGCGTGGATGCGCTGTACCGCCAGGGCGGCGAATGGGCCTCGCGGGCCATCGCCAACGTGGCCGGCATGGGCACCTTCTCGTCGGACCGCACGATCCGCGAGTACGCGCAGCAGATCTGGGGCATGACGCCGGCGCCTTGAGCGGCCACCGCGTCGCCGCACCGGGGCGGTTGATACCATCGGCGCAGTCCCTTCGACTGCCACCATGCTCAACGACACCGAGATCGACCTGATCCGCCACGCCCGCCACGGAGACCCGTTCTCCGTGCTGGGGCCGCACGCCGACCTCGACGGCCGGCTGTGGCTGCGCGCCTTCCTGCCCGGCGCCACCCACGTGGTGGCGGTCGAGGCGGCCGACGGCGCAACGCTGGTGCCGCTGCTGCTGGTGCATGTGGACGGCCTGTTCGAGGGCGCCTTGCTCGCCCTGCCCGCCTCCGGCTACCGGCTGCAGGTGCGCTGGGGCGACGGCAACCAGTCGGTGATCGACGACCCGTACCGATTCCCGCCGGTGCTCGGCGAGCTCGACGTCTGGCTGATGGGCGAAGGCACGCACCTGCGGCCCTACGAGGTGCTCGGCGCGGCGCAGCGCACGCTGGATGGCGTGCCGGGGACTTCGTTCGCCGTCTGGGCACCGAACGCCTCGCGGGTCAGCGTGGTCGGCGACTTCAACCTGTGGGACGGCCGCCGCCACCCGATGCGCCTGCGCCGCGAATGCGGCGTGTGGGAGATCTTCCTGCCCGGCGTGGGTGGCGGTGCACGCTACAAGTACGAGGTGGTCAGTCGCGAGGGCGAGTTACTGCCACTGAAGGCCGACCCCTATGCGCTGCAGTCCGAGCTGCGCCCGGCCACCGCCAGCGTGGTGGCCCAGATGCCGCCGGTGGCGTCGGCCTCGCCCGCGCGGCAGCGCGCCAACGCGCTCGATGCGCCCGTCAGCATCTACGAGGTGCACCTCGGCTCCTGGCGGCGCAAGCCCGAGGAAGGCAACCGCTGGCTGAACTGGGACGAACTCGCCGCGACGCTGGTGCCCTACGCCCGCGAGATGGGTTTCACCCACCTCGAACTGCTGCCGATCTCGGAGCATCCGTTCGACGGCTCCTGGGGCTACCAGCCGATCGGCCTGTATGCACCGACCTCGCGCTTCGGCGATGCAGCCGGTTTTCGCCGCTTCGTCGAACGCTCCCACGCCGAAGGCCTGGGCCTGATCCTCGACTGGGTGCCGGCGCACTTTCCGACCGACGCGCACGGACTGGCCGCCTTCGACGGCACGCACCTGTACGAGTACGCCGATCCGCGCGAAGGTTTTCACCAGGACTGGAACACGCTGATCTACAACCTCGGCCGCACCGAGGTGCGCAACTTCCTGGTCGGCAACGCGCTGTACTGGCTGGAGCGCTTCGACGTCGACGGCCTGCGTGTCGACGCCGTGGCCTCCATGCTCTACCGCGACTACAGCCGCAAGGCCGGCGAATGGCTGCCCAATGTGCACGGCGGGCGCGAGAACCTGGAGGCGATCTCCTTCCTCAAGCGCGTCAACGAGGTGGTGGGCACCGAACGCCCGCAGGCCGTGACGCTGGCCGAGGAGTCGACCGCCTTCCCGGCGGTATCGCGGCCGACCTATCTCGGCGGCCTGGGCTTCCACTACAAGTGGAACATGGGCTGGATGCACGACACGCTGAAGTACATGGCGCGCGACCCGGTGCACCGCCAGTTCCACCACGGCGAGATGACCTTCGGGCTGGTCTACGCCTTCAACGAGAACTTCGTTCTGCCGATCTCGCACGACGAGGTGGTGCACGGCAAAGGCTCGCTGCTGAACAAGATGCCCGGCGACCGCTGGCAGAAGTTTGCCAACCTGCGCGCCTATTTCGGCTTCATGTTCGGCCACCCGGGCAAGAAGCTGCTCTTCATGGGTTGCGAGTTCGGCCAGGAGGGGGAGTGGAACCACGACCAGAGCCTGGACTGGCACCTGCTCGGCGACCGTTCGCACGCCGGCGTGCACCGCCTGATGCACGACCTGAACCGGCTGTACCGTGCCACGCCGGCGCTGTTCGACAACGATTTCGACGGTGCCGGTTTCGAGTGGATCGACCATGAGGACGCGCAGCGCTCGGTGCTCAGCTTCGTGCGGCGCAGCCGCGACGGCCGCTCCGAGGTGGTGGTGGTGTGCAACTTCACGCCCTCGGTGCAGCGCGGCTATCGCCTGGGCGTGCCGGCCGCCGGCACCTGGCGCGAACGGCTGAACACCGACTCCGAGCACTACGGCGGCAGCAACGTCGGCAGCCCGTTCGGCGCGGCCGACAGCGAGCCGGTGGCCAGCCATGGCCGCACGCAATCGCTGCTGCTCGACCTGCCGCCGCTGGCGACGGTCTTCTACGAGCGCGATCGCTGAGATGACACCGGGTCACCCCTGGCCGCTCGGCGCCCACTGGGACGGCCATGGCGTCAACTTCGCGGTATTCTCGGCGCAGGCGCAGCGCATCGAGCTGTGCCTCTACGACGAGACCGGTACGACCGAACTGCGCCGCGTCGACCTGCCCGGCCACACGCAGGACGTGCGGCACGGCTACCTGAGCGGCGTGAAGCCGGGGCTGGTCTACGGCTTGCGCGCACACGGCGCGTGGCGGCCCGAACGCGGCCATCGATTCAACCCGAACAAGCTGCTGCTCGACCCCTACGCACGCGAGATCGTCGGCAACTTCGAATGGCGCGCCGAACATTTCGGCGCCGACCCCGAACACGCCGGCCACATGGACATGCGCGACAACGCGGCGTTCACGCTGAAGGCCCGCGTGGTCGATGAAGGCTACGACTGGAACGGCGACCGCCACCAGCACACGCCGCTGGAGCGCAGCGTGCTCTACGAGGTGCACGTCAAGGGTTTCACCATGCGCCACCCCGGCGTGCCCGAGGCCCTGCGCGGCAGCTATGCGGGGCTCGCCTCGGATGCGGCCATCGATCACTTCAAGCGCCTGGGCGTGACCGCAGTCTGCCTGCTGCCGGTGCAGCAGCACCTCGACGAGCGCCGCCTCGTGGAGATGGGCCTGGTCAACTACTGGGGCTACAACACGATCGGCTTCTTCGCGCCCGAGCCGCGTCTGGCCAGCGGCGCGGGCGGCTCGTCGCCGCGCGACGAGTTCCGCGCCATGGTGGCCCGGATGCACGAACACGGCCTCGAGGTGATCCTCGACGTGGTCTACAACCATACGGCCGAGGCCGACGAGCTCGGGCCCACCCTCAGCTTCCGCGGCCTGGACAACGCCAGCTACTACCGGCTGCCGGCGGAATCGAAGTCGCACTACGAGAACCACAGCGGCTGCGGCAACACGCTGGACCTGCGCCAGCCGCGCGTCCTGCAGATGGTGCTCGACAGCCTGCGCTACTGGGCCGGCGAGATGCATGTCGACGGCTTCCGTTTCGACCTCGCTCCGGTGCTCGGCCGCGGCGACCACGGCTTCGACCGGCATGCGCCCTTCTTCACCGCACTGGCGCAGGACCCGCTGCTCTCGCGCCTGAAGATGATTGCCGAACCCTGGGACATCGGCCCCGGCGGCTACCAGCTCGGCGGCTTCCCGGGCGGCTGGCTGGAATGGAACGACCGCTACCGCGACACGATGCGTGCCTTCTGGATCGAGGGCGCCTACACGCGCGGCGATTTCGCGCAGCGGCTGTGCGCCTCGTCGGACATCTTCCAGCCCCGACACCGCGCGCCGGCCGAATCGGTGAACTACATCGTCTCGCACGACGGCTTCACGCTGGCCGACCTGGTCAGCCACGCGCACAAGCACAACCACGCCAACGGCGAGCACAACCGCGACGGCCACGGCCACAACCACAGCGCCAACTTCGGCGTCGAGGGGCCGACCGACGATACAGCCATCAATGCGCTGCGCTCGCGTGTCGTGCGGGCGCTGCTGGCCAGCACGCTGCTGTCGCAGGGCACGCCGATGCTGGCCGCCGGCGACGAGCTCGGCCACACGCAGGGCGGCAACAACAACCCCTACTGCCAGGACAACGAGACCACCTGGATCGACTGGTCGGCCATCGACGAGGATCGCCTGGCCTGCACCACGCGCCTGCTCGCGCTGCGCCGGCAGGCGTTGCCCTTCGCCAACCGCTGGTACGACGGCCTGCCTGATCGCCACGGCCTGCAGGACGTGACCTGGCTGCGCGTGGACGGCAGCGAGCTGCACGGCGACGAATGGCGACGGCCCGACGGCCGCGTGTTCGGCTGCCTGATCGGCCACCCCGGGCGCGCGCAGTCGCCACTGCTGCTGCTCGTCAACGGCGACGGCGGCGACATCGACTTCATGCTGCCGGGCGGCCAGTGGCAGCTCGTGTTCGACAGCACGCATCCGCGCGGCGAAAGCAGCTGGCAAGGCCCGGGCGAGCGGCTCTACCCGCTGCCGGGCCGCTGCCTGCTGGTGTTCGCGGCGCCGGGCCACGGGCTCGACCTCTAGACTCAGGACATTCCCGAATGCGTTTTCCCCGTGCCAGCGGCGTGTTGCTGCATCCCACCTCCCTGCCCGGCCCGCACGGTTCCGGCGACTTCGGCCCCGCTGCCTACCACTTCGTCGACTGGCTGGTGGCTGCCGGTCAGAAGCTGTGGCAGATCCTGCCTCTGGGCGGCATCGGGCCGGGCAACTCGCCCTACATGAGCAGCTCGGCCTTCGCGGGCAACGTGCTGCTGATCGACCTGGGCGAACTGCAGCAGCGTGGCTGGCTGCTGCCCGAGGAACTGGAGCCGCCGCTTGGCGTCTCCGGGCGGCGGCTTGATTTCGCGGCAGTCGTGCCGTTCCGAATGGACCGGCTCGCGCGGGCGGCGCAGCGCTTCGAGACGCGGGCGACAGCGGAGGAACGCGCCGACTTCGACGCCTTTCGCGCCAGCCATGCCGACTGGCTGGACGACCACGCCCTGTTCATGACGCTGGCCGAAGCGCACGGCTGGCGCGACTGGAGCGACTGGGACGCCCCGCTGGCCGCGCGCCAGCCCGCCGCGCTGGCCGAGGCCCGCGTGCTGCATGCGCAGCGCATCGACTTCTGGAACTTCTGCCAATGGTGCTTCTATCGCCAGTGGCTGGCGCTGAAGGCGTATGCGAACGGCCGCGGCATCGAGGTCATCGGCGATGCGCCGATCTTCATCGCCTACCAGAGCGCCGAGGTGTGGGCGCGCCGCGAGCTGTTCGAACTCGACGCACGCGGCAAGCCCGCGGCCGTGGCCGGCGTGCCGCCCGATGCCTTCAGCGACACCGGCCAGCGCTGGGGCAACCCGCTGTACCGATGGAAGGCGCATGCAAAGGAGGGGTACGCCTGGTGGGTGCAGCGCATCCGCCGCACCTTCGAGCTGGTGGACCTGGTTCGCATCGACCACTTCCGCGGCTTCGCCGGCTATTGGGAGATCCCCGCCACCGAAACCACGGCCGTGAAGGGCCGTTGGCTGCCCGGCCCGGGCGATGCCTTGTTCAAGGCCATCGCCAAGGCATTGGGGCCGCTGCCCATCATTGCCGAGGACCTGGGCGTGATCACGCCCGACGTGACCGCGTTGCGCAAGAAGTTCGCCTTCCCGGGCATGCGCATCCTGCAGTTCGCCTTCGACGGCGGCAGCGGCAACGCCTACCTGCCGCACAACCATGATGTCGATTCGGTGGTCTACACCGGCACGCACGACAACGACACCACGATCGGCTGGTGGGCCTCGCTGACCGACGCCCAGCGCGCGCGGGTGCGCGACTACCTGGGCACCGACGGCAGCGAGATCCACTGGGACCTGATCCGCGCGGCCAGCGCCAGCGTGGCCGACACCGTGGTGCATCCGATGCAGGACGTGCTGGGCCTGGGCGGCGAACACCGCATGAACCTGCCCGGCAAGGGCGAAGGCTACTGGGAATGGCGTTTCGACTGGAGCCAGGTGCGACCGGAGCATGCGCAGCGGCTCGCGCACCTGACGCGTCTCTTCCGTCGCGACGGCACGCCCTTGCAGGGCTGAGAGGCCGAGCCGGAAACGAAAAACGGGGCGCCGAAGCGCCCCGTTCAGGTCATCGCGGAGGCTGGATCAGCGCACCACGGCGATCTGCTCGCGCTTCTCGCCCTTGTACGTGAACAGGGTCAGCGCGCCGTTCTTGACGTCGCCCTTCTCGTCGAAGGCGATCGTGCCGGTCACGCCCTTGTAGCCGCTGGTCTTGGCCAGCACCGGGAGGTACTTGGCCGGCTCGGCGGAACCGGCCTTGACCATCGCGTCGACCATCACCATCGTGGCGTCATAGACGTACGGGGCATAGATCTGCACGTCGGCGTTGAACTTCTTCTTGAAGTCGGCGCGGAACTTGTCCATGCCGGCCTTCTGTTCGCCTTCGACACCACCGGCTTCGGCGCAGACGACCTGGCCGTCGGCCATTGCGCCAGCAGCCAGCTTGGGCAGTTCGCCCGAGCAGATGCCGTCGCCGCCCATGAACTTGGCGTTGATGCCGAGTTGCTTCATCTGGCGGATCATCGGGCCGGCCACGGCGTCCATGCCGCCGTAGAACACGACGTCGGGCTTCTTGGCCTTGATGGCGGTCAGGATGGCGGTGAAGTCCGTTGCCTTGTCGGTGGTGAACTGCTGCTCGGCGATCGCACCGCCCGAGGCCTTGACGGCCTTGGCGAACTCTTCGGCGACGCCTTGGCCGTAGGCCGTGCGGTCGTCGATCACGGCAATCGACTTGCCCTTGAGTTCCTTGACGGCGTAGCGGCCCAGCGTGCCGCCCAGATGCACGTCATCGGCCACCACGCGGAACGTGGTCTTGTAGCCGTTGCGGGTGAACTTGGGATTGGTGGCCGACGGGGAGATCTGGGGGATGCCAGCGTCGCTGTAGATCTTGGAGGCCGGGATCGAGGTGCCCGAGTTCAGGTGGCCAATGACGCCCATGACCTTGGAGTCGACCAGCTTCTGGGCAACGGCCGTGCCTTGCTTCGGATCGCCAGCGTCGTCTTCGGCCAGCAGTTCGAACTTGACCTTCTTGCCGCCGATGGACACGCCCTTGGCGTTGAGCTCGTCGATGGCCATGCGCGCGCCCATCTCGTTGTCCTTGCCAAGGTGGGCGATGCCACCGCTGGTGGGGCCGACGTGGCCGATCTTGACGACCATGTCCTGGGCCGACGCAGCACCTGCGATGAGCAGAGCGGCTGCAGCCACCACGGCATTGAATTTGACTTGCATGCAATAACCTCCGGTTGGAATGTTGAGAGCGATCGGAAGAGAGGGTTTATCTCAACGGCCGACACGATACCCCAAAAAAAACCGCATCTCCACCGGGATTGCTCAGGGGAAACCTGCGAATCCTCGGGGGAAACGCGCGGCTTCGAACGAAGCATCCAGATGGTTCGGCAGTCGGCCTGTGCCCGGGTAAACGCGGAGGCGCTCCCGGTGCAGGCTCAGGACTCAACGCGCTCGCCAAGCTTAGCGATGACGGGAGAGTTCCTGAGCGACGGCTCGCGAGACGATGTCACGCAAGGTCGATGCCAGCTCGGTGCGGGCTTCGCGCATCAACGCGTCGGTGGCGCGGGTCAGGGCCGGCGCGAGCACCTCGCGCAGCTTGACCTCGAGCATCAGGTCGATCTGCCGCTGCAGGTCGGCCAGCACGCGCTGCACGAGTTCGTCCTCGTCGATCGCCTTCGGCCCGGTGACGACACCACCACCACGAAGCTGCTCGAGTGAAGCGGGCACGGTGGGCGCGAAGGCCTGAGGATCGGCCGCCGGCGCGGGCACGGCAGCCGCCGGTGCTTGCGCCTCGGGCATGCGCACGACCTCGGTGAGGGTCGGCACCCGGCCGGGCGGTGCGGGGCGCAGGCTCATCCCTCCACCTCGTGCTTCTCGATCTGATAACCCCGCGAAGCGTAGTGCTTCCAGCGCGCGCGCGCCGCAGCCCGATCGCCATCGTCGGTGGAGACGATCTCGACCAGCCGCTCGAAGCTCTCGAAACCTGCCGGCGGCTCGGCACCGAGGTTGAGCAGCACGTCATGGTGCAGCGCACCAGCAAGAGACTCGACCAGGCACACCGGCGTGTCGCGCTGGCGCTCGGGAATCGCCTCGCCGTGGCGCACCAGCAAGTGCGGCACGAACTCCGTCGCTTCGAAGGTCCACAAGGCGCGGTCGAGCTCGGAAAGTGCCGCGGCCGTGCCGGTGACGGTGACGCGCGCGTTCTGCCGGGTCGCCTTGCGCAGCAGCCGGCAGGCATAGCCCAGCCGATGCGGCACGTTGAAATGGAAGCTGACCCGGGTCATCGCAGGCGCGGCGTGCCTCAGGACGCCTGCGACAGCACGAAGTGGGTCAGCAAGGGCACGGGCCGCCCAGTGGCGCCCTTGGCAGCGCCGGACTTCCAGGCCGTGCCGGCGATGTCCAGGTGGGCCCAACGGTACTTGCCGGTGAACTTGCGCAGGAACATGGCCGCCGTGATCGCGCCGCCGGCGCGCCCGCCGACATTGCCCATGTCGGCGAAGTTGCTCTTCAGCGCCTCTTCGTACTCCTCGTCCAGCGGCATGCGCCAGGCCGGATCGAGAGACGCCGTGCTGGCGGCCAGCAGCTGCGCGGCCAGCGCGTCGTCGGCGGTGAACAGGCCCGTATGGTGGTGGCCGAGCGCGATCACGCAGGCACCCGTGAGCGTGGCCACGTCGACCACGCAGGCCGGCTTGAAGCGCTCGGCGTAGGTGAGCGCGTCGCACAGGATCAGCCGGCCCTCGGCATCGGTATTGAGGATCTCGATGGTCTGGCCCGACATGCTCTTGACCACGTCGCCCGGCTTGATGGCGCGGCCGCCAGGCATGTTCTCGCAGGTCGGCACGATGACGACGAGGTTCAGCTTCGGCTTGAGTTCGGCCACTGCGCGCAGCGTGCCCAGCACGCTGGCGGCGCCGCCCATGTCGAACTTCATCTCGTCCATCTCGGCGGCCGGCTTGATCGAGATGCCGCCGGTGTCGAAGGTGATGCCCTTGCCGACCAGCACGATCGGCGCCTGCGTCTTCGCGGCGCCGTGGTACTGCGCGACGATGAAGCGCGGCGGTTCGGCCGAACCTTGCGCCACGGCGAGGAAGGAGCCCATGCCGAGCTTCTCGATCGCCTTGCGGTCGAGCACCTCGACCTTCAGGCCGTACTCCTTGCCGAGCTTCTTGGCCTGCTCGCCGAGGTAGGTCGGCGTGCAGTGGTTGCCCGGCCGGTTGGCCAGTTCGCGCGCCAGCGTGACGCCGGCCGCGACGGCCTGGCCACGCGCCAAGCCCTGCGTGACGGCCTTGGCCGCAGCCTTGCCGCACAGCAGCGTGACCCGCTCCAGCGCGCCGGCGGCAGGTGCGCTCGGCTTGGTGTGGCGGTAGACGTAGGTGGTTTCGCCGACCGCGGCTACCAGCGCCTCGGCCAGCTCCGCGCTCGCGTCGCCAGCGCCGCCGACGGCCACCGCGACATGCCTGCTTCCGCCGCCCTTGAGCTGGCCGACGCCGGCCGCGAAGGCCGCCTTCAACGACTTGGGCGTGGCCGCGCCGCAGGCTGCGAACACCACCCGCGCCGCCTTCACGCCGGCCGGCCGGTGCAGCAGCACGGCCTTGCCGCGCTTGAACTCGAAGTCGCCATGGGCGACGGCATCGGCGAGCAGCCTGGCCAGCGTGGCGTCGAGCGTGCGCTCGGCCTTCTCGCCAGCCAGCACGACCAGAAGGGCATCGCAGGCGACGGATGCAAGGGTGTCGAGCGAGGCGGTGTGTTGACGAAAGTCCATAATCAGAGCCACAGAAGACAATCGCACGATGTTATTCGATTCCACTCTGCGCGCTGACCTGGCGCGCAGCTTCGGTGCCACGCTGGTCGTCATCCTGACCATCGTGCTGACCATGATGCTGATCCGCACGCTGGGCCTCGCGGCCGGGGGCCGCGTGTCGCCGCAGGACGTGGTGCTGCTGCTCGGATACGCCGCACTCGGCCACCTGCCGACCATGCTGGCGCTGTCGCTGTTCATCTCGGTGGTGGCCACGCTGGGCCGCATGTACCGCGACAGCGAGATGACGATCTGGTTCGCCAGCGGCGTGGGCCTGAGCCGCTTCGTGGGCCCCGTGCTGCGCACCAGCTGGCCGGTGCTGGTGGTGATCGCCGCGCTGGCGCTGTTCGTCTGGCCTTGGCAGAACGAACGCGCCGCGCAGATGAAGGAGCGTTTCGAGCGCCGCTCCGATCTGTCACGCGTCGCACCCGGCCAGTTCCAGACCTCGAGCGACGGGCGGCGGGTGTTCTTCATCGAACGCGACTCGCAGGACGGTCGCACCGGCCGCAACGTGTTCATTCTCGCCAGTTCGCCGCTGACGGAATCGGTGACCTCGGCGCGCACCGGCCACATCGAGTTGCAGGGCGAGGACCGTTTTCTCGTGCTCGACCGCGGCCAGCGAAACGAGCAGGACTTCGAGACCTCCGAGAAGACGCTGTCGCGCTTCGAGACCTACCGCGTGCTGGCCGGCGAACGTGTGCTCGCCGGTGTCGAGGAACTGCCCCCCAAGGCCCTGCCCAGCCTGCAGTTGCTCGCCCAGCCGACGCCGCGCAATCAGGGCGAGCTGGTCTGGCGGCTCGGCCTGCTGTTCGGTGCGGCCAACCTGCTGCTGCTGGCGATTCCGCTGTCGGCCTCGAACCCGCGCCGCGCCAGCAACTGGAACCTGCTCTTCGCGCTGCTCACCTTCGTCGTGTACTACAACGTGATCAACCTGTCGCAGGCCTGGGTGGCCTCGGGCAAGCTGGGCATGGGCGCCGCGCTCACGCTGTTCCATGGAGGCGCCTTCGTGCTGGCCCTGCTGCTTCTGTGGTGGCGCGAGCAGGGCAATCGACGCTTCGGCTGGCGCCGCCCCCGCACGACGCTGCCAGCCGCCACATGAAGACCGTCCGGCGCCTCTTCTATCGCGACATCGTCTCGTCGGTGCTGTTCGTGGCCCTGGCCTTCCTTTCGCTGTTCTTCTTCATCGACTTCGTCGAGGAGCTCGGCGATGTCGGCAAGGGCTATACGCTGCTGCATGCGGCCGCATATTCGGCGCTGCAGGTGCCGGGGCACCTCTACGAGCTGGCGCCGATCGCCGTGCTGATCGGCACGATCTATGCGCTGGCGCGCCTCGCGCAATCGTCGGAATACACCATCCTGCGCACCGGCGGACTCGGCCCGGGGCGGGCACTGTCGCTGCTCGCCGGCCTGGGGCTGATGTTCGCCACGGCCACTTACGTGATCGGCGACTACGTCGCGCCGTGGAGCGAGCGGCAAGCCACCGAGCTGCAGGCCCGTGCGATGGGAAAGCTGCGGCTGGGCCGCACCGGCGCCTGGTTGAAGGATCGCGCGAGCACGCCCGAAGGCGAACGCAGCTACTCGGTCAACGTGGGCTCGACCGGCGCCGACGCCACGCTGCAGGACATCCGCATCTTCGAGTTCGACACCGATGGCCGCCTGGTGCGCCGCATCGGGGCCGCCAGCGCGCGCATCGGCGACGACGACGCCTGGCAGCTCGCCGGCGCGGTGGTGACGCATTGGAGCGTGGCCAGCGCCAATGCGCAGCCGGTGGCCAGCGAAGAGAAGCTCGCCTCGCTGTCCTGGCCAAGCACGCTCTCGGCCGGCGTGGTGGCGTCCGCGGTTTTGCCGCTGTCCACCATGTCGACGGTCGAGCTGTTCCGCTACATCGGCCACCTCGCCGACAACGAACAGGCCGCGCAGCAGTACGAGATCCAGTTCTGGAAACGTGCGCTCTACCCCTTCGCCTGCCTCGTGATGATGGCCCTGGCCCTGCCCTTCGCCTACCTGAGTGCCCGGGCCGGCGGCATCAGCCTGAAGGTGTTCGCTGGCATCATGCTGGGTATCAGCTTCGTCCTGCTCAACAACATGTCCAGCCACCTCGGCCTGCTGCGCAACTGGACGCCGTGGATCGTCGCCGCGGCACCCAGTGCGCTGTTCCTGCTCGTCTCGCTGGCCGCGTTCAGCTGGCTGGTGCGCTACCGATGAAGCGCGGACTGCTCTTGTTCGCCCACGGCGCGCGCGACCCGCGCTGGGCCCTGCCCTTCGAGGACGTGGCGGCACGCGTTCGGCGAGCCGATGCATCGGTCGCGGTCGAGCTGAGCTTCCTGGAGTTCATGACGCCCGGCCTGGTCGACGCCGGCCACGCGCTGGCGACGCAGGGCTGCACGCGCGTCGAGGTGGTGCCCCTGTTCCTGGGCGCCGGCGGCCATGTGCGCAAGGACCTGCCGGCACTGCTCGAGACGCTCAAGAGTGCGCATCCGCAGGTCCAGTGGCTGCTTCGCCCGGCAGTCGGCGAGGACGACGGAGTCGTCGCGGCGATGGCGGCTGCCTCGCTGCGACCTGCCGACACGCGCTGAACAGCGCTCGATGGAATAATCCGCCCGATCAACAGATCGCGCGGAAATAATGAACCTGCATCAGTTCCGCTTCGTCCAGGAAGCAGTGCGCCAGAACCTGAACCTGACCGAGACGGCCAAGGTGCTGTTCACCTCGCAGCCGGGCATCTCCAAGGCCATCCTCGAACTGGAAGACGAACTCGGTGTGGACATCTTCGCGCGCCACGGCAAACGCTTGCGCCGCATCACCGAGCCGGGCCAGCAGGTGCTTAAGTCGATCGAGGTGATCATGCGCGAGGTGGGCAACCTCAAGCGCATCGGCGAGGAGTTCTCCAAGCAGGACGCCGGCACGCTGTCGATCGCCACCACCCACAGCCAGGCCCGCTACTTCCTGCCCGAGCCCATCGCGCAACTGCGCAAGCGCTTCCCCAAGGTCAATGTCAGCCTGCACCAGGGCTCACCCGACCAGGTGGCACGCATGGTGATCGAGGAGATCGCCGACATCGGCCTGGCCACCGAGGCGCTGGACGCTCACGACGAGTTGGTCACCCTGCCCTGTTACGAGTGGCAGCACGCGCTGGTGATGCCGGCCGGCCACCCGCTCGCGCAGCTCGAGCGCATCGAGTTGGAGGACCTGGCGCTCCAGCCGCTGGTCTCGTACCACCCGTCTTTCAGCGGTCGCACCCGCGTCGACCAGGCCTTCGCCGCGCGGCGCCTCAAGCCGAACATCGTGCTCGAGGCGATCGACGCCGACGTCATCAAGACCTACGTGCGCCTCGGCCTGGGCGTGGGCATCGTGGCCGAGATCGCGGTGCGCGACGATCCGCCGAACGGCGAACTCGCCTCCCGGCCGGTGGGTCACCTGTTCGGCCGCAACGTCACGCGCATCGCCTTCAAGCGCGGCGCGTACCTGAGAAACTTCGTCTTCGCGTTCGCCGAAATGCTGTCCGACCGGCTCGGCCGCAACCTCATCACCCAGGCGCTGTCGGGCCAGAAGCCCGATGCGCAGGACTATCAGCTCTGAGCTCTCCCACCATGACCACCGCCACCGCCCGCACGCCCGCGATCACCAGCCGCCTGCCGAACGTCGGCACCACCATCTTCACCGTGATGTCGGCGCTGGCCCAGCAGCATGGCGCCGTGAACCTCGGCCAGGGTTTCCCGGACTTCGACTGCGACCCGCGCCTGCTCGACGCGGTGAGCGCGGCGATGCGCGGCGGGCTCAACCAGTACCCGCCGATGGCCGGCGTGCCGGTGCTGCGCGAGGCGGTGGCCGCGAAGATCGAATCGCTCTACGGCCGCCGCTACGACGCCGGCAGCGAGATCACCATCACCGCCGGTGCGACGCAGGCGATCATCACCGCCATCCTGGCCATCGTGCACCCGGGCGACGAGGTGATCGTGCTCGACCCCTGCTACGACAGCTACGAACCGAACATCGAGCTCGCCGGCGGCCGTGCGGTGCACGTGCCTCTGGTGCCGGGCACCTTTCGCCCGGACTTCGCGCGCATTGCCGCAGCGCTGTCGCCGAAGACGCGCGTGATCATCGTCAACACGCCGCACAACCCCAGCGCCACGGTGTGGACGGCGCAGGACATGCAACGCCTGGCCGAGCTGCTGCGCCCGACCGACGTGCTGCTGATTGCCGACGAGGTCTACGAGCACATGGTCTACGACGGCGTGCGCCACGAGAGCGTGGCTCGACACGAGGAACTGGCGCAGCGCGCCTTCATCGTCTCGAGCTTCGGCAAGACCTACCACGTGACCGGCTGGAAGGTCGGCTACGTGGCGGCGCCGGCGGCGCTGACGGCCGAGTTCCGCAAGGTGCACCAGTTCAACGTGTTCACCGTCAACACGCCGATGCAGCACGGCCTGGCGGCCTTCATGGCCGATGCGTCGCACCACCTTTCATTGCCGGCCTTCTACCAGCGCAAGCGCGATCTGTTCCGCGCCGGCCTCGCCGGCAGCCGCTTCACCTTGTTGCCCAGCGAAGGCAGCTACTTCCAGTGCGTCGACTACTCGGCCATCAGCGACGAGACGGAGGAGTCCTTCTGCCGGCGCCTGACCACGCAGGTGGGCGTGGCCGCGATACCGCTGTCGGCCTTCTACCAGGGCGGTTTCGAGCAGCGCATCGTGCGTTTCTGCTTCGCGAAGAAGGACGAGACGCTGAATCTCGCGCTGGAGCGGCTGGCCGCGCTCTGACGCGGGCCGCGGCAAGGCCGCAAAGGCTCAGCCGCGATCGGTGTCGCCGCGCTTGAGCTTCGGGTCGACCAGCCCGAGGAAGTCCGAGGCAGGCGGCTCCTTGCCGGTCATCGGACGGGTGACATCGAGATCCACCTGCACCGTCAACTGGTCGGTGGCCGCGAAACCCATCAGGCGGCTGGCCGTCAACTGCTCGATCGGCTTCTCGGCCGCTTCGCCGTCCATCGGCAGCAGCAGGTCGACGGCACGCGCGTTCGAAGGATGCTCCGCCAGGTCACGGGCAATCGAGTACAGGAAAAGCAGTTCGCGGTAGGCCGGCAGGTCGTAGGTCTCGCCTTCGGCGTCCTGGCGCATCAGCGTCGCGTCGAGCATCTGCGTGACGCGTTGCGGCTCGTCCCATAGCCGCTGCAACTGCCGCAGCACCTGCGGATAGTCGTCGAGCGTGCGACCGTGCTGGAGATCGCTGTCCCAGTCGGGCGCATAGGCGCTGAAACGGCGGTTGAAACGTTCGCGCACACGCTCGTACGAGTCGTGCTCGCCTCGGCGGCGGTAGATCTCGAGCAGCTTGAGGTAGGGCAGCGGGCTCACGCCGCCGCTGCTGCGCACATGGCCCATCAGCAGATCGATGGCGGCATCGTCCTGGCCCAGCACGACGAAGAAATCGGCCTGCTGTTCCAGATCGATCAGTTCTTCGACCGACAGCTCCCGGCGTGGGCTGGCCGATTCGGCGACCATCGGCGACAGCGTCGCCGGCGCATCGAGGACCTCGGTGCGGAACCCCGAGGATTCCTCTTCGATCGTGCGCACGACGTTGCGTTCGTCCATCACCGCAGGCTGGGTCTCCTGGCGTGCCGCAGCAGCCTCGCTGGCCGGGCCCCGCGTGGCCACCGGCTTGACCGACTGCGTCTGCGCTACCGAACCGGCCGAGGGCGCGAGCCACCACTGCGACGATTGGCGAGATTGCGACTGGCGCCACCACAGTGCGGCGACGGCCAGTGCGAGCAGCGCCGACAGCCACGCCAAGCCATAGACAAGCGGATTCGAATATCGGGATGCCTGCGCATCGTTCAGGCTGGACTGCAGCGTGGCCAGAGCCTGCTGGGTCTTCTTCGACTCCTCGCGAAGTGCGCGCAGTTGCTCCTCCA
>Ga0209480_10001025_pt1 | contig 21020 bp, 18 predicted proteins | sample JI61114C2DNA_FD_187501 | JGI IMG/M metagenome (GOLD analysis project Ga0209480, IMG submission 187501) | Wastewater effluent complex algal communities from Wisconsin, to seasonally profile nutrient transformation and Carbon sequestration -... | ecosystem: Engineered > WWTP > Effluent > Algae... | reverse complement strand
GAGCGAACCTGTCCACACACCATCCTGGAGAAACTCCTCGGGCACCGCCCTCGTCTGCGTCGGCCCTGTCGTGCCACCACCACCAGATTGGGCGTGCGTGAGACTGCTGAAAAGACCGAGAGCGGCGATGAGTAGGAGGGTTTTCATATTCTCCTCCAGCCTGCCAAACATCACCTCACTTGTAAATCGCTGAAGCAGTTCGTTCGCCGAAGGTTGCCAGCCCTCTCCGACTGTGCCAACAAAGACCCTCCCATGGGCAAGCCATCCAACGACCAGCAAACACGTTTCGAACTCGTGCGGCACTGGCTGACGTACCAGGCATTCCTCGCCATGGAGGCCGTGTTGAAGCTGCTGCCGATCACCTTCATCTGGCATATCGGGCGGGCTTTTGGAGCCCTGGCATGGATCGTCGCAGGGAGCTATCGTCGTCTCGCGCTCAATAACGTCCGCATCGCCTTTGGACGTGAAAAGGATGCCGCCTGGCAAAGGCAGACGGCACATGCACACTTCCTCTCCTTCTTTGCCAACATCTTCTCCGGCCTGAAGCTCGCCACCATGACGCGTGAGCAGATCGAGGCCCGCATCACGCTCGATGGCATGGAGCACATGCAGGCCGCGCTCGACTGTGGGAAGCCCATCCTCGGCCTCGTCACCCACCAGAGCTGCTGGGAGGTGCTCAATAAGCTGCCCGGCTTCTGCTCCTTTGGCCGCCATGCCGGCGTCATCTACCAGCCCCTGCGGAATCCCTACTTCGATGCCCACATCCTTCGTGCTCGGAGCAAGCATGGTTACGCCGTCTTCAACCGCCACGAAGGCTTCATCGCCCCCATGAAGCACCTGCGCGATGGCGGCAGCCTCGGCATCCTCGTCGATCAGCACGCGGGTGATCAGGGCGTCTGGGCACCCTTCTTCGACCGCCTCGCCTCCACCACACCCGTTGCCTCCATGGTGGGACTGCGGACGAAGGCCGTCCTCGTCACCCTCGCAGTTTATGACGATGGCCCTGCGCGCTGGCGTGCCGCGTATGGCCCCGCCGTCCACACCACCGCAGAGTCCACCTTTGAAAGCCTCACCGCCGAGGTGAATCAGGCCGTCGAGGCCCTCGTCCGCCTCCAGCCGCACAGTTGGTTCTGGATTCACCGCCGCTGGAAGACCCCCAAGCCGCGCCTCCTGCTCCACGGCTACAAGCGCGGCATCGCCTACCCGCCCGGCTACGATGTCTCGAAGCTCCAGCCCTTCGAGCTGCTCGTGCGCTCACCGAACTGGTTAGGCGATGCCTGCATGGCCTTCCCCGCCGTGCGCGCCATGAAAAAAGGCCGCCCCGATCTCAAGCTCACCGTCTTTGGTCCTGAGAAACTGCGCGACCTCTGGGAGGCCCTGCCCGAGGTGGACCGCTACATCGGCAAGGCCGACAAAGAAGGCCTCCTGGCCGTCGCCCGCCGAATCAAAAACAGCGGCATCCATTTCGATGCGGGCATCCTTCTCACCAACAGCACCCGCAGCACCCTCGAGTTCAAGCTCGGCGGAGTCCCCCACCTCGTCGGCTACACCGGCTCCTTCCGCAGCAGGTTCCTCCGCCACAAGATCCGTGAGGTGAAGGTCAAATGCCCGCCCATCCACCACACCGACCGCTACCTGCACATCGCCAAAGTCATCGGTGCCGACATCTCCCAAACCAAGAACCAGGAACCAAGAACCAAGAACCAAGAACCAGGAACCAAGAACCAGGGACTCCGCATCGGCATCTGCGCCGGAGCCGAATACGGCCCCGCCAAACGCTGGCCACTCGAGCGCTTCGCCGAGGTCATCAAACAGGTCTCCGCTGAACACAGCGGCATCGAATGGGTCTTCTTCGGCGCCCCTGGAGAGGCCGCCATGGGTGAGCAGCTTTCCGCCCTCATCGGCACGGAGATCAGGCACACGAACCTTGTCGGAAAAACCAAGCTCGCCGAGCTCATCGTCCAGCTCCGCACCTGCCGCATGCTCGTTACCAATGACACCGGCACCATGCACCTCGCCTGTGCCGAGAGCGTGCCCACGGTCAGCATCTTTGGTTCGACCGAGCCCGTCCTCACCGGCCCGCTGGGTGACCAGCACACCGTCATCCGCCATCAGGTCCCGTGCAGCCCCTGCTTCAAGCGCGAGTGCCCCTTCGGCCACTACGAATGCCTGACCAGGATCACCCCCGAACGAGTAGCTGCTGCGGTGATGCAGAAAATCCGAATGACGAATGACGAATGACGAAGTTCAAGCTGCTTGGTTGCAGCTTTTGTTCATTCGGAATTCGTCATTCCGTCCCCCGCGTCTCTGCCTCCATCGGGAGCTGCTGCTCATAGACCCGGGCTTCGTGACCCACTGGTAGCAACATCCCGCCTGTATGCGCTGCGCGCCAGACCTGCGTGCACCAGCTTTGCTGAGAGATCCTCACCATTTTCAATCAGGCTCATGCCAGAGGATAAGCACGCCATGAGACGCTCATTTCTTCGAGTTCCAGGGTGCCCCCTCTCTCGGAGTTTTTCGCCAGTCAATCTTCTTTGTCGAGGAGCTTTGGTTATTCCAGGCGGATGGATTTGCTGATCGTTTCCCCGACAAAAGTGGCCCGCTTGTCACCCCCGACGAAATTGATCACCACCATCCAGATGTGCTTTCCCTTCCGGATGTAAGTGCTTTCGCCCCGGAGGACTTTGCCGAAACGGTCCGCCTTGAAGGACAACTGCCTGGCTTCATCGGCCCCTTTCAGCACAGGGCTTTTGATTTCGACTACAGGATTCGTCACACCTTCGAGCTTGCTCATGTTCGCCCCGCCACCCTGAGCCATCGACTCCACGTCCAGTTCCACCCCGTCCTTGTAGTCGATGGAGACGATGAGGATTTCCACACCCTCCGTCTTCGCCGAGTACTGCATCTGCCCATGCATCATCTCATTCGGGCCACCGCTTTTTTCCGTGAGCGGCACCGGGCAGTTCAGCTTCAGGCCATCGGCCTCACGCAGGCTGGACGTGGCAGGCACCTCCTGGGCTTGCAGTCCACCGGCCATCAGAGTCAGGCTGGCGAGGGTGGAAAGGATGCGACGAGAGAGGGATGGAGACGATGGGTCTTGTTGGGCTGCCATGAGCCCTTTTTCTCCATGGTGTGCTCACAGGCAAGTCTAAAGGGATCTGAAGAAAGTGGAATTCATTTGCCTCATCACGGCCTCCGCAGCGCCAGGACCAGATCATTGTAGGCCTGCCGCATCGTCTCCAGGTCCGCCATGGTCGGCGGGTCGTTGGTGAAAGGGTTGTCCAAGGTGCTCACGCCGTTCGAGTTGCTGCTCGTCTGGGCCAGCGTGCTTTGCAGCGCATTGTTCAGGTCCACCTGCGTCACCTCACCGTTCTGGCCGCTGTCTCCCGTGGCCCCCATCGCCCCCTGTGGGATGCCGAAGGTGAAGCGCACGTTCGTGCCATCAAAGATCAGATCCACCGTCGCAGGCTCACCGGGGTTGAGCGTGTTTACCCCATCCACGAGGGCACTGGCAAAGGGCGGCCCCACAGGGCCGTCCGAGCCTGTCTGCCCCTGCACCCCCTCCGGGATGCCGAACGCAAGATGCAGCTCCGTGCCCACCACGGACACATTCACCGTCGCCTGACTCCCCGCTGGCAGAGTCGTCACCGCATCCACCACCGCACCGGTCACGCCCGAGACCGCATCGATCAGCGCCTTGAGACCTTGGAACTGGCCGCGAAACATCGCCGAAGTGGCCTCGGCGTTCGTGGCGGGGATGTTGGGATCGAACATGGACGTTGAGACTTGGAGAAGAGGAGACTTGGAGAGCGGCTTCCATTCTCCGTAGCTTGACTGCGAAGGATGAAGCGCCGCGAGATTCAGAGTCTCAAAGTCTCCCCGTCTCCGGCAAAGCCGTCTGCATTCAATGTTAGCCGCCGAAGACGAGGCTCACGATGTCGCTCGGCACACCGATCTCCTCGTTGTCGATCACGCCCATGCCCATGTACTCGCGCACTTCGGGCACGTTCGGGTTCGCCAGTGGAGCTGTGTCGTAGTAGGGGCTGCGCGTGTCCGTGCCCAGGAGCGTCCAGGCAGAGGTGCCGCGCAGGCGGCAGTAAACCGCGATGCTGTCACATTCATCCTTGGTGAAATCCACGCGGATATGACCGCCCACGATGCTCAGCTTCAGATCTGTTTTGAAGGTCAGCGGGTCGAAGTTGCTGGCCGCGCCCACCACGCGCAGCACACCTTCGCTACTGGAGCCGACAAAGCCGGGAGTGGACTTCCAGTTGCGGATCTTCATGCGGATGGCCGCCTCGTTCGCGCCGAGGGTCGTCGTCTCCGCCGCCCGCTCGCCATCGAGCACTGATCTCGCATCATCCGTCGCCTCCATGCGGGTGATGACCGCTGCGGCGATGGCTTTGATGTTGGCGATTTCTGCTGGGAGGAGACCGAAAAGCGGCCCCTGGTCCTCAATCGTGTCGTGAAGGTTTTTCCACCACAGATATTTGTCACTGCGCTTATTCGGCATGAAGTCCATATACTTGAGTCCTTTCTGATGCTTGGGCAGCACGGGCAGGGGCATGTCAGGTGGGACATTAGGAGGCTGGTCCAGATGCAAACCTGCATCCAGGTGCCAGCCCTCATCGAGTCGGATGATCCCATCAGGCATGAGTCTTGTCAGAGCTTGGTTGATTCAACTAACGGCCCGCGTTCTCTCAGGAGCCCATCAGGAAAACAAGAAGATTCTTCAGCAAGACCAGCCCCGCCATGGTTACGGCTCATTCCATGGGAAGTGTAATGATTTGATTACCAGAATGTTGAGTCCCACATCGTGGCAGATAAAAAAATTCTCTCAGACAGGCCGGAAATCCGCTGAAACAAGCCCTCAACCAGGCTTTTCGAGCCGCCAGCCCGGCTTTAATTCGGAAAATGCCCGCAATTCAGGCCCCCAAGGCCGTTCCTCGCCGCGCCAGCCCCAGGGTTGGGCGCTCAACCCTGGGGTTGGCGCCATGAACCCTGGGGTCGAGCCCGCAACCCTGGGGTTGGTGCCGTGAACCCTGGGGCTCGTCCCGCCAACCCCGGGGCTGACGCCGTGAACCCTGGGGCCGAGCCCGCAACCCGGGGGCTGGAGCCATGAACCCCCGGGTCGAGCCCGCAACCCCGGGGCCCATCCCGCCAGCCCCAGGGCTGGCGGGACGAGGAGCGTGGCTGAGCCGCCCTCCCTGCCCCGCCGCCGCCGAGCGCCTCCGCCCTTCGGCCCGACCCGTCACCGGAGCTTTGGAATCATCACCCATCGAATTTACCCGCGCACTCAAACTCCATGAATCGAACGACGCCTGACCCTTTCCTGCGAGAAAGGTGGCCATCGCGCATGCCGTGCATCAGAAGACGACAGTGGCAAGGCGGTGGACAGCGGCGAGATTGGAGATGAAGAGCGCGATGAACGTGTGCCAACAAATCAAACGACTGAAAACCGGAAAACTCAACCTACTCAAGGAGGCACAGCGATGGCTGTCAAGAATCGACGCCTGACCCTTTCCTGTGACCAACATGAAAACATCCATAGTAATCACAATATTCTTTGTAGTTGCCAGTCAACTAAGCGGTGTTGCAGCCATCAAGCTCTCAGATCGCCCACAAGAGGGTGAGCTGCAGCAGACATGTAGCGCAGTTAGAGATGGCTACGAATTGCTTAACCGCCTTATCGATGATCGTTGGTTGAGCAAAACAATTTTTGCGGAGGTATCGGAAGCAAAGCGAGAATGGCCCTCATACGTTACGGATGATCCAAGGTACAACACGGAGCCGCCAATGCGCCCTCAAATAACCAAATTCAAACTCTCAATCGCTTTTGGTAAAGAAAACATCAATTCACCCTTTGGCGCGGATCATCAGTGGAATGAAATCGTCAATTATAATGCCTGGCATGGCCCGCCCTTATCCGCATATCAAGGTCTAACGGAATTTTATTTTGATCCATTCACACTTGATGGAGAAATTGCTTTCCAAATTGATGATGCCAAACGGGAGCGAAATCGTTTTGTTAAAGTAATGGTGGTACCATTTGGCTGGAGTCGGCAGATTGCCGATGCTTTAATTTGGCGGAGAGAAAACAAAATCTTATTCGAAAAAGTCGAACTGGCCCTCGAAGAGGTTAACATTCTACGACAGCATGCCTCATCAAGCTCTCCCATCATTAAAAAGATGGCGGCGAGCCTCCTCATAAAACACAAGGCTGCGACGGCTGAGGATTTCAAAGTTTGGCTAAAGGCGGAAGTCACGCTTATAGATGTAGCAGTACTGGTGCAGTTAATCCTGTTACAACAAGCACACCCTGTCGCGGCACTTGATGCATCCTGGCTTGTTTCCGAAGGCGAATTTATGTGGGGAGGGGCGCTTATTGCTTCGACCCTTCTGTTCACCCGAGACCAGGCTTCCGTGAACAATATGAAAACTTGGCAATACAAAAGACGTCAGGCGAATACTTCCCATACAACAGAAATGGCTAAACTTATAGAAGCGGTACAGGCTCAAGTTAGTTATCACCAAATTAAGCAGATTGGCGATGAGATAACCAAACAAAAAAAACCGCAAAAATTCCCATTTTTTTCAGCAGGTCATCTTATTTTTTCCGCGTCTTATATCGTTGATCCATCACTATTTTCATCGGACTAGACCGGTTCTCAAAAAGACTGTCATAAACTGGTCTTGGGTCGGCACTGGGATTTGAGGATGGCAGGCTGGTGCCTCATTGCCCCTTCTAAGCCGTTGGTTTCCAAGGCCCCTTGAGCCCTTTCTCACTGCGGCAAAGTGGCGCGGATGGACTCCGTCCGCCTCGCACGATGGCTCCAGGCTCCTGAGCGGCGACATCTCTCATGGAAGAGGGGTGCGGCCGCGCAGATGCCATCGAGGAACCCTGAGTGAATGCCAGGCGTTGAGCCGTTCACTGCACCGCATTAAAACGCTCTTCTCCCATGCTCCTCGCTGATCTCACCTGGCCTGACATTGCCGCCCTGAACAAAGACACCCCTGTTGTTTTCCCCGTCGCCGCGCTGGAGCAGCATGGGCGGCACATGCCGGTCTTCACGGACTCGATGCTGATGGGGGAGATCGCGCGGCGGGCGGAGGTGGAGCTGGGGGAGGAGGTGCTGTTTGCGCCGCTGCAATGGCTGGGGAACTCGCACCACCACATGGAATTTCCTGGGACGATGTCGGCGGAGCCCCGGGTGTATCTGGATCTGCTCGGCGGGATGCTGGAGAATTTCATCGCCCATGGCTTCAAGCGGCTGATCATCCTGAACGGGCATGGGGGGAATGATGTGCCGGGGAAGCAGGCGGTCTTCGAGATGCGGCAGAAGCATCGCTCGCGCCGTGATCTGCTGCTGCTCTTCGCCACTTACTGGAATCTGGTGCCGGAGCCGGCGGGGGCGCACCCGGATCTGAAGCAGCAGGTGATGGGTCATGCCTGCGAGTGGGAGACCTCCATGGTCCTGCGGATCGCCCCGCATCTGGTGAAGGGGCACAGGACGGTGGGCGAGGTGCCGTTTGGCAATCCCTTCGAGCCTGCCTCGCGCGGCTGGATCATGACGGACCGCAGTGTGCCGGGGCATGTCGGTGATCCGACGACGGCGAGCGCGGAGAAGGGGGAGGCGCTGTTTCAAACCTTCACCGCTGGCACGGTGGCGATGCTGCGCCGGGTGATCGCGTGGGACGGGAAGAGCTGGGAGGGCTGAGGGGGAAGGGAATGACGAATGAGTAAGTCCGAATGACGAAGTTCTGAGGGAAGGGTATGCGCTCTTCGGGTCAGGTTTCGTCATTCGAGCTTCGTCATTCTCCCAAGCGCCCAAAGACCGCTCTCATGCTGGCCCGTTGCCTGCTGGTGACTGGATTGTGCCTTGAGAATCCCGGCGTCCGGGGCCAAGCGTCACGCCCCCAACCCCATGCGTAAAACCAAGATTCTCTGCACCCTCGGCCCTGCGACGGAAAGCGCCGAAGTCATCGCCAATTTGATCGCCAAAGGCGCGGACATCATCCGCCTGAACATGAGCCACGCCTCCCACGACTGGGTGCGCATGGTCTATGGCCGCGTGCGCGAGGCGGCCAACAGCGTCGGGCGTGAGATCGCCGTGCTGATGGACCTCACCGGCCCCAGCATCCGCACAGGCGATGTCGAACAAGCCTGGCAGCTCAAGGTGGGCGACGAGGTGGAGTTCCGCTGCACGCCTGATTTCCAGCCCACCATCGGCTACTCCTGCACGGTGAATTACCCTGATCTCGGCAAGGATCTGAAGCCCGGTGATGTCATCTTCATCGATGGCGGCATGATCCAGGTGAAAGCCCACACCGTCACGCCGAAGCACGTCATCAGCACCGTGCTCACGCAGGGGGAGATGAAAAGCCGCCGCCACATCAACCTGCCCGGCGTGGATGTCCGCCTGCCGCCTTTGACGAAGAAAGACTACGCCGATCTCGACCTCGGCGTGGAGCTGGGCGTCGATTACTTCGCGCTCAGCTTTGCCCGTGAGCCCGGCCACATCCAGCACCTGAACCTGCTTTTAGAGCAAAAGGGCAGCAAAGCCCGCGTCATTGCCAAGATCGAAAACCAGCAGGCGCTCAAGAACATCGACACCCTCGTGGAGGCCAGCGGCGGCATCATGATCGCCCGAGGCGACCTCGGCAGCGAGTGCCCCATCGAGGACCTGCCGCTCATCCAGCGTCACATCGTCGAGCGCTGTTCTTTCCATGGCCGCAAGGTCATCGTCGCCACCCAGATGCTGGAAAGCATGATCGAAAACCCCGTGCCAACCCGCGCGGAGGTCACGGACATCTTCAACGCCGTGATCGAGCAGGTGGATTGCGTCATGCTCTCCGGTGAAACCAGCGTCGGCCGCTATCCTGAAAAGTGCGTCGAGATCCTCGACAACGTCATCCGCCGCATTGAGCAGAAGTATCCGTCTGGTCGCTTCGCCAGCGATGCCCCGCTCAAGACGAACAAACACAAGACCGTCAAAGCCGCCATCCTGCTCGCGAACAGCATCCCCGGCTCGAAACTCCTCGTCTTCACCCTGCGCGGTGTCATGGCGCACCTGCTCGCCCATCAGCGCCCTGAGTTCGCCCCCATCTTCGCCTTCACGCCGAAGCTCTACGTCAGCCGTGCGCTCGTCACTGCGCGTGGCGTGCAGCCCTACGTCATGGAGTTCGTCGAAGGTCAGCCGGACAAATCCATCCGCGATGCCATCGCCCTGCTTCACAAACACGGTCTCGTCAAAACCGGCGACCCTCTCGTGATCCTCAGCGATGCCCTCTACGACGGCAACAATGTCGATGCCATCCTGCTGCAGGATGCGTGAGGCTAGTGCCCCGCGATTCAGCAAAATGAGGGGCAGACATCCGGCCGTGGAGCGCGGAATTCCGATTCCGCAGCATCTCGCCCGCAGGTTGCGTCATGAATAAAACCGGGTGTTCCGCTCGCGCTGCCGGTCTTCGGCTTGAAGACACGACAAAGCTGCTCTTGCGACCATGGGTGCTAACGATCTGCTGCGGAATTGGAATTCCGCGCTCCGTCAGACTGCGGATGCTATGCCAAAGACCTTGATCACCTCACCAGCCCCTCAGGCAGCTCCTTCAGCCGTTCCACGCCGGTGACGTCGTGGAAGAACCAGGGTTTTCCGCCTGCCTTTTTGTAGATCACGGTGCGGCTGGCATACTTCGCGCCGTCATGTTCCTTGTATTCGGTGAAGCGGTAAAAGTCGCCGCGCCAGTCGAGGCGGTGGAGGAGGCTCGTGGTTTTGTCGAAGTAGAAATCCATCGCTGGATCGACGCTTCCGCTCACACGCAGGCCGAAGCAGGTTTTACCGTCGTCGGTCATGTCAGGGATGACTTCGACCTTCGACTCCGGCGCAGTGAAGATGCCGAGCGTCCAGGCCCAGACGTCATACTTGGCCGGTTCTTCAGCCCGCTCCTTTTTGCCGAGCCACCAGTACTTCGGCGGCTCGATCACCGAGGCACGCGTAGAGCGCTTTTTGCCCTCCGCAGGTTCGGGAGTTGCTCCGAAATGGAAGATCTCCTGGATGCGGAAAAGGGTGAGCAGCTTGTCCTTTCCGCCTGCTGCCGTCAGCACCTGATCGACGAGCGGTTTTGGATCCGCCGTTTGGGCAGAAAGGCTGGTGGTGAGCAGAAAGAGCGGCAGCAGGAGTCGATGAATCATGATGAGTGAAGGGAACGAGACTGGGACAAAAACTTATCTGACCTCCTCCACCAAGGTTCGTCTTGCATCCGGAGGCCGCTTCCGCTTTCACTCGCGTCATGGACGCCGACAGCAATGACCTGCCCGATCTCATCACGCTCACGCAACTGCGCCAGATCGCCGGCCCCGTGCCGCAGCCTTACCGTGTGCAGGTGCAGGTGGACAATCGTGCGGAGAAGCTCACCTCCGGCGGCAGTCCGTTCTTTGAGGTAAAGCTCGCCGATGGAGGTGACTCGCTTGTCTGGCGGCTCTTTGACAGCAATCCCATGTTCAATGAAGCCCGCACACTCACTCGCGGTGCCTTCATCGAGATCACCGCTCAATGGGTGGACACTGGCAAGTATGGCATCGAGCCGCGTCACCCGCAGATGCGCCCTTTGAGCGAAGAAGAAAAAGGCACCCTGCTCGGTGGTGATCCTGATTTGCTAGCACGGCAGCGTGTGGATTATGCGGACATCGAGAGCTTCGTCGCCGCGATCCGTGATCCACGACTGCGCGGCGTGTGCAGTCTGTTTTTAGAGAAGCATGGAGAGCGCTTCAAACGCACCGCTGCGGCTCGTGAAAACCATCATGCACGGCGTGGAGGGCTGGTGGAACACGTCGCCCAAATGATGCGCTGCGCGCTCGCCATCGCCGGAGCGTATCCGAACCTGAATCGCGATCTACTCGTCGCCGGTGTACTCTTCCATGATTGCGGCAAGCTTTGGGAGAACTCGTATCCCGAAGCCAGCTTCGCCATGCCGCATCAATTGCACGGCGAGATGCTCGGACACATCACGCTCGGTCTGGAGCTCGTGAACAAGCTCTGGCGTGATCTGCTGGAGCGCCCGGAAGCTGCCGAGTGGGCAACATTGGAGCCTGCGAGTGAGCACGTCCGTCTCCACCTGCTCCATCTCATCGCCGCACATCATGGCGAGCTGCAATTTGGCTCCCCGGTGCTGCCAAAAACACCCGAAGCTTTCGTGCTGCACCATGTCGATAACATTGATGCGAAGCTCGAAATGCTGCGACGCGGCTACCAAAACTCCAAGGAACTGGCTCCCGGTATTTTTGAGCGCTTCCGCCCGCTGAATGTGAATGTCATCGCCCCGCTGGCAGCCATGCCGGAGGTCGTGATTCCCGCTGAGTCGGCTGAGTGAGCATCGGTTCCAAAATCCGCCGTTTTTGATAACGGTCCGCGCCTTGCCACTTCGGATTCCCGTCCTAGTCTCCGCCCCTCTTCCCCCCAATGACTGATTTCCTCTCGTTCCTCGCCGTCAATCCCTTCGATCTCTCCTGGATCAACTCCCCCGAAGCCTGGATCGCCCTGCTGACACTCACCGTGATGGAGATCGTGCTCGGCATCGACAACATCGTCTTCATTTCCATCCTGGTGGACAAGCTGCCGGCGGAGGAGCGTCCACGCGCCCGCTTCCTCGGTCTGGCCTTTGCCATGGTCACCCGCATCCTGCTGCTGCTCAGCATCACCTGGGTCATGCAGCTCAAAGAGCCACTCTTTGCTTTGTTCGGACATGAGGTCTCAGGCAAGGATTTGATCCTCATCCTCGGCGGTCTCTTCCTGCTTTGGAAGAGCACCAAGGAGCTGCATCACAAGATCGAAGGTCAGGAAGAGGAAAGCCATGATGGCAGCAAGGGAAGGGCTGCTCTCGGTGCCATCCTCGTGCAGATCGCCATCCTCGACATCGTCTTCTCTCTCGACTCCGTCATCACGGCGGTGGGCATGGTGGATGATGTGATGGTGATGATCATCGCCGTCATGATCGCCGTCGGCTTTATGATGGTCTTCGCCGGTGCGGTGAGTGATTTCATCAGCCGCCATCCGACCGTGAAGGTACTCGCGCTTTCCTTTCTGCTGCTCATCGGCACCACGCTCGTGGCGGAAGGCTTTCACGTTCACTTCCAGAAAGGCTTCGTCTATTTCGCCATGGCCTTCTCCATCTTTAACGAGATGCTGAACATCCGCATGAAGACCAAGGCTGAGAAGAAAAAGCTCGCCGAAGGCCGGTAAGACTGCGGCAAGAAAGGCACCTCAGCAGGCGACTCCTCGCCTGCCATGAAATTGCTCCTGCCGCTCCTCTTCGTCGCTGCCGCCCTTGTCTATGCGGTGGATCAACCCGCTGCTGTTTGGAAAGCCGGTGCGGCGAGTGCCAAGATCACGCCCGAGGGCTCCATGTGGATGGCGGGCTATGCCGGACGCACGAAGCCATCCGAAGGCGTGGAGCTGGATCTCTACGCCAAAGCTCTCGTGGTCGAGGACACCAGCGGCGGAAAGCTCGCCGTCATCACCATGGACCTCATCGGCGTGCCGAGAAACGTGCGGCTGCATGTCGCCGAGCAGGTGCAGAAGCAGTTCGGCATCGCCCCTGAGCGACTCGCCATCAATGCCAGTCACACTCACAGCGGCCCCGAGCTGCGAACGAGCAATCTCAACGGCACCGATGATCCCGCGAAGCGTGAAGCCGAGGCTGGTGCCTACACCGACAAGCTTCAAGACACTCTCGTCAGCCTTGTCGGTGAAGCTTTGAAGAAGTCCGCTCCCGCCACGCTCCACTACAGCAAAGCCCGCTGCGGAGTCGCCATGAACCGCCGCACTCCGAATGGCAGCGGCGGCTGGAACAACTTCCCCAATCCCGATGGTCCCGTGGATCACGCCGTGCCTGTGCTGAAGGTGGCCGATGCTGTGGGCAAGGAGATCGCGTTCGTCTTTGGTTATGCCTGCCACTGCACCACACTCGGCCATCAGAAATTTAGCGGCGACTATGCCGGCTATGCGCAGCAGGCCCTGGAGTCTGCCCATCCCGGGGTGACCGCCATGTTCATGAACGGATGCAGCGGAGATCAGAACCCCTATCCACGCCGCACGATGGAGCTGGCCGAGACCCATGGGAAAAGCCTCGCCACCTCCGTCGAGGCCGCTTTGACCACGAACATGATCGCGCTCAGCGGCAGCATCCGCGCCGGGTTGCGCGAGATCCCACTCGCCTACGACACTCTGCCTAGCCGTGAGCAATTGCTCGAAAAGCAAAAGTCCTCCATCGCCCTCGACAAAGCCCATGCGGGCCGCGTGCTCGCACGCCTGGATCGCGATGGCAAACTACCGCAAGACTACCCCTATCCCGTTCAGGTCTTGCGCCTCGGCGATCAGCTCACCTGGGTCACGCTCGGCGGAGAGGTCGTCGTGGATTACTCACTGCGTCTGAAATCCGAAATCAAAGACCCCATCGTCTGGGTCAGTGCCTACACCAACGATGTCCCCAGCTACATTCCCAGCCATCGTGTCTGGAAAGAAGGCGGTTATGAAGGTGGAGATGCCATGAAGTGGGGCACGCACCCCACACGCTGGAGCGAAAAGGTCGAAGACCACATCATCAGCACTGTGCATGACCTGCGACAGAGCCTGAAGTGAACCAACTCACCTCTCCACCGGCTTTTCAGGCGTGCTAAGCACGAGCTGATACAGCGCCAGATCCAGCCAGCGCCCAAATTTGTAGCCAGCCTCACGGATGTGCCCGCAAGCAGTGAAGCCCAGCTTTTCATGCAGAGCGATGCTCGTGGCATTCTGCGCATCGATCACGCCGATCATCATGTGGTAGTCCTGCTGCTGCGCCTGCTCGATCAGTCGTTGAAGGATCGCCTTCCCCAGCCCCAGCCCACGAAAACGTCCATCGACATAGATCGAGTGCTCCACGCTATACTTGTAGGCCGCATGAGGTCGAAACGGTCCATAACTGCCAAAGCCCATCAGCTCGCCCGAATCACTCAACACACCAAGGATCGGCAGTTTCGCTCTCTCTTTCCCCTCAAACCACGCCTCCATGACCTCAGTCGAACGTGGCACATAATCATAAAGCGCCGTCGAGTTCACAATGGCGTCATTGAAGATCGCCTGGATGCCTTCCAGGTGGTCACGAGTGCAGTCGATCCAGGTCATGGTGGTGGATCAAGGAGCCGGAAACACGGTGAAGCCGAGAAACAAGGCCGCTTTCCGCAAGCCTTTATCGGTGCTTACCACTTCGGATTCATTCGCTCGTCTGGCAGCGGCGAGGTGGAGCCCGTCATTGGTGCGGAGGAAGATTGGAGGGCTTTGACTCAGGCATGTATCCAAAATGTCATAAAACTCAGCCTCCAGCTCTGGCGTGATGGTTTCTTCGACAAACTGCCCTGAATCGATCAGTGAGCAAAACAAGGCGTGCAGGGTCTTTGTGGAGCCAGGACTCAGTGAGCCCTCTGCCTCACGCCGACGCAAAACGGTGCGCAGTTCGAGCCTGCCGGTCTCACAAACTGTGATGAGCCGAGCATTTGCTGCGTGCGTTTCAAAAGCGAGGCTGTCCACTTCCTGAACATACAGCTTCGCGAGCGCCGAGGTGTCCCAGTAGCTCATGGGATTAGCTGCGGATTTCGGTGATCAACTGCTCCACGGATGTGCCGGGCTTTCCGGTGGAGCAGGCTTCTCTCATCTGCCTGACCTCATCAAGCCAGGTCGGACGTTCTGGTGAGACTGGCTTTTGCACGGTAGGAGCAGCCTTCAGACGTGCTTGCAGCCAAGAGAGCAGCGACCACTGATCTTGCGCAGGCAGATCAGCCACGGCGGACTCGATTTGAACTAGGGTGCTCATGCGGATGATTTTAATCGGTGACGCTGGTCTGGCAACTCTGGAAAGGGGTGAGGAGATGACCCAAAGGGTTAGGCCGCCGCCATCTTCTGCAAAGCCCCACCCGTGACGCGCATGATGCGCCAGTCGCTTTTCATGTCGGCTCCGAGGCTGTGGTAGAAGTCGATGGCGGGCTGATTCCAGTCGAGCACGGTCCATTCGTAGCGACCGCAGCCGCGCTCGACGGCCAGCTTGGCGACGGCGGTGATGAGGGCTTTGCCCAAACCGCAGCCGCGATGGGCGGGCTGGACGTAGAGGTCCTCCAGATGAATGCCGGGCCGAGCGAGGAAGGTGGAGTAGTTCTGGAAGAAGATCGCCATGCCTGCGGGCACGCCGTCCACGCAGCCGATGAGTGCTTCGGCGATGCGATTCGGGCCGAAAAGCGTCTCGCGGAGGCTCTCGACCGTCGCGACGACCTCGTGGGTGAGCTTTTCATACTCGGCCAGCTCGCCGATGAGCTGAAGCAGGAGAGGTGCGTCGGATTCGACAGCGGGTCGGGTAGTGATGGTGGGCTTCACATCGCAGCCATGTCACTTCTTTGAGAGCTCCGCCACCTTCTCGGCGAGCTTTTCGAAGCTGAGTCGATCACCATTGTTCTTGCCGATGTAGCGGAAGACTTCTTTGCCATCGGGCCCGAGCAGGACGGTGGCGGGGTAATGCACGACCTGGCCGTGGAAAGCGTAGCCATCGGGGATGTCGAAGGCTTTTGCGAGCTTCGCGTTCGAGTCCCGGTAGATCGGGTGCTTCGTCAGCTCCTCGGCGGGCAGTTTGGCAGCCCAAGCTTCGATCTCGCGGTCCGTGTCCGGCTTGAGAAAAAGCTGCACGACATTCGGCAGCGACGCTGCTTTGGCGAAGTGATCGCGCGTGTGGCGCAGGCAGACGGGGCACTCGGTTTTCAGGAGGAAATGCACGGCCACATATTTTCCCTTCGCCTCTTTCAGCGTGAAGCTCTCCGAGCCCGTGGCCGACTTCACGGTGAAGTCCTCCGGGTTGGCGGCGACGGCGCTGGAGGAAATGAGCAGGAGGAAGAGAAGGAGTTTTTTCATGGAGGTGATGGCTATCAGCCTCCATGAGAGAACGGTTTCCCTGCGTTATTCCAAGCCCGTGAGCCTTCAGATCACTTGCCCGGTGCTTTCGGTGTCACTGTATAGCGCGCAGGATTCTTTTCATAAGTGTCCATGCAATCTACACAGCAGAAGGCCACATTGCCCTTTTCGGTAAAGATGCGGTAGATGATGCGGACGGCATTGCCATCGACAGGGCATTTGTCGTTGATGGCGGGACCGCCTTTGGCGAAGACGGCGGTGACGCTCACAAGAGCGAGCAGGAGGGCTGGGATGAGTGCTTTCATGGTGCTTGGTTTTGGATGTTTGGGCCGCTGGGTGAGGCGGCTGTCTGAGGCCAAAACGAGCAGCCCTCCAGTTTCCTAGAGGGCCGCCAAATGCTGCACATGGATGCGCAAACCGCGCACAATCAGGCATCAAAACGGGATGTCGTCGCCTTCGAGACCATCGGTGATCGGGCCTTCGCCGAAGTCGTCCTGCTGGGCAGGCGCGGGGCGCTGAGGTGGCCGCTGCTGCGGAGGTGCGGAGCGTTGATAACCACCGCCTCCCCCTTGCTGAGGCGCGGGGCGGCGCTGCTGCTGCGGAGGCGGAGCGCTGTAGCCGCCTTCGTCATCACCACCACCTTGATAGCCACCACCGCCACCACCTCCTCCTGCGGCCCCACCTTTGCTGTCGAGGAACTGCATGTTCTCACACACGATACGGACTTTGGTGCGCTTCTGTCCGGTGGCCTTGTCTTCCCACGAGTCCATTTGCAGACGGCCCTCGATGAAGACGGAGCGGCCTTTGGCGAGATACTGCCCGGCGAGTTCGGCCTGCTTATTCCAGAGCACGATGTCCAGGTAGGTCACTTCCTCCACGCGTTCACCGCTGTCGGACAGGTAGCGGCGATTCACAGCGATCGCCATGTCGCACACAGCGGTTCCTTTCGGCGTGAACCGCACCTCGGGGTCGCGGGTGAGGTTGCCGATGAGCATGACTTTGTTGAGGGAGGCCATAAGACTGCCACCTTAGCCATTCGCGGGCTCCGGGGGCAACATTTTTGTCATGTTTGGGGGCAAAGCTGTGCCGCCAAGGGGGCAAACGGGCATCTCCGGCCCACTTTGACCTTTTGACGAAGCTTGACCGTCTCTGCCACTATTTCAGCGGGTGCTGTTTCAGCAGCTCGTCGGTGGTGTAAAACATCATGCGGCCTGGCTGGGCGGCGCGGACTTTCTTCACCTCCTCGGCACTGACGGGGCCGGCTTTGTTGCCGAAAGTGTTGCGGACAAAGGTGAGCACGCTGGCCACTTCGTCATCCTTCAGCATCCCGGCGAAGGGGGTCATCGGTACCTGCCCGTCGAATTTTTTGCCTGCGACCTCGATGGGTCCCATGAGACCGTAGAGCACGATCTTGATGGAGCGCTCGCTGTCGGTGAGCCATTCGCTGTTCGAGATCGGCGGGAAGGCGGGGGCGAGGCCGTTGCCATCACCACGATGGCAGGTCATGCAGCTTCCTTCTCGATGATAGACTTCCTGGCCCGCGAGGAATTGCTTCTTTGCGGCGGCATCGAGATGCGCTGGTGCAGGCACGGGGACATACTCCACCAGTGGTTTTTCGGCGATGCCGGCGAGACGATCCGCCGCGGTCTTCGCGGCTTCCTTGCTCCAGACATCGAGCGGTTTCGCACTGGCCGTGGCGACGATCTTTTTCGCGGCGGGGATGTCTGTCATCCATGAAGCGGCGACGATGGCCTCCAGGCGCACGCGGCCATGTTCGTCATTGGCGGCTTTTTCCAGCAGCGCGGCGTGATCGGCGACCTTGTGCATGTTGTAGCGCAGCACACGCAGGGCAGCGGCGCGGGCGTGGAAATCACTGGAGGCGAGCATCTCGCGCAGGAGACCTTCATCAGTCTGATTGAGACCCCAGGTGACCCAGAGAGCCTCGAGTTTGGCATGGACGTCGGTTTGCTCAGCAGCCCAGGTTTTGACAGCAGGAAGCACCTCGCTGGCAGGGTGACTGCGCAGCTCACGGCGCGTGCGGTAGCGGGTGCGCAGCTCGGGTTCCTTCAAGTTGTTGAGCAAGGTAGCCATGGGTGCTCCATCGACGGGCACAGGCTTGATGAGCGGGCGTGAAGGATAGGTGATGCGGTAGATGCGGCCGTGGACATGGTCGCGCAGCGGGTCGCGTGCATTGTGCTGCATGTGGCCGATGAGTACGTTATGCCAGTCAATGACATAGAGGCTGCCATCAGGCGCGAACTCGATGTCCACAGGACGGAAGTTGCCGTCGGTGCTCTTCAGCAGGTCATGGCGGAAGGTGGTCTTCCAGCCGGTGCCATCGTCTTCGATCTGGTGCTGTTTGATGCCGAGGAAACCGATGGCGTTGGCGAGGATGATGTCACCCTGCACTTCATCAGGGAAGTGACGCGAGGAAACGATTTCGAGGCCTGAGGTGGGGCGCACGCTTTGGCCTTTTGGCACGAGATCCGGCGTGGAAGGTGTTTTGCTGCCGAAGGAAGGCTTCACGGAGACGGGCAGGCCCCAGTTCATGCTGGTGCCGGAGGTGTGGAGGAAGAAATCCTGGCCCCATTTGTCGAAGACGAAGCCCCAGGGATTGGGGATGCTCATCTGGATGGTGCGCTCGAGCTGACCGCGCTGCGGGCTGTAGCGGAAGAAACCACCATCGACACAGCGGACAGGGCCGTAAGGCGTCTCGATGTTTGAATGGAGGAAGACACCCTCACAAAGCATGAACGCACCGCTCGGATCGGCGGTGTAGGCGCTGATGGCGTGGTGAGTGTCGTGCGTGTCGAAGCCGCCAAGGATGATCTCGGTGCTGTCCGCCTTGTCGTCGCCATTCGTGTCGCGGATGAGCACGAGATTGGGCTCCTGCGAGACATAGACACCCTCCGGCGCGAACTCGAAGCCGATGGGCAGATGCAGCTTGTCGGCAAAGATGGTTTCCTTGTCCGCCCTGCCGTCGCCGTTCGTGTCTTCGTAGATCAAAATCTTGTCATCAGGCAGGGCATCACCGGGGCGATAGTGTGGATAGGTCGGCATGGTGGCGACCCAGAGGCGGCCTTTGTCATCAAAGGAAAGCTGCATCGGGTTCGCCAGATTTGGGAACTCCTTCTCACTGGCGAACAGCTCCACCTTGTAGCCCTCCGGCACTGTCAGCGACTTCACCGCTTCCTCGCCATAAAGGTAGTCTTTGCTGCCGTTTTTCACGCTTGGCTGGTAGTTCGTCGGCACTTCGGCGAGCTTGTGCGTCTTGCTGTCATCGACCGTAAGATCCTTCTTTTTACCGGTGGCGACATCATGGATGAGCTGATCACGGATGGCGGTCATCTCGCGGGTCTTCTTCACTTCATCCGGGTAGTTCTGCGGGCCGAAGGGCTCGTAGCGCTGACCGTGGGTATGGACGCCGTTGATGAGGTTGTAGTCGTTGTTCCAGAAATAATCCTTCTCCTTCACGGCGGCATTCAGCAGCGCGGGATCGGCCTTCGATTCACGGGACTGATGCCCGTAAAGGCCCGTGGCGAGGATCTCAGCGACGTGCTTGTAGCCTTCTTCGTTCGGCACAAAACCTCCCGTTGTGAGTGGCTGCGTGGCCTTGTCAAAAAGGGCCTTCGTCGGCGAGAAGAGGTCGATGAAAGTCAGCCCGTGCTTCTTTGCCACGGTCTCCACGGCAGCCGCATAGAGGATCAGGTTGGCGTTCTCCTTGTCGCCATTCGGCAGGTCCCGCTTTGCAGACTGATTTTCATACGCGATGGGGCTGACGAGCACGAGTCGCGGAGCCGTTTTGCCATTGTAGGCTTTGCTCAGCGAGTGCTGCACCCACGCGTCGAGTTCCGCCTCGAAGTTCCCGACCTTATTCGCGCCATCGAAGGATTCATTGTAGCCAAAGAAAGCGACGATGGTGTCTGCCTTCAGGAAAGCCAGCCACTCGTCTGGCATCGGGAAGAATCCCTTGCCCTTGTGGACGTTTTTGTCCGGATGAAACTTCTCCGCGCCCGGGAAAGCCCATTGCGTGACACGGGAGGGATGCGGCCTGAAGCCCGGCGTGTCGCCGACATGCCCCATGTTGCGGACGAACAACTTCTGGTCGGGATAGCGCAAATGCAGCTCCGTCTCGATGCGGCCATAATAAACGTCACGCTCGGCCAGGCCGTTTCCGATCAAGACGATGCGCTCCTCCTTCTCTGGTGGAGCAACCGTCTGCGGGCGTTTCGCCGTGGCCGCATCTGGCACAGGCATGATCGCATGCGTTGCATTCGCAGGGGCAGTGTTATTGGCAGCAAAGCCGGTCGAAACGGCAAGCGCGAGGGTCAGGAGGCTGGATCTGAGCATGGGCTGGTTTGGGGATTCTCCATCAATCCACCGCAAAAGCCGCTACCGGACAAGAAATCTCTGTCGTGTTCATCAAACGGGCGATGAGTCGGCCGAGAGGCAAAGGGCATGTGCTGCTTTCTGCCGGTGCCACCGCCCGCAGCGCAATCGCTAAAGTAGCGATTGGAGTTCCTTGGACGATCTCGTGGATGATTTGGGTAAGAAGCTGATGGCGGCTTTTCAGTGTTTTGAGTCCAAGATCAGCCCAAACAAACCTCTTCAAACCAACTCATGAAGTCTCTCCACCTCGCTCTCCTGGCTTGTTTCACGTTTTCGGCCTCCGCGGCTCCGATCGAATCCGATCTGTGCATCTACGGCGGCACGAGCGCGGGTGTGATCGCGGCGGTGCAGGCGGCGAAGATGGGGAAGAAGGTCGTGCTGGTGGAGGCGGGGCAGCATCTCGGTGGCATGAGCGTGGAGGGGCTGGGCGGCACGGACATCGACAACCAGCCGTTTCGGAACAGCCCGGCGGTGGGCGGGCTGGCGCTGGATTTTTATCGGCGCATCAGCGCGCACTACGGTCGCTCGGCGAAGTTTGAGGCGATGCTCGCGGCGGGTGGCAAGGACACGTCGCTGTGGCGCTTCGAGCCGCATGTGGCGGAGGCGGTTTGGGAGGCGTGGGCGAAGGAAGCGGGCATCACGGTGCTGCGCGGCCATCGCTTGAAGGAAACGGCGGGCGTGACGAAGGACGGCGCACGCATC
>Ga0209480_10001023_pt1 | contig 21022 bp, 16 predicted proteins | sample JI61114C2DNA_FD_187501 | JGI IMG/M metagenome (GOLD analysis project Ga0209480, IMG submission 187501) | Wastewater effluent complex algal communities from Wisconsin, to seasonally profile nutrient transformation and Carbon sequestration -... | ecosystem: Engineered > WWTP > Effluent > Algae... | reverse complement strand
CGGCCTGTTTCGTGAGGTCGCCTGCTGCTTCTGGAAGGAGGAGCCCAACATGCGCGAGGTGTATGAGTCCGTGGACAGCGACGAGATCTACATCGTGCCGAACTTCATCAGCGAGGGATACTTCTGCCAGCAGGTGCTCCCGCGTGAGCTGCGGCTGGATGGCCCCACCACGCAGCGCGGCACCCGCACCATTCATTACTGTGATCCCGTGGGCATCCACCCGAACATGACCCGCCTGCTACTCCAGCGTGCGGATGAGATTGCCCCCGGTGTGCCGCGTGATCAGACGAGCCTCATCATCGTCGGTCACGGAACCAATCTGAATGAGAACAGCACGAAGGCCATCCAGGATCAGGTGAAGCTTATCCGTGAGGGCGGCTACGGCTTCGCCGAAGTCGTCGATGCCTACATGGAGGAGGCCCCGCTCGTCTCTGACTGGGACAAGCTCACCACCGCACCGCATGTCGTCGTCGTGCCCTTCTTCATCGCCGATGGCCTGCACAGCTTCCAGGACATCCCTGTTTTGTTAGGCATTGAGCAGGAGACCGGCAAAGCACTGAGCCAGATGGATGTCTTCCGTCACAATCCCATCCCGCTTCGTGACCGCCAACTCTACTACAGCTCCGCCATCGGCACCGAGCCGCTGATGGCCGAGGTCATCCTCGATCAAGTGCGTGACTTCGACACGAAGCACGGGAGGAATAACGAAGCACGAATGCCGAATGACGAACTGAAGAAGGCTCTCGCGCGCTGGCTGGAGGAAGGGCGAGATGTGATCGGGCAGGTCAAGATCGTCAAGGATGGCCAAGGCTTCGTGCTAAGGCACATCGAAGACAGCGCTGACTCGAGCTTGGACTACTTCGGCAATGCCGAGGATGCTCGGGAGATCGCCCGCTGCGATGCGGCTGGGGAGTTCCGACCGATCAAAACAGCCCCGACCTTGAAGCGCGGCTGGCAGCTTGATCTCCGCAGCCTGAGTGAGCTTCAACTCGCGCTCGAGTTCTTCTACCCCGCCGCCGTCGGCATGGCCATGGCTCATGAGAAAGGCACCTTGGAGCCCGTGTCTCTGCGTTCGTTGTTGGGCCGCCAGACTGGCATGTATCGCTTTGCCAATGGCATCAACGATGAGCAGGCCAGCGAGATCATCGGCAAATGCTGCGACAACGCCACCAAGTGCCTACGGCGCATCGTCTTTACCCTTGATGAAACTCAAAGCCTCGGTGGTCCGGCCTCCGCCAAGCTCGGACTCGAAGCCGGGCAGGTGGCAGGTCAGGGGGGCAGCATCCCGCTCCTGTGCATGGAGGCCTGCAATCACATCGTCTCCGCCGCCCGTGGTGTTGCGCGGAAGAACTTCGAGCAGAAAGAGTCCGTCTAAAAAGAAGGGGCGCTTATTAGCGCCCCCTCCTGAAACTCATCACGCCGCCTTCTTCTTGGCAGCTCCCCTGCCCTTCGCGGCAGGCTTGGCTTGAGTGGAGACACGAACTTCGATCTTCACTTCGGCGGGCTGATTGGCCTTGTAGATCTCGTCTTCGAGAGCAGCGGCCTTTTGCAGCAGCTCGGCTTCCTTGGCCTTGCCTTCACCATTCCACCAGTTTTCAAAAGCGGCCTTGTCTCCAGCGCGGAGCTTGCCTTTGCGCTGGCCATAGAGATTACGCAGCGGGCGGATGGCTTCGTCGTTGCGCTGTTTGTTCAGCGCGATGACACGCTGGGCCTGCGCGAGGGTGGCTGACTCGGGATCGCTCTGGAGTTCGATCTTTTTGCCGAGCTGGATGTGATCCCAGGTGCCGACGAGCTGGCCGTTTTCCAGCACGTCGTAGCGACCAGGCTGGAGTCCGGTGACGGTGAAGACTTCACCGCTTTTGCGATGACCTGAGGCGGTGAGGGTGGCTCCGAGTTTGGATTCATCCAGCACGGCCCAGGGGAGACACTTCGGCTGAAGGGTGAGGGAGACGGACTTGCCGACTTCACCACCGGTGAGGGTGACGCTGCTGCCAGCGCTAGCGGTGGCCTTCCACGCGCCATTCACGGGAGTGGCCATGACATTCCACACGGAGCCGGGCTCTTCAAAGGCCTCGATCATCGAGTAAGACATGACGAAGGAACCATCGCCGCCGGGATGGATGGCATCGGCAATGAGGGTGAAGTTCGGGTCTTTGCGGCGACCATCGGTGGTCAGCTTGTTCAGCGGGCCGAAGAGGTCGATGAAGCCGTAACCGCGCTTGCGGGCGACTTCCTGGCCCCACTTGCCGAAGTAGGCGAGCACGGCGTTGTAGTTGTCCGGGGTTTTGTTTTTTCCACGAGCCGGGTCCTTCGCCACCATCTGCTCAAAGGCCTGATGATCAAACATGGTAGGGCTCATGAGAAAGACGCGCACTTTGAGCTCGTCGAGGCGGTCGAGCAGCTTCGTCATGCCATCGGCATAGGTTTTGAAGATCTCGGGGCTGAAGTCCTGATACGCGCCGTCATTCATGCCGAGCAGGACGGTGGCGACGGTGGGCTTGAAGCTGGCGATGTCGTCATCGAAGCGCGCCAGAGCATCAGCAGCACGATCACCGCTCACACCGGCATTGCGGAAATGAATCCTGAGCTTCGGGTAACGGGTATAATAGAAGTCTTCCACATACTGGGTGTATTGGCACTGATGGGTGATCGAGTCGCCGATCCAGATGACGCGGTCGCCGTCCTTCAAGCCGAGACCGGCAGGCTGTGGTGCGGGTTTGGCGACGAGCTTCGGAGCCTGGGCGAGACTGCCAGCCGCGAGGCCGAGACTGGCGATGAGAGTAAAAACAAAACGTGTTTGCATGAGGTAGGGCGGAGCAAACGCGCCCAGCCGCCGCAGCTATCGGACAAACTTCGCCATCGCCCGGAGATCACTCAGCATGAGTAAATTCGTCTGCTGCCAGCGTACTCTGCCCATCATGCTCCGTCCCTGCCTCCTCTTCGTCATTTGCCATTCGCCATTCGTCATTCAGGCGATCGCCGCGCCCATCAACTACGAGAAGGAGATCCTGCCTTTCCTCAAAGACAACTGCATCGCCTGCCACAACAAGACCACCACCAAGGCCGGGCTGAACATGGAGTCGCCAGAACTCATGTTTAAAGGTGGGGAGAACGGCAAAGGCATCGAGGCAGGAGCAGGTGCCAAGAGCCTCATCTACCAGGCTGCGGCTGGCGACTGGGACTCCGAGATGCCGCCGAAAGGAAACAAGGTCGGCGCGGTGCCGCTGGATGATGCCGAACTGGCTTTGCTGAAGCAGTGGATCGACGAAGGGGCGCATCACTCCGGGCGGCAGGAGCGCGTCATCTCCTGGGAGCCTTTGCCGACGAGCTTCGCGCCCATCTTTGCCTCTGGCGTGACGCCTGATGGCAGCTTCGCCGCTGCGGCGCGTGGCAATCAAGTTTCCATCTACCATCTGCCCACCAGCACACTCGTGACACGCCTCACGGACGAGACTTTGATCAAGTCCGGCCTCTATAAAAACCCCGGTGTGGCGCACCGCGATCTCATTCCCGCCATCGCCTTTACTCAAGACGGCCAGCGATTGCTCACAGGCAGCTACCGTGAAGTAAAAATCTGGAAGCGCGCCGACAGCACCCTGCGCCCCGTGCCTGCACCGAAGGTCGTCGCTGCAGAAAAGTTCACGCTTGCCGTCGCAGCCGGAGACGCCGTGTCCCTCATTGATCAGGCCACCAGCAAACCCCTGCGTGACTTGAAGCATGGCGGCCCTGTCACCGCCTTTGTACTCAGTGCGGACGAGCAGCGCATCGCCACAGCGGGTGCTGATCATAAGATCAAGGTCTGGGAAACCGCCACTGGCAAGATGATGACGGAAATAGTGAGTGATGCGCAGGCAGACATGACACTCGCGGAGAAAGCGGATGCTCTCGCTAAAGCCACGGTCGAAGTGGCGTGGCAGAATGAGATGATCAAGAAGGCGGAGAAGGACGTGACCGACCTCACCGCGCGTCTAAAGAAGGCTAACGAACTGGCTGACCTCGCCAAAAAGGCCCTGGAAGACAAGAAGAAGGACATCCAGCCCAAGACCGACGTCAAAGTCGCTGCCGAGAAAGCCCTGAAGGAGATCGACGACCAGATCGCCAAGCTCCCAGCAGGCACCAAGCCCGACGAAGCGCTGACCAAGAAGCAGACCGAGGCGAAAGCGAAGGCCGAGAAAGCCGCCGCCGATGCCATGCTAGCCCAGGAAGCTCTGCCGCGTGCGGAAGCGGCGATCGTGGATACTGCAAATGAGATCAAGCTCGTCACCGAATCCAGCACCAAGGCAACGGCGACTGTCGCCGCGACGAAGGCCGCTGCCGAAGCCGCCAAGAAAGCTCAGGAGATGGCCACTGCCGCCAAGACCGAGGCCGAGAAGGCCCGCGCCACCGCCATCCCCGCGCTGAAGGCTCTCGCCTTCTCCCCGGATGGCTCCCAACTCGCCTCTCTGGATGGCACGAATCGTGTGCGAGTGTGGTCCACCGCCACTGGTCGCGGCATCCAGTCCGTCACCGTGGCAGATGCAGGCACGGCAGCATCCTTGGTTTGGCCGAGCACTGATGGCTGCGTGGTCACGGGTGATAAGGCCAGCGTGCTTTTGCCTGATCCTGCCAAAGCCGCGTGGAAGCTCGAGCGCACGCTCGGCACGGGCGATGGCAAGTCTCCCATCACCGACCGAGTCAATGCGCTGGCCTTCTCCCCCGATGGCAAAACGCTTGCCATCGGCAGCGGCGAGCCTTCCCGCAGCGGCGACATCTCCCTCTGGGACATGGCCTCAGGTAAGCTGACGAAGCGATTCGACGAACGCCATATCGACAGCGTGCTCACGCTCGCCTTCTCTCCCGATGGCAAGCACCTCGCCTCCGGTGGCGCTGACAAGGCCGTGCGCATCACCGAGTTGAGCAGTGGCAAGATGGTGAAGCTCTTTGAAGGCCACACGCATCATGTGCTCGGTGTCTCCTGGCGCGGCGATGGGCGCATCATCGCCAGTGCGGGCGCGGACAATGTCGTCAAAGTCTGGGACTGGACCAGCGGCGACCGCCGCAAGAACGTCGAAGGCTGGGACAAGGAAGTCACCGCCCTGCACTACCTCGGCAGCGGCGACCTCGCCGCCACCACCTCTGGCGATGCCAAGCTCCGCCTCATCAACAGCGACGGCGGCGAAGTCAAAGTCCTCGCCGGTGCCAAGGACTTCATGAACACCCTCAGCAGCACCCACACCGGAGATATCCTCGTCGCCGGTGGCGAGGACGGCATCCTCCGCGTCTGGGACGTGCTCTCCGGCAAAGAAATCCGCGCCTTCGCCGCGCAGGTGAAGTGAGCCGCTTATCGCAAACGGTAGGTCTTAGTTACGTACAGGTGACGATTCACCTTCGGCTTATCTGTGTTCGTCTCCACCCCGATATCGACCAGCACATCGTCACTGAACTTCAAAAACAGGCACTCCTTACGCCCCACGACGGCCCAACCTTTGGCCTCTGGTTCCACATCCTTGTGAACTTCCACCGCACCGCTTTGAAGCAATCGTCTCAAAACCTCATCTCGTGGCATACCACTCGAGAGCAACGTGGATGACACGGAAGTAGTGCAGCAACTGCACAACAAAACCGCGAACAGAACCGGCAGAGCAAGTGAGTGATAGCTCATGACGCGAGCAGTGGTTGATTCAGTTCTCCTTTGGACGAATGAGCAGGACGACGATGATGGAAAGCAGCGCGATGCCCGCGAAGACGCCGAAGATGTAGTCAATGGGCACGCCGCGATCTCGGAGAGCCCCATAGCCTTTGTCGCCGAGGCCGCCGAAGGTCATGCTGACCATGTTCATGATGCCGTAGCCGGTGGCGCGGACTTCTGGGCGCGTGATCTGGCTGAGGATGGGCATGTTGTTGCAGTCAAAGAAACCCCAGCCAAGTCCGAACACCGCGAGAGCTACAACGGCAAGCGTGATAGTGGGAGCATGACCAACACCGAAGAGCGCGGGCAGGAAGAGCACCATACCGAGGGCACTGGCAAAGATGCGCCCGCGCTGCGAACGGCGCATGAGTCGATCCGCCAGCAAGCCACCAAGGAGAGCGCCAAACAGCGAGGCGATCTGCACGGTGAAGACAGCGATCATGCCTGCGCGGCCTTGTTCGAGGGCAAATTGATCCCGAAGGATCTTCGGACCCCAGTCACGAATGACCCACCCAGCGATGGCGGGCAGGGTGAAGTAGGCGACGAGGAGGAGGAAGTTTCGATTGAAGAGGAGTTCGCGCAGGCTCGCGGCAGGAGACGCTGAGGGCATCGCATCGGCACGTGGCGGGGCATTTTTTAAAGCAGCCAGAAGAGGCAGCGCATAGATCACACCGACCATGCCGCAGGTGCTGAACATCCACTGCCAAGTGTAGCCCAATCCAATGGGTATGGGATCAATTACCCATCCAGCCAAACCGCCCAGCATCTGCCCGAGGTAGATGCCGGTCTGATGCACGCCGACGGCGATGGAGCGCGTGCCACCCACATGAAAGTCCGTGATCAGCGCCAGCGCCGCCGGGATGTAAAAGGCCTCGCTGATGCCCATGGCCGCACGCGCCCACACAAGCTGATCCATGGTGGTGACAAAGCTGGTGAGGTAGGTGACGAGCGACCAAGCCAGCAGGCTGAAGCCGATGACACGACGCCGGCTGAAGCGATCCGCGATGAACCCGCCGATGGGGCTGAGGAAGGCGTAGGTCCATTTGAAGGCGGCGAGCACGTCACCCCAGGCTTCCTGGTTCGTGATACTGGGGATGTCCTCCACCATGGACTTCTGCATGGTGGCCAGCATCTGCCGGTCGAGATAATTCAGCAGCGCGACAGGGAACAGCAGCGCGACGACCATCCAGGCAGTGCGGGCGGGATTGGGGGCGGAGTCGGTCATGGGGTTGGGAAGTGACCGTTTAATCACAGGCTCTCCCGGCGGGGAAGCCCAAAACGATGCGCATGTTTGACCTGTGCATGATTCACCTCCTCCCTGCCAGTGATCACTCTCAACAAGGGGCTGATGCAATCCCATCACCACAGGTGCTGGTGAAACCTTTCAAAGATCGTCACGAGGATATCTGGCTGAAACAAAGAGACCGCTGTGCATGAAATAGGGAGAAGGAAGCGTGGACACTTCTGCCGACTTCCTTCGATCTACCTCGTCACCTTCCCCTCCAAGCCTTCGACACGCGGCTTACAGCTTCGTGTAGCCGACGCTTTCGCAGGGCATGTCCCAGAGCTTCTTCAGCTCGGCATCCAGCTTGGTGATGCTGAAGCTGACGCCGGCCATCTCCTGGCAGGTGACGATGTTATCGACGATGGTCTGGTGAACCTTCAGGCCGCGGGCTTCGAGGATGGGGCGGGCGGCGCGGAGGAGGATGAGCAGCTCCATCATGTGTGTGGAGCCGAGGCTGTTCACGAAGAATACGATCTCGTCTCCGGCATTCAAAGGCAGATCATCAGCGAAGAGGAGGTCGAGGATCTTCGGGGCGAGCTCATCCGCCGTACACATGGGGATGAGGCCGACGCCTTTTTCACCATGGATGCCCATGCCGAGGCCGATGACATCGTCCGCCAGGTCAAAGGTAGGCGCGCCGGTAGCGGGGATGGAGCCTGGCTTCGTGGAGACGCCGACAGTGCGGGTCATATCGACCGCCTTTTGTGCAATGCGGGCGAGTTCGTCCAAGGAGTCCACCACACTCGCGGCAGCACCAGCGAGCTTGGTGATCGGCACAAGGCCGGCGACACCGCGGCGGTTCTGCTTTTTGTCCGGCGGGGCGGAGCAGACGTCGTCGTTGATGATGACGGTCTTGATGGTGATGCCTTCATCCGAGGCGAGCTCGCCGCCGATGTCGAAGTTCATCACGTCACCGGCGTAGTTGCCGTAGAGATAGAGGACGCCTTTGCCACGGCTGACGGCCTGGGTGGCTTCCAAAACGATGTCGGGAGGAGGCGCGGCGAAGATGTCACCCACGGCAGCGCCATCGGCCATGCCTTTGCCGACGAGGCCGTGATAGATGGGCTCATGCCCGGCACCACCACCGACGAGCAGCGCAGGGGCATCGGGGCGCAGATCATTCATGACGAGGGAGCGCTTGCCCACGCGGCGCGCCTTGCCGTCATAGGCGAGCACGAGGCCTTCGAAGAGTTCGTCGGCGCACTTGAGAGGGTCATTGATGATCTTTTTGGCGGAGTTGGTGCTCATGGGAATCTGTTCGGGTTGGTTTGGCGGGCGGCAGGTGTAGCGGGCGGCTTTCGACCTGTCAAAGCGTGAAGCGTGTCGGCTCTTGGTTTATCGGCCGATCATCGAGGAGTCTGGCAGGGTGAAGGCGTTTTCGATGAGGTTCACTTTCGGCACCTGTCCGTCGAGGAGCAGGACTTCGGCGATGTCGAAACGGATGGTGATGCGTGGATTGCCGAGCAGGCGGAGCCAGTCCTGCGCACCGCGCTGGATGAGGCGTTGTTTGTCCTGCGTCACGGCATCAGCCGGACGTCCGAACTCGGCACTGGTGCGTGTTTTGACCTCCACAAAGGTGAGCGTCTGACCATGCCGTGCGACGATGTCCACTTCACCACGATGCAGGCCGTGGTAGTTCCGGTAAAGCACACGTCGGCCATGCTGGCGGAGATGCTTCGCCGCGAGGTGCTCGCCGAGCAATCCGATCTCCACCGTACTCATACGGACGCCGAGCAGATGCAGCGACAGCCGCTGGTAGAGCGGGATGAAGCGTAAGATGATGCCACGCAAACGCGGATGCCAACGGAGACGATCCCAGAGACTCCGAGGCGGCTCGGACTCTTTTGGGTCTGGGGCCGCCTCATCCATAGATCACACACGCAGACGAGACACCGCGACTTCTCCGCCAAAGCACACCGCCACGTCCGAGCCAGGATCGCGACCACGGTCGGCATAGCGGGCATTGTAATGATGATGCCCGTCGTCCTTCATGGCAAAGCTCACGGGCAAGGGCGAACGTGCGGGCACGCAGTCTCGCAACGGCGGCAGGGCGATCTCGCCGGGCGGATGATGGGGGAAGTTCACGCACCAATACTCGCCATCGGCGAGCGACTGCGCGTGCAGCGTGTGGAAGACCTCGTGCGTCCATCTGGCCGTGCGGTCCCAGTCCACTTCGAGTTCACGAATGAGGTAATGCGAGAAGGCTGCTGACTTTACTTCATGGTAGGCCGCTTCACGGGCTCCAGCACAAGTGCCGGAGACGTGGATGTCCTGCCCGAGATTGCCGCCGGCATTGATGCCGGAGAGCACCCAGTCGGGCTTTAAATCATAGGCGAAGAGCCCGAGGCGCACGCAGTCGGCAGGCGTGCCATCCACAGCCCAGCGGCTCTCTCCGCGCGACTCGACACGCAGCGGCGAGTGAGTGGTGAGGCGGTGCCCGCACATGCTTTGCTCACGCATCGGGGCCACCACGCTGACGCGTGCATCGGGGATCATGCGCATGGCTTTTTCCAAAGCGGCCAGGCCGGGCGCGTCGATGCCGTCGTCGTTCGTGAGGAGGAAATGCACGCGGGGTTACTTCTTGAAGAAGCCACGTTGTTTGTCGCTGATCGGCAGGCCGGCTTTCTCCATGACCTTCAGCATGTCTTCCCAGCACTCGCGTTTGGCGCGCAGGCCGTTGCCGGGCTGCTTCTCTTCACGAAGAATGTAGCTCGGGTGATAGGTCACCATGGTCTGGATGCCCTGCACATCGTAGAATCTTCCGCGCAGCCGCATTACGCCTTCACCGATGCCGAGTCCTTTGCAGGCCACGGCACCGAGCGCCACGATGACCTTCGGCTTGATGATGGATATCTCCGTCAGCACATAGGCCAGACAGGCGGCCATCTCGGCGTCATTCGGCGCACGATTCGAGGTGCCTTGATTGCCCTCCACCATCGGGCGGAATTTGCAGATGTTGCTGATATAGACACTGCTGCGCTCCAGGCCCATCGCCTTCAGAATGCCATTCAGCTTTTCCCCCGCCGGGCCGACGAAAGGCTCGCGCTGCCGCTCCTCTTCAAATCCAGGTGCCTCGCCGATGAGCATGATCTCCGCTTCAGGATTCCCCACGGCAAAGACCATGGTCTCACGCAAGGTGCCGAGCGCGCGAGCTTCGGGTGAAGTCTCCGCCATGGCGGCCAGTGCGGCGAGCTTCTCCGCCTTTGTCTCGCCGCTCACCTCGATCAGCTTGGGCGCTACCTTTAAAGGCGAAGTCCGTGCCACAGGTGCCCGCTCAGGAGCAGCGGGCCTTTCCGCCACGGTCGGCGCAGGCGCGGGACGACTCGGCTGTGGGCGCACGACCTTCGGCTGACGCACATCACGCATCCGATCCAGCGTGCCCGGCCGCAAAGCGGCATGAGTCTGTCCCGCGAGCTGACGTTGCTCGAGGTAGTGCTTCAACATTCCGGCGGCTGGCTGAGACATGGCGTTCATGTCTGGCGAGCGTGCTCAGGGACTCAAGCGGGAGATGGGGAAACTAAACCTCGCTGTCCGGCTTTGGGGCCTCATCGTCCGAGGTGGCGGGCACCGCGACTCGCCGGATGCTGACCTTGTCGATGCGCTGGCGGTCCATATCCACCACCTCGATTTGAAACTCGCCCATCATGAAGGACTCGCCCTCACGCGGCAGGCGCTCCAGGTGCTGGACAATCAATCCCGCAAGCGTCTGGAAGCTCTCCTCCTCGGCATCGACCACAGCTTCAAGCCCTGGGATCACGGCCATGACGGGATCAATCTCCATCATGCCATCGACGATCCAGGTATCGGGCGCTGTCTGGCGGATCTGGGCATCTCCGGGCTTGGTCAAGTGCCCGCCGAGATCCCCCACCACTTCCTCGACGAGGTCCTCAATGGTCACGAGACCCCGCACGATGCCAAATTCATCCGTCACCATCGCGGCATAGAGCGGGGCTTTGCGCAGCTCCTCCAGCAGCGTCAGCGCGGGCTGATTATCGGAGACGAAGAGGGGCTCGTGCATGAGTTCGCTGACTTTGGGGTCTTTTCCTCTCGCACTGGCCAGGTAAAGATCACGCAGGGAGACGAGGCCGACGACGTGATCGCGGGAGGCGTCATACACAGGAAAGATGATCTGGCGCGTGTCGTCCATCTTGCTCGCCACGCTCGTTGTGGTGTCATCCTGATGCAGAAAGACAACACGAGGCTTCGGGCGCATGATTTCCTCCGCCCGCAGCTCGCGCAGATCGAAGACGCCCTCCACCATCTCGCTTTCCTCATGGCGCACGCTGCCCATGACGAGGCCCTCGCGCACCAGCACCTTCACTTCGGCACGCGTCGGACCGCTTTGGATCTCGGCTTTGCCAAAGAAGCTCATGAGTGCCCGCGTGCTGAACTCCAGCACCCACACGAGCGGACTGCCCACCCTGGAAAGCCAGTGCATCGGAGCCGCCATCCAGCAGGCGATGCCCTCGGCGTTGCGCAGCGCGAGGCTTTTTGGCACCAGTTCACCGATGATCAGGGAGAGGTAGGTGATAAAGACCACCACGAGACCGAAGGCGAGATCCTCTGCATACTCTGCCAGCGCGGGCACCGACCGCAACCAGGGCTCGACATAGCCCGAGAGACTAGCACCGCCGAAGGCACCCGCCAGCACGCCCACCAGTGTGATGCCGATCTGCACCGTGCTGAGAAAGCGCTCGGGATTCTGTGCCAGCTTCAGCGCCAGACGCGCCCCCCGGCTGCCCCTTTCAGCCAATTCCTGCAGCCGCCCCTTCTTCGCCGAGACAATGGCGATCTCCGCCATCGCGAAGAGGCCGTTGAAAAAGAGAAGCAGGAGGATCAGCGCGAGTTCTGTCATGAAGGTGTCTTGTTAGCAGTGAATTAGTCCCACGGCAACGATGGTGCCAGCTTTCCAAAGGCATCGCAGGCTTCGATGCCTTGGATTTCAGTAACTTTGCCCGCCTCCTGATCGTTCCTCCACGCCTCATGCTCCGCACCAGCCTCCTGCTCCTTTTCACCACCGCGCTTCTGCGTGCGGAGACCTGCGCCTGCACGATCCCCGTCTTCCGCTATGCGCTGGATCGCTGGGAGACGGATCGCTTCCAGCTCGTCGTGCCCGCCAGCACCGCTCAGAACACCGAGCTGACCGACCTCCTCCGCCCGCTGCGGGCCAATGGCAAAGCCAACCTCGACATCAAGACTGCGAAAGATGCCGCTGTGACCACCGCAGAGCTGCTCGACTCCAAGACGGGCACGAAGAGCCTGTGGAAAGGAGCTTTGGGCAAAGCCTCCCTCGATGCAGTGCTCGACTCGCCTGGGAGAAAGCAGATCACCGAGCGCATCCTCGCCGGTGAAAGCATCGTCTGGGTTATCGTCGATGATGGCAAACCGGAGTCGCAGCCCGAAATCGCACGCATCGAGAAACGGCTGAAGTTCCTGGAGCAGGTCGCCTCGCTGCCCATCCAGGACCCAAATGATCCGGACAGCCAGCTCGGCCCTGGTCCGGCATTGATGCTGAAGTTCACCACGCTGCGTCTGCGCGCTGATGACCCAGTGGAAAAAGTCCTCACCACCATGCTCGCCGGGCCCGAGGGCAAGATTGATCCAGCCAAAGCTTTCGCCGCACCCGTGTTTGGTCGTGGGCGCGTGCTCGGAGCCTGGAATCTCGACCAGCTCGACGACACCTCGCTTGAAGAAGCCTGCATGTTCCTCGTCGGCCGCTGCTCCTGCCGCATGAAGAATGAAAACCCTGGCTGGGACATCCTGCTCAATGTCGATTGGCCGAAGGCGCTGGAGGAAGCCAAGGCGAAAAAGCCTGCCGTGGAGGTCGCGCAGGCCGTGCAGATGAAGCAGCCGGAAACGGTGGTCACTGAGTCGAAAGATGCATCACCGCCGACAGATCAGGCATCGGCACGCGATTCTATCCCCCAGAGTTCCATCCTGCTCACGAGCGCCTCCCTGCTGCTCGCTGGACTGGCCGCTCTCCTGTATCGCAACAAACGCTAACCTCTCATGCGCAAAGTCTTCGCCATCCTTCTCCTCGCCGCCGCCGTCGGTCTCGGCTTCTACGGCCTGCGTCCAAAGACCCGCAGCAGCACCTCCAGCCTCACGGTGTATTGCGCCGCCGGTTTGAAGAAACCCATCGAAGCCATCGCCGCGCAGTATCAGCAAGAGTTTGGCACGCAGATCGAGCTGCAATTCGGCGGCACGGGCACGCTGCTCAGCCAGCTCCGCATCGCGAACAAAGGCGACCTCTTCATCGCCGCCGATGACGGCTCGCTCGCCGATGCCAAGAAGCTGGAGGTCATCCGCGAAGTGCTGCCGCTCGCCGTGCAGCATCCCGTCATCGCCGTGGCAAAGGGCAACCCCAAGGGCATCGCGACTCTCGCCGATCTGGAGAAGCCGGACGTGAAGCTCGCCCTGCCAAATCCAGAAGCGGCAAGCATTGGCAAAGTGGCGAAGAAGATTCTAGGCACGAGCTGGGATGCTTTGGCAAAGAAGGCTGCCGTCATGAAGCCCACCGTCACCGAGATCGCCGCTGATGTGAAGCTGGGCGCGAGTGATGCCGCGCTCGTGTGGGACAGCACCGTGCCGCAGTTCGATGGGCTCGAAGCCATCAAGCTCCCCGAACTCTCCGGCCATGCCGAGAAGGCCAGCGCAGCGGTTTTGAAGTCCACTGCCTCCACCGCCGATGCCTTGAAATTCGCGCGTTACCTCTCCGCTCCAGAGAAAGGCGGCGCGCTCTTCACCAAGCATGGCTTCCAGGCCGCCGGTGGTGACAAATGGGCCGTGAAGCCTGAAGTCATCCTTTACAGCGGCGGCGTGAATCGCCCCGCCATCCAGGATCTCGTGCAGGAGTTCGCCAATCGCGAAGGCATCAGCGTGACGACCGTCTTCAATGGCTGCGGCATCCTTTGCGCCGCGATGAAGACGATGAAGGACACCACGAACCCGAAGTTCCCCGATGTTTATTACGCCTGCGATGTCTGCTTCGTCCCACCTGTGGCCGAGCACTTCCCCGAGGCCGTGCTGCTCACCGAGGCGGAGATCGTCATCGCCGTGCCGAAGGGCAATCCGAAGAACATCAAGACCCTCGCCGACCTCGCCCAGAGCGGGCTGCGCGTCGGCCTTTGCAATGCGGAGCAGTCCACCCTCGGCTTCATGAGCGCTGGCATCCTGCGCAGCATGAATCTCTTCGACAGCGTGATGAAGAACGCCTCCAGCCAGGTGCCGACGGGTGACTTCCTCGTCAACCAACTGCGCACCGGTTCCCTCGATGCCGCCGTGGTCTATCGCACGAACATCCAAACACAGCCCGATCACTTCGACGCCATCCCACTGCCTGCCGATAAGGCCAAGGCCATCCAGCCCTTCGCCGTGCGCAAAGACTCCCCCTACAGCGCCATCGGGCATCGAATGCTCGACTACTTGAAGGCGAACAAAGGCAGCTTCGAGAAAGCAGGCTTCGTTTGGAGAGGTGATACCGCTCCCGTGAAAAGCGGAGAGCTTGAGATTCCTGATTATCTCAAGCAGAAGTGAGCCGATGATCCGTCTCGCCTTTCCAGTCCTGCTTCTGCTCAGCGCCTGCACGCCGCCGCCTGCTGCGGAAGTGCGCACCGAGCCGCCCGCGATCAAGCTGCCGGACTCCGTGCAGCAACTCACCGCCGATCAAGCCACCGCTTTGATTCAGAGCACAGCCGACCTCGTCATCCTCGATCTGCGTGAAGACTGGGAGATCAAAAAAGAAGGTCGCATCGCCGGGTCCGTGTGGGCGGACTCTCTCAATGAAGAGCGCTTCAACGAGGCGACGGCCAAGCTCGATCCCGCGAAACCCTGCCTCCTCTACTGCGCCATCGGCGGTCGCTCTAAACTGACTGCGGAGAAGCTCGTGAACAAAGGTTTCACACAGCTAGCGCTCTTGTCCGGCGGCTATGAAGCCTGGCTCACAGCGGGCAAACCAACGATCAAGTAAGCGTCACTGCGCCACCTTCAGCCAGCGCTGGCGGAAGTCGCGATTCTCCTCCATGAGCTGCGCGGCGACAGTGGCAGAGAGATTCGACAGACCAGCCACGCGGGCAAAGGCGGCGATCTCCTCCTGACGCTGGTAGTATTCCGTGCTGTCAGTGGTCTGCGCCGCAAAGTGCTGCGCCGCGTCCAGCAGCGACTGCGGAGAAAGGTCGGCCAAGGCGAGGGTGAGCACGCCACGCTCGAGAGTGAAAGTCACATTCTCCATCGTCGCGGCAGTGAGACGCCCCTCGACATTGCTGCCATTCTTTCTTTGGACAGAGCCGGAGTAGCCGCCTCGCGTTTCCAGATCTCCGAACAATCGTTTGAGCAAAGCCGTGGCCTGACCATGCAGGTAGCGCTGACCATCAAGCGCCGACTGCACCTCTGCGGATTCAAAGCGCATGTCGCGCAGCATCGAGGTAACGCGCGAGTAATCATACCCGTCGATCAGCGTCGGGATGGTGGCCAGGATCTCATGCCACTGCCCCAGTTCATGCTGGCGTACGGTTCGTTCTGCGGAGAGCTGCTGCGCTTTTTGATCAAACGTCAGGCGGGCGAGTTCGCGCTTGATCGGCGTCTCCCAGCCTTCGATCAGGGATCTGAGGCTGGAGATGTTTTTGAGCTGCTCACGCTGCGCCTTCAGCGTCGCCAGCACCTGTCGGCATGCTTCCACGGTCTTCGGTGTCGCGGGTTCGATCAGCGCCAGCGCGAGCGTCATCTCCTTCTCGTGCAGGGACACGACCTTCGCATACGGCGGGATCCAGTCGAGCGTCACGAGCGCGGTGCCGGCACCGTTCTTGAGGTCTCCCAGGCGCCCTTTGAAATGATTCATCAAATGCGCCCCGAGACGCGCATCGCCGAAGTGCCACTCGGCCAGGCCATGAATAAGATAACCAAGGATGGCTTCATTCTCCGTGGCGTAGGCCAGGTCTTCCAGCGCCGTGCCGGGAGGGATGCTTTTGGTGAACTGCGTCCCCAGCGTGCGGAAGAACTCCGCCAGCTCCGAACTGACGAGCGTGCTGGTGCCGCTGCCGGTGTCCTGACTCAGCGCAGAAAGGTGCTTCACCGCCTCCGTCTTCTTGTCCCGCATGATGGCGCAGATGGCGGCATTCACGCGCGCCCAGTTCAGCGTCGGCTGGCGCAGTCCTTCGCTGATGAGTCTTTCAAACTTGGGCCTCGCCTGCTCGAAGTCTCCACGCAGCATCTGCTCTCGTGCGTCGATGAAGCGCTCCGCCACCGTGCGTTTGTTGTCCGCCTCCAGGATCACACCGTCACCCGTGAGACCACCGCGGCTCGTGTCCACCTTCTGCGTGACCGCCGCTGACTTGCGCAGTCCGGCGAATTGCATCACCCAGCCCACGAGGAAGGCGACCAGCAGCATGGCAGCCGCCATCGCCGCCCAGCGCACGCGGCGGCTGGTCAGGCGCCAGCGCGTGACATATCCTTGGTTCAGCAAGCCCTCGGCGAGACGCAGTTCATCCACCGTCTCATCGTAGTTCGCGCAGCGTTCCTGTGGGCGGAAGGCCAGCATCCGGTTGATCGCATGAACGGTGCGCGGAGCGAAGCGCATCCCGCTGTCTTCCAGCGCCACCCGGCGGCATTTGATCATCCGCAGTTGCTCGATGCTGTCCGTGTCCGCCTTGTGCGGCGGCTTGCCTGTCATCGCATGATAAAGCGTCGCGCCCAGGCTGAAGATGTCGCTGCGGTAGTCCTCTCGGTTGTCCAGTACCTTCTCCGGAGCCACATAGTAGGGCGTGGCCCAGATCTCGCCTGAGTTGTCACCGCCACGGTCCACGAAGAGCGCCAGACCGAAGTCCACCACCTTCGCCGTGCCCGTTTCGGTGAAAAGAATGTTCGCAGGCTTCACGTCACGATGGATCAACCCCATCTGCTGAGCCGCACGCAGCCCCTCCGCCACCTCCATGCCGATGCGCAGGGCTTCCGGTTCCTTGATGCGGCCATCCCGACGAATGCGCTGCTCCAGGCTGCCGCCATCCACCAGCTCCATCGCGATGTAGAAGTAGCCCTGGTCATAGCCCACCGAGTAGAGCTTGATCACATTCGGATGGTTCACGTTCGCCGTGATCAGCGCCTCCTGGCGAAATTGCTCGATGCGGGTCGCATCCCGGCTGTAGCGCTGGTTCAGGATCTTCAGCGCCACGCGCCGTCCCAGCGTCTCATCTTCCGCCTCAAACACCCGGCTCATCCCCCCCTCGCCGATCTGGCGCTGAATCACAAAATGGTCAAACTTCCGCCTCACCCGCACCATCTGCCCGCAAAACGGGCATTTCAGCTTCGTGAAAGGGTCCAGCGAGGTCACATCGATCTGGTTTTGGCAAACCGGACAGGTGCTCAGGTAGGACTGTTCAGGGGCGGGATACACGGGAGTCGAGGCGAGGGGCGTGACTTGAAGAGTGGGAGTTTTGGAGTGCGCTTTGATGGCTTTACGAGAAAAGGTGGGCGTCAGACTGTTCAGATGCCTGTTATGTTCACGCTTGGCTTATGCCAGAAATTACAGATTGCTAAATTAATTCGAATATCGACTTTGTGCCGTGGAATGGACCCTCTCTGACGCCGCCGACTTCGGCTCCCGACTCGACAAGCACCTCACCTCCCGGTTTTCCGACCTCTCCCGGGCACGTGTGCAGGATCTCATCAAAGACGGGCACGTCACCCTGAACGGACGTCCCGCCAAGGCCAGCGCCACCGTCCGGGAGGGGGACAAGCTCACCCTTACCATCCCCGAGGTCACTGCCGTCGAGGTCGTCGCCCAGGACATCCCCCTCGACGTTCTCTTTGAGGACAAAGACATCCTCGTCCTCAACAAAGCCCCCGGCCTCGTCGTCCACCCCGCCGCCGGCAACCCTGACGGCACCCTCGTCAACGCCCTCCTCCACCATTGCGACGACCTCAGTGGCATTGGCGGCGAGATGCGGCCCGGCATCGTCCATCGTCTCGATAAAGACACCTCCGGCTGCATAGTCGTCGCCAAAAACGACATCGCCCACAGACGCCTCACCGAAGCCTTCGCCGAACGTCGCCTCAGTAAAATCTACCTCGCCGCCATCGGCGGCCTGCCCAAGGAAAAGAGCGGCCGCATCCAAAACATGATCGGACGCCACCCCGTGGACCGGAAGCGCATGGCCGTCCTCCTTGATGGCGCGGGCAAAGAAGCCGTCACCGAGTGGGAGCACATCGCCACCCACCACGGCAGTGCCCTCATCCGCTGCCGCCTGCTCACCGGCCGCACCCACCAGATCCGCGTTCACATGCGCGAGTGCCTCGGCCACCCCATCCTGGGCGATCCCATCTACGGCAATCCCAAACGCCAGATCGTCCACGTCACACGACTCATGCTGCACGCCTGGAAGCTTAGCTTTCTCCACCCTATCCACGACCAACCCCTGAACTTCGAGGCCCCCATCCCGCCCGAGTATGCCCCGTGGATACAAGCCATCGCGGCACCGTAGCTGCTGGCGCAAGCCTTGGCTCCGTTTCAGGGGCAAGGGCCGAGTTTCATACTCAATCGGACAAGCTTCCTTTCAGGTGTGGCGATTTGGCCTTTACGACCAACTCTCGTTTGCCCTAGCCTACAGTCGCCATGAATGCGAAACCAGCCGCTCCTGCCACCACGAAGCCGAATGCAGAATATGCAATCTACAAGCCGAACGGTCGCGGCAACGGCGGCGTGGTTCGTTTTGAATTCAATCGCACCAAGGGCGCGGTTTTCGTCGATGCCACCAATCAAAGCGGCGAGAAGCAGTTCGACTGGGAATCGAAGATCACGATGAAATGGGGACTCAACGACCTCGGCAGCGTGCTGGCGACGCTGCAAGGCCGCCAGGAGCAGGCAAAGCTCTTCCACCAGTCCGAAAAGGCCAACAGCGCCTTCGATCTAACCATCCGTGACGATCCGCAGAAAGCGCCGTTCTTCATGAGCATGTCGCGTCAGGAAGGCGCGACGAAGAGCGTGAAGAAAGTCACCATTCCCGTCACACACGCTGAAGCGGCCATTTTGGAGACCGCACTGCGCGCGGCGATCACGCGACTGATCGGGTGGTGAGGATCAAAGAGACACCATCTTCACCACCAGCGAGTCGTAACCAAGCGTGCGGTCGAACCTGGCTTCATGCTCGACTCTTTCTTCCGCCTTCACGATGGTGATGCTCTTCACGCGCTCGCAGCAGAGCTTTAACAGCGTGCGGAGAATCAGGCGCGCATGTGGAGCGCCGAGGCAGAGATGCGTGCCGAAGCCGAAACTGAGATGCGGGTTCGGTTTGCGGTCTAGACGGACTTCATCGGGTTGCGAGAAGGCTGCTTCGTCAAAGTTGGCCGAGGCCCAGGCGAGTGAGATGCGTTCACCAGCTTTCACGGTGACGCCATTCACATCCGTGTCGGCAGGACAGACGCGGCCGATGTGAGTCAGCGGCATGAAGACGCGGAAAAACTCCTCGCTGGCGAGCGTGATGCGCTTTGGATCGGCACGGAGAAACTCCAAGGCTTCGGGATGCTCGGCAAGATAACCTAAAGCACAGGAGATCGTGTGGATGATCGTATCGCGCCCCCCGGCGAAGGCGAGATTGGCGAAGCCCATGCACTCCTCACGCGTGAGCTTGCGACCGCGAAAGTCGGCCTTCACCAGCGCGCTGAAGAAGTCCTCACCGGGATTCGCAGCGGCTTCGTCGAACTTCTGGTGCAGGTAGTCTTCCAGCACCGTGCCTTTCTTGAACTCACCGCCCGTGACTTTAAAAACATGGATGCCCCAGCCGATCCAGGTGTCCGCCTCGGACTCGGAAGTGTTGAGCAGATACGTCAGCGCATGTGATTGCACGGGCAGCGCAAACTCGTTTACGATCTCGATGCTCTCGCGGCTCAATGCCTGCGTCAGCATGCCATCCAGCAGCGACTCCACCTGCGCGATCATCGCGGGGTCTTTAGCACGCTGGAAGAAAGGCTCGGCAATGGCCCGGTAATCCGTGTGCTCGGGTGGATTTGTCTCGATGGGAAGCTGCCGCATGGAGCGCACATCTTCCTCAGATGGGATCGGCACGCGGAAGGGCGCGTCAGAGCTGAAGGTCTGCCAGTCTTTCGAGGCCTTGCGCACATCCTCGTGGCGCAGGATCATGGTGATGTTTTCGCCATGGAAAGGGCACTGCATCACGCCGGATTCGGCACGGGCGTCTTTGAAGGGATCGGAAAAGGCGGGCATGTCTAAGAATGACGAAGGATTCAGGTGGGAGCAATGCACCTGATTTGCTTTTTACTGCCTTTGCCATGGCGTGCTGCCGCCGCGCTGGATGTGTCGGCTGAGGGCGGCGGCGAGTTCATTGAAGATCTTCGGAGCCTTGGTCGCGACGTTCGTCTTCTCCTGCGGATCGTTCTTGAGGTTGTAGAGTTCCAGCGGGCTGAAGGGATCGTTTTGCATGAGCTTCCAGTCGCCACGAATGAGCGCTTCATAGCTCTTGCCACCGTAGGTTTTCCAGCCTTCACGACGGACAAAGTAGAGATCGCGTGGTGTGGTGAGCGTGCCACCTTTCAGGATCGGCACGAGGCTCACGGCATCGAGTTCAGGCCAGGGCTTCGCTCCGGCGAGTTCGAGGAAGGTGGGGAAGAGGTCGAAGTTCAGTCCTTGGTAATCACTCCGGCTGCCAGGCTTGATTTGCGCAGGCCAGCGCATCATGAACGGTACTCGCAGGCCGCCATCGTAGTGATCCTGCTTGCCGCCACGCCACGGATCGTTGTTCTGCGCATGAGGCACGGAACCGCCGTTGTCCGCGCTGAAGACGACCACGGTGTTTTCCTCCAAACCAACCTCCTTGAGCACCACGAGCACCTGACCGATGCGATCATCCAGGTGCTCGACGAAGGCCACGTTCATCGCCCGTTTTTCATCGAGCTGCGGCGCACGCGCTTTGACCTTCGCGATCCATTCCGGCGGTGGCTCGATAGGGAAATGCGGAGCGTTGTAGGCGAGGTAAAGGAAGAACGGCTTGTCCTTCGTCTTTGACCGCTCGCGCAGGTAATCGCCCGCCCAGTCGGTGAAGATGTCCGTTGCGTGCCCCTTG
>Ga0209480_10001022_pt1 | contig 21022 bp, 14 predicted proteins | sample JI61114C2DNA_FD_187501 | JGI IMG/M metagenome (GOLD analysis project Ga0209480, IMG submission 187501) | Wastewater effluent complex algal communities from Wisconsin, to seasonally profile nutrient transformation and Carbon sequestration -... | ecosystem: Engineered > WWTP > Effluent > Algae... | reverse complement strand
ACTGCGCAATAAGCGCAGGACGCGAATCGCAAAGACGTGGGCGCCCGCGTATACGCGGTGCGCCCTCGATCCCGCTCAAGAGCAGCGCTTCACTTGTCCTTGAGCGCCTGGCCGGCCGCGTGGGCCTTCTCCTCGATCTTGTCCGCCGCGCGGCCAGCGAGGTCCTTCGCCTTCTGGGTGGCGTCGGCGACCCCGTGCTCGGCCTTGTGCAGGGCTTCAGACGCCGCGTGACCGGCCTTGTGGGCGGTCTCCTTCACGGCGTGGCCGGCCTTCTCGGCCGTCTGCGACGCGACGTTCTTCATGTGTTCTGCGGTCTCGATAATGTCGTTCTTGGTCGTCATTGGATTGTCCTCGCCGCGGCCAGCTGGCCGCGGCGGGAGAAGCATGGATCGCATCGCTGGATGCGCAACGTGGCGCGGGCGGCGGGCGCACGAATGCGGACGATTGCGCCGAAGGCACGAATGCGGGTCGAGGGGCGAGGCGCTCAGTCGCCGAGTTCGGCCGCGCGCTGCTCGGCCAGCTCCCACATGCGAATGTAGCCCTCGGCCGAGCGGAACAGCGGCTCGATGTCGGCCTCGTCGACGGCGTCGCGGCGGGCGTCCTCGATCAGCTCGGGCAGCAGGCCGATGTGCACGAGGCCCTCGGTGTTGAAGTCGAGCTTGCGGTTGCCGACCATCGGCTGCGAGAACTCGATGTCGTCGGCGTACGAGGCGAAGGGATAGGTGACGGGATCGGTCTGCGGGGCCGGGCACACGCCGTCGCCGAAGCGCGGCCCGCGGGCGCCGGCGAAGCCGTTGAGGTCGAAGCCGAAGCCCTCGGCCGGGTAGCCGCCCTTGTCCTTGATCAGCTGGATCTTGTCCTTGAAGGCCTGCACCGTCTGGCCGGGCGCGTCGCCGCGGCAGACGTCGAAGCCGGTCTTCGAGACGCCGCCGAGCTCGTAGAGCACGCCGTCGTTGTTGCGGCCGTGGCTGCCCGAGGCCGGGTACTTGGCCGCCTGCAGCAGCTCGTAGGCGCGCACGTAGGACCACTGCGGGAGGTGGTCGACCTCGATGATCATGCCGCGGGCCATCATTTGGCTGATCATGTGCTCGCCGAGCGGCGTGAGCGTGGCGTTCTGGCAATAGGGGCCGACCAGCGGCGGCTCGGTGATCTTGCCCAGGTACATGGCGGTGGTGGTGAGCGGCGCGGACGGGAACTTGCTGTTGTCGACGGGCGCCGGGGAGTCGTAGACGTCGCGCGGCGCGTTGAGGCCGCCGAAGTTGACGTCGCCGCTGTCGAAGCCGCCGACCTGCGGATCCGGGCAGTCGAGGGTGAAGTTGGACCAGTGGCCGCTGTTGCTGAAGTTGCCGAGCTCGATGAAGGCCCGGTCGCCGTCGCCGGGGGTGAACTTGTTGTCGTACTTGTGGACCGGGAAGATGGCCCGCACGCCCAGGTCGTAGTAGTGGTCGAGCTGGGACTCGATGTAGGCCTCGTCGCAGGTCGGGTCGCCCGCCTGCGGGGTGAGCTTGCAGTCGAAGAGGTTGGAGGTCTCGATGCCGAGGACCACCGCCAGCTTGCCCGCGGCGATCACCGTGCGCGCCTCGGCGGGCGTGTGCACGACCCGGAACCAGCCGAGCCCCGGTCCGCCCGACTGCGCGTCGATGTAGCGCTCCATCGCGTAGCTCTCGTCGATGATGCGATCGACCGCGGTCATGTCGTCGCAGCCGTAGCGGCTCTCCTGGATGCCCTCGCCGATCATGAAGTCGCAGATGATGGCGTTGGTGGTCGCGTGCAGGACCTCCAGGCGCAGGCCGGCGAGGTAGGCCCGCTGCAGCCACAGATAATATTGGGTCTGGTGGGTGGAGCGCTTGGGGCCGCTCGGCCACTCGGTGAAGTCGGGGTAACCGGCGGTCGCGTGGTTGTCCACGGCGAGCTGCTTGGCCACGAGGTCGGGCAGCAGGCTAGCGAGGTCGGGCTGCGAGTTGCCGGTCTGGTCGAAGATGTAGCCGAAGAAGTCCTTGCGACCCATCTCGCCGTGGGAGATCGAGCAGTCGGGCAGGGCGTGCTCGACGCCGAGGCGGTGATACGCGCCGCCGTGGAACAGGCCGCCGCCGCCGAACGCGTAGTTCGAGTGGACGTGCGAGTGCGTGTCGACGATGCCGTAGAGGTCGCCGTCGTCGAACATCGTGCGCGTGACCTTGCCGGTGGCGTCGAGCGAGAGCTCGGGGTACGCCTTGCAGTCGCTGGCGGGCTCGAAGGTGACGGGCGCGCCCTCGGCCGCGAGCGCCTCGGTGCCCAGCAGGAGGTCGTTTCGTCGGTTGCGCAGCTGATATTGCGACCAGTCGACCACGGAGGTCTCGAGCGTCCACTCGGCGCCGGAGATATAGGCGTCGTCGATCAGCGTGACATCGGAGTCGAGCTTGGTCTGGCGGAGCAGCGGGCCGTCGTCGGCGACCAGGTAGCCGCCGTCCTGGTCGTAGAGCACGTAGGTGCCGAGGTCGGCGGCCCGCATGACGAAGCGGGCGGCGCCGGCCTTGTCGGCGCCGAACGAGAAGGCGGCGGCGCCGTTGGCGGCCAGGTAGACGTCCCCGCTGCGCAGCGAGAAGCAGCCGTTGGCGAAGCCGTAGGTGTCGAGCTCCGGCGGCTCGCCGGTGGTGCCGGACATGCCGGTCATGCCGGTGGTCGGGACCCCGGCCGTGGGCTCGGCGCTGGTGCTCCCGCCGGGGTCCGTGGCCTGGGTGTCGCTGGCCGCGTCGCCGGCGGCGGGATCCGAGGCGCAGCCGACGATGAGAGCAGTAAAAGAGAGTGGGACGAAGTAGGCGGAGCGCACGGCGGACGACTATATCCGAAAAGGGTCGCGGGGCGGAGCGAGAACGCCCGCCCTGGCCGCGGGGCGATCGCCGGCGCTCGCGTCGGGCAGGGATGACGATGGTCTCCCTGCGCGCTCCTTCGACCCCGGCCCCGGCCCCGGCGCCGCTGCGCTCGCCGGAGCTTATCCATGTACTCGAAATTTTCTGGACAGACCGCTTGACGGCTCTGTTCGCGGGGAGTACATACAAAACCTCGAAGGCAGTCATGAACACGGCAAGCAACATCCATGGGTCGAAGCTCCAGTTCCAGCCCCGCGCTGGTCTGCCGCTCCCCGTGCGTCCGCTTCGCCCGCGCCGTCTGCCGCTCCCTACGCGGTGAACGCCCCGGTCGGGGCGTAGGTACGCGCCGGTGATGCGCGAGGCGCCCGCTCCCGAGAGGGAGTCGCGGGCCATCACCCAGCGATCGTCCGCATCCGCGGCGCCGCGCAGCGCGGCCGCCACGGAGCGAGGTGCGCACATTCCCGCTTGCGACGGGAATGCGCGCCCCGGTTGGATCGCGCACAACTGCATATCGTCGAGGCGTGGCGCAATCTGGCAGCGCGCCTGGTTTGGAACCAGGAGGTCGCAGGTTCGAATCCTGCCGCCTCGACATCCCGGCGCGTAGCTCAAATGGACAGAGCACCGCACTACGGATGCGGAGGCTGGAGGTTCGACCCCTCCCGCGTCGACCCCGGGACGTAGCCCAGCCTGGTAGGGCGCCTGGTTCGGATCCAGGAGGTCGCAGGTTCAAATCCTGCCGTCCCGACAACTTGTCCGCGATCGATCTATCAACCACAGAAGGACGAAACCACTCGGGATGTAGCTCAGCCTGGTGAGAGCGCGTGCTCGGGGAGCACGAGGTCGCAGGTTCAAATCCTGTCATCCCGACCTCAGTTTATCATAGTGTCACGATCGAGATCCACGGGAGGAGCGCGCTCGATGCGACCCACGGGCTCGCGCACGCGCACACGGCGCTGGCATCGCCTCGCCGGCGAGAGACTGACAAACCCGCCGCTAAAGCTGCCTGAGGACCCCCACTCGGGCGACCTCCTCCGGCCAAGTTCGGGATCTGCCCGACGTTGAAATAAATCGTGGTGACAGGCAAGGTGGCCGGAGGCAGCCTCGACCTCGTTGGGCTCGGCAAAGTGATTAAATGACTGAACTCCTGCGAGGATCGAGCTCCGATGGCGCTGACGACCTGAACTTGCGCACCCAGGCGGAGGCGGTGCTGCTCAAGGCGGGGGCCCTGCAGCGGGCGATCCTCAACAGCGCCAACTTCTCGAGCATCGCCACCGACGCGAAGGGGGTCATCCAGATCTTCAACGTCGGCGCCGAGCGGATGCTCGGTTACACGGCCGCGGAGGTGCTCAACAAGATCACGCCGGCCGACATTTCGGATCCGCAGGAGGTGATCGCGCGCGCCAAAGCGCTGAGCGTCGAGCTCGGGACGCCGATCACGCCGGGCTTCGAGGCGCTGGTGTTCAAGGCCTCGCGCGGGATCGAGGACATCTACGAGCTGACCTACTTCCGCAAGGACGGGAGCCGGTTCCCGGCGGTGGTGTCGGTCACGGCGCTGCGCGACGCGCAGGACGCGATCATCGGCTATCTGTTGATCGGCACCGACAACACCGCGCGTAAGCTGGTCGAGGCCGAGCAGAGGAAGCTCGATCAGCGCCTGCGGGACCAGCAATTCTACACACGCTCGCTGATCGAATCCAACATCGACGCGCTGATGACCACGGACCCCTTTGGTATCATCACGGACGTAAACAAGCAGATGGAGGCGCTCACCGGCTGTACGCGCGACGAGCTGATCGGCGCGCCGTTCAAGGACTACTTCACCGATCCGGAGCGCGCCGAGGCCGGGATCCACCTCGTGTTGAGGGAGAAGAAGGTCACCGACTACGAGCTGACGGCGTGCTCCCGCGACGGGAAGAAGACGGTGGTGTCCTACAACGCGACCACGTTCTACGATCGGGAGCGCACGCTGCAGGGCGTCTTCGCGGCCGCGCGCGACGTGACGGAGCGCAAGCTGGTGGAGGCCGAGCTGAAGCAGGCCAGGGCCGTGGCCGAGAGCGCGAGCCGGACCAAGTCGGACTTTCTTGCGAGCATGAGCCATGAGATCCGCACGCCGATGAACGCGATCATGGGCATCGCGGACCTGCTGGCGAAGACTTCGCTAACTCCGGAGCAGGACAGGTATGTGCAGATCTTTCGCCGCGCCGGAGACAACTTGCTAAACCTCATCAACGACATCCTCGATCTCTCCAAGGTCGAGGCCTCGCAGCTCGAGCTCGAGCAGACCGGATTTTCGCTGTCCGACCTGCTGGAGAAGGTGATCGAGATGGTGGCGGTCCGGGCCCAGGAGAAGGGGCTGGGGTTGGTGTGCGAGATCGCGCCGGACGTGCCCATCGACCTGATCGGCGACCCCACCCGACTGCAGCAGGTGCTGCTCAATCTGTTGGGCAACGCGATCAAGTTCACGGGGTCCGGCGCGGTGTCCCTGCGCGTCACGCGTGATGCGGACCTCGCGGTCCCGACCGCGCTGCGCTTCACGGTCTCGGACACGGGTATCGGCATTCCGAGCGCGAAGTTAAGCCGCGTGTTCGAGCGATTCATCCAGGCGGACTCCTCCACCACCCGCAGGTTCGGAGGTTCCGGGCTGGGGCTCACGATCTCGAAGCGCCTGGTGGAGCTGATGGGTGGACGCATCTGGGTCGAGAGCGCGGTCGACAGGGGCAGCGTCTTCTCGTTCGCCGTGCCGCTGGAGAGCTGGGCCGGGGCCACGCGACGGACGGCCGCGCCGGTCGGGACGAGTCCCGAGCCGGCGCTGGCGCCGTTGCGTATCCTCCTGGTGGAGGACTCTCCCGACAATTGCACGATCGCGGTGGCGTACCTGGAGGACACACCCTACCGGGTCGAGATCGCCGAGACCGGGGCGAGCGCGTGTGAGATGTTCGCGGCCGGACACTACGATCTGGTGCTGATGGACCGACAGATGCCGGTGATGGATGGCCTGACGGCGACGCGCGCGATTCGGGCGTGGGAGCAGGCCAACGACCGGGCGCCGACGCCGATCATCGCGCTGACGGCGTCGGCCCTGAAAGGAGACCGCGAGATGTGCCTGGCGGCGGGCTGCACGGCGTTCTTGACGAAGCCGATCAAGCAAGAGGTGCTGCTCCAGGCGATCAGCGAGCATTCCGCGGCCGGGAGGCCGATCTCGAGCGAGGTGAGCCTCCAGAGGGAGCCGCTCCATCGGAGCCTGGCGGCGCGGCTCCCGGCGTTCTTGCGGCACCGCCGGCACGATGTCATCGCGATCCTGGACGCCTTGACCCGGGGCGAGTTCGAGGTCGTCGAGCGCCTGGGGCACGGCATGAAGGGCGCCGGGAGCAGCTTCGGATTTCAGGTCATCACGGACATCGGCGCCGCCCTCGAGCGAGCGGCCAGGAACGCCGACGCCGACATGTCGCGCAGGTGGGTGAGCGAGTTGTCCACGTACCTGGACCGGGTCGATCACCGCACCGAATTCACGGTGCGACCTCGGCTCCCGGACGCCCGCGATGTGACGACCCGGGCGCGCTCGAGCGGCGCGCCGATGGCTGGCGGTCGGCGAAGGATCGTGCTTATCGAGGACAACGATGACCTGCGTGGGACCTTTCGAGAATTGCTCGAGCAGAGCGGGCATCAGGTGGAGGAGGCGCGGGACGGGAACGAGGGTGTCGCGCGCATCATCGCCGAGCGGCCCGACGTCGCGCTCGTGGACATCGGCCTGCCGGGAATGGACGGCTACGAGGTCGCGCGACGGGTGCGCGCGGTGCTCGGGCAGTCGGTGATGCTCATCGCAATGACGGGTTACGGGCAGAGGAGCGATCGCCTCCAGGCGCTCGCCGCCGGATTTGACACGCATTTGACCAAACCGATCGATATCGGGGCGGTCGAGCTGCTGCTGGGGCCTGGGCCCGCGAGCTCGAGCGGCCAAATTTAGTTCCTCGCCAAAGGGCCTCAGCGCAGATACTCCGGCGTCTCGCGGGCGACGCCGAGCTGCAGCGTCATGCCGGCGATCTCGCCGAGCTCCACCAGGTCGTCGAGCAGGCGCATCTCGTTGTAGTAGCGCTGCTCGGGGTCCTTCTGATGCAGGCGCGCGAGCACGTCGTGGAGCAGCGACGGCGCGTCGACGCCGAGGGTCGCGAGCGGGGCGGGCTCCTCGGACAGGATGAAGTGCATGCCGGCGTAGAAGTTCGAGAAGTCGAACGCGGGGGCGCCGGTCAACATCTCGTAGAGCACGCTGGCGAGCGAGAACTGGTCGGCGCGGTAGTCGATGCGGGCGCCGCGAAAGCTCTCCGGTGCGAGGTACCGGGGCGAGCCGATGACGGTCCCTGGGACCGTCAGCTCGGAGTTGGCGAGCTTGGCGATCCCGAAGTCGAGGAGCTTCACCGCGTCGCCGTCCTGAACGATGATGTTCGCCGGCTTCACGTCGCGATGAATGACCTGATTGCGGTGCGCGAACTCGAGGGCGTCGGCGAGCTGGAAGGCGATGCCGACCGCCCGCTGCCACGGCAACTTGCCGGCCGCGGCGATCACCGCGCCGAGCGAGGGCCCATGCAGGTACTCCATCACCAGGAAGACCGGGCCCCTGGACTCCGCGGAATAGTCGTACACCGTGACGATGTTCGGATGGCGCAGCATGCCCGCCGCCTGGGCCTCGCAGGCGAAGCGCTGCAGCAGCTCCTGCTGACCGCACTGGTCAGACTCCGGGAGCACGACCTTGACCGCGACCGTGCGCCCGAGCAGCGGATCGAAGCACTTGTAGATCGTGCCCATGCCGCCCGCGCCGATCTTGCTCAGCACCTGATAGCGGGCGATGCTGGTCGGCAGGTCGTCGACGGGGGGGCGGTTCTGGCCGCTCGTCGGGTCGTGGGCGACCGAGCTCGAGGTCGAGGTCGCCGGGTGCGGCTCGCGGGCGCGGTCGCGGCGGGCCTGCATCACGGCCTGCACCTCGGCGAGCAGCTGGTCGGAGTCGACCGGCTTGACGAGGTAGTTGACCGCGCCGAGGCGCATGGCCTCGACCGCCCGGTTGATGTCGTTGCTCGCGGAGAGCATCAGCACGTCAGGGGCGTCGCCGTCGCGCGGGTTCGCCCGGAGCATCTGGATCATCTCGTGGCCGCCGATGCGCGGCATATTGGCGTCGGTGATGATGAGGTCGAAGGAGCGGGCGTTGGCCTTCTCGATGCCCTCGACCCCGTCAGACGCGGTCTCGACGGTGTAGCCGAGCTGCTCGAGGTACTCGCGCAGCACCTCGCGGGTGTCCTCGTGATCCTCGACGACGAGGAGCGCGCCTTTATCTCGCTCCCGCTCGTCCATGACGATCTCGACGACTATCAGATCGCGGAAGAACCGACAAGGGCGCGCGCCGCGTCGCGAGGGCGGGTAGACCGCCGACTGTCAGCCCGGCGGCGGGGGCATGCACAGCGCGCCGCCCTCGATCTGGGCGTTGGTGCGATAGGTGTTGAGGGCGGCCCAGGACGGGGGCTCGTGCATGGGGATGGTCGCGTCCTCGCGGACGTTGGTCATTTGATGTACGCGAGGAGCTAGGCCGGGCTGCGGGGCTGTATACGGGTGTTTGTCTCGAAAAAACCAAAATCGAGACAAGATCGAGACGAAACTTCGAGACGACCGGGAGATCGCGCCACCGCGCATCCGCGGCCCGGTGCCCTGCCCGGTCCCCCTCCAGGCCAAGCCTCGGGGCCGCCGGCCACCAAGCCGTCGTGCCAAATGTCCGGGTCTGCGGGCACCCGCAATGATAACGATGCCAATCCCCACCGCTGCGCGGCGGATCCGACGGGTTAGTCGGAGATATAACGCCGGCCGTGGCGCGCGCCCGCCTGTCGGAGAACCTTACGAAGGTTACCGAGAAAAATCCCCTCTGCGTCAGGCATAAGAGGCAGAAGATGTTCTTTGACGAAAGCCTCCGTGGCAGCACACCCGAGAAGATGGCCCCTTGTGGATTCTCGGATGGGCGATCTGGCTAAATCGGCCAACAAGAACGACACCGAGTCATCTGTAAAGTCTCCTGTACTAATATTGGGTCGTTCCAACAGGATCGATGAAGCCAAAAGCCCTCGGAATTGCGAGCAAGGGTTATTAAACTCAGCCAGAAGCGCCTCACCCGCCTCCTCCGTAAGGCATTGTGAGAACAGAGAAGAAAATCTGATTCTTAGCCAAAATGACAATCCAGAGTCGCGTTCACCCATAATCCACTCGAGCCACCACCTAACAGGACCAACTTCCAGCTTCCCAATTTCGTCTCCAACGCCGACCTCCTCGAGGATCTCCAGAGCGAGCTTAGTGTCTCGAAGTTTCAAAAGACTGACCAGCAAGCATTCGTGACCAATCCAACTCAGCTCCATTTGCTTGATAAGATGAGTCGGCTCAACTCGGCGCTCAGCCTCGCTCATCGCTAAGAGTTCCGCTAGCCCTTCAAACACCCGCTCATCGGCCTCAGGCAATACACAGAACATAAGAGCCGCCTTCTTAATCCCTGCTGAATCTAAGGCGATCTGCTTTACGGCCTCTGCCAAATCCGCGCGCGCCCGGCAAAGACACGCCAATGCGGAAAGGAACCAGCGCTCTTCACGCTCACAGCTAAGCCCCGCAATAAGATGCCGTAGATGTTCGGGCCCAAAAGAGCGCCATGAAGCAGCATCCGTCATCTTTCCAAAGTGCGCCACGAAATAGATGGTAGTAGCCGCAGCCGAAACGCCTCGCAAGAGGAGCTCGCCGGCCAAGCTGAGGGCTTCAATATCATGCCTGTTCCGGAGCACATCACAAACAATCTCAGCTCTGAGATGAGGCACCGCGGCTGAATTGTCGCCCGGCATAAACGCGGCCTTAATTTGCTCAGTCCCAAGCCTTCTGCATGCCGAAGCCATTCCAGAGACGAAACCAGTGACATCGTCGTCGTCAGCGCCATTTTCGCCAATTTCGTCCTGGACACGATCAACCATTTCGACGATGCTCGGCAGATCAGATTCTGACACCATTTCGAGAAGAGCAGGACCCACGCCGTTGCAACAATAATTGAAGTCACTGCGAGACTCGACCAGGGCGAGAAAGAGTTCGCTTTTTAGGGACTCCCCCTTGATCCGAGCCAAACACTTCACGGCTGCCGCCCCAATGGAGCATCCGCGAGCCATGATTGCGCGCAGCGCGCGCTCGTGAACTTCTGAGAGATCAAGCCCTACCTCGAGAGCATAGGGGATGCTAAAATCTGAGGGAGCGTGCGAGCGTTTGGGGATCTCGGCCAAAAGCCTCGAGATGACAGCCTCTCGCCCGCTCTCCAGGTACTTTGCCGCAGTTAGGGCCAAGACGAAGTCTGCGTCAGCAATCATCGTGATGAAAGCATCACTGCTTTCTTCTGGGAGAAGGCTCAGAGCCAAGAATAGAGACTGGTCCCATCGAGTAAGGCTTAGCTTTTCGACGACAACATGCGGGCTAATCAAGTAGCGTCGTGCCAATTCACTAGCCGCTAAAAATTCAGTCGCAGACTGATGGAAGAACGCAACACGACCGCCCGAATATGGGAAGAGAATGCCTTTCGACACGAGCCAATTGGCGATCTCCTTCGGAGATGTATCGTTAACGGCGGCACCCTGTAGGCGCGTCCTGAGGACTCGAAGTACATCTGCCAGCAAGATGGCCTCCTCTCCCCGGTTCACAGCATCATATGCGACTACTTCGAGCGCATTCTGGAGACCAAACGGTGTACCAAACTGACGTTCAAACGTGCCTTCCAAGCCCGCGAACAAGGCTTGATAGAGGTCTCGTGGACGCGGGTGTTTCGGAAGCTCGACCTTTCGCTTTATGACCAGATGGAAGTAAAACGGCTTTTGCAACAGGCGCATAACCTCATCCTCAAACCGTCCGCGAATATCGATTCTAAGCCTTTGAAGCTCGTCCGCGACAGATTTCACGTCGATTTGGTCGAGAGAATAGATTGGAAATCTCATCTTGGCAAGCCCATCCGGTGTCCTTGACCCAAGGATCACCGATGCGCCCTCCAGCGCGGACATAAATCGAGCAAAATCGGCCTCGTACCCTCCCTCTCGGTATTCGCGCGGCATCTCGTTGAATGAGTCGATGAAAATTTTCAGTTTGAAGCGTCGAGCCAGCACTTCTACGGGCATGTCGCCGGGAAGCGTTTGATTCACTAACTCCAAAAGATCTCCTCGATACAACTTCAGATCGACAAGGATCGGAACTACGACGACTTCTGCATTGATCGCCTCAGCAAGACATGCCTCATAAAGCCGCTGAGCGAGGCGCCCCCCCGCTTGCTGTAGCGAGTATGTCTTCCCAGCCCCTGGGAGTCCAATCAAGATCGCCCGTTCGGGTCCTTCATCTAGAAAACGATCAATCGGATAGTGGCGGAACCGATCAGGCGCGCGAAGGCTTCCCTGAGTCGACCGTGTCGTGTCGCGCTCAGAGCTAACTCGAATCAAAAACTCTGGGACGTTTTTAGAGATTCGAGTCAATCGTGCGGCATGACGCATCAATGCAAGGATAACCTCTGGGCCATACGTGGCGGCGGTCTGAATTGGGCTAGGCTGGGTCACGCGGGGTGCGTTGGAAGTCGAAAGTTCCTCCAGCATGTCTAGGAGCGAATGGTGATCTCTCGATCCATCAGCTCGCGCCGTCGTTTGATAGCCGACAAGATGGATGCCATAGTTGCGTCGCCAGTAATCGACCTCCTCGCCCGAAACATCTGGGAAAATGGCGTAATGATCGCGGGTGCCACCCTTATAAGTGTTCGCAAGAAGATCTTTAACGTAGATGAAGTCAGGATCTCGAAGGCCGAACCCAACATAAACAACCGGCCGGCTCGCCAAGAGCATCTTGACAGATTCCAACGCCGCCTGTCGCTCTCCGCCCGGCAGAAGTTGACGGTATTGTTCCCGAGTTAGAATAATGCTCTCGCTATCAGCAGCATCACCATGGGGCTTGAACACAAAGTCAACGGCGCGCGCATGAATAATCTCCGCGGTTTCAGTGAGATGCCGATTTGTCACAGGCGGGCGAAAGAAGCGCTCGGGCAACCACTGCCGCAGACTCTCCTCGATAAGGTTGTCATAATTCGTTGTAATAAAACAGCGAGGCCCGAGTAAAACAAGTCGTCGATGAATTTCATGTGGCTTGGCGACGCCATATCGACAGGCCTTTCGAATAAAATCGCCGATCTGTTGTTTTGTCAATTTGTCAAAACCGTAACTTGCTGCTTGGAGTAGATCACCCCGTTGAGCTTCGGCGCGGACTAGAGCGGCTTGTGCACCCGACGTCTCAACAAAGTTGACAAGTTCTCCAATGAGTTGTCCCCAAGAGGGAAGGCCTGACCATATAGAGGTGCCTGATCCAACAAACAGCACCGTGTCGGTCTGGGCCAAAACTGCTTTGAGTCTGTTCATGTCTCGTCCGCTCGGTTGTGAAGATCTGAGGGCTTCGAATTCATCGGATTACACTGCAGAAATCGTATTTTCGATTATACCGAAACTACCTGTCCTGCGAAAGGCCTGCTAGCCCTTGTAATTGGCGCGGTTACCGCAACTCGTGGAGGACAGCCCATGCTCCGCACCGAATTGCGGTCCCTAGGCCCGTGCATGGGTGTGACGGATCCGGGCGGCGGGGAGTACCGCCGCCCGTGGGCGCTGCTCCGGCGCTCCTGCGGTCGACGGCGCTTGGCTCGTGATATCGGGCACCCGTCGGCGCACCGGATCCAGTGAGGCGTCCACCGACCCGCGTACTCGTCGAGGAGTAGACGGTCTCGCATCTGTCCGGGCTGAGGGCGGAGCAGGTCGGTTCTTGTCAGGACAGAACCTCGACAGTATAACGCCCCTCTGTGATCCATGGAGGACCTTGGTGCGGCCCTTCGCCCATCTCGCCTTTCAGGGTGCGCCGGCTATATGAATGGTATCGATGCATTCTGCCTCGGCGGTCAATCGGGACGAACATGGATAGACGATGCTGGCGCAGGAACGTCAGGTCGGTTGGAATATTAAGCGGTAGGGGTTGATACACGATCGCGCAGCCTCTCCCACCGACCTCGTGGTACTTCACCAATCGAACGCGCTCAGCCCCTGGCGAGCGAAAGTGATCATCGAACCTTGATAGCATCTCGCGGTTTACTGCCCGGCCAGAGAAATACACATTCTGCTCAGACACAGCGATCATCAACCGATTAATTTTCTCGACATCGCGCAGTTGCCGTGCCCGAACTGTGCTGCGATGGTGAGCGCCGTAGACGTGGTGGTCAAATTTGATCCACAGATGCCGCGGCGATAGGGGCAAAAGAATCTGAAGACCTTGACAGGAGAATCCATCGACACCACCTCCACGACTCTCCCTTGCCCAGTCATTGAAGAATACGACGCCTACGTCAGCGAGCACGAAGTCAAGATCTGTCTCATTGACGACGAGCAGATCTGCAAGATCGTTGAGTTGCGGCGTCAGATTGGCGTCAATCTGCAGCCATTGAACAGCGGACATGCTACCTTTCACCACGAGTTTGCTAAGGACCTCGGGAGGGGGGGCTCGTAGCCGGGGCCCGGCTGCTTTAGCATCTCGCGCGAGAAATACGTTGCCAGCATATCGGACTGCCGTCCTGCCGCGGGCGTCCTGCCTCGCTGAATGGCCATAAATGATAGAAATTCGAACCATTCTTTTGTGCCCTCTTCTGGCAGGACGTGGTTTGTGATCGCCTCATGAATTACGCGTGCTGCCAAACCTTCGGCTTCTCCGAGAAGCTTTTCCATCTCAGGTTCCTTGCCATAGAGGTAATCCTTGGCGCACTGTTGCCTAATCGGTGCCATATCATGAAAACGCTTGGCCTTGAGATCAGCCACAGCCACAGCCTTCCTATTGGAGCCCTCAACAGCGAAGTTCCGAAGGATGAACTGCGGAACATAGTGGTGTTTTTTATTGTCTGGCACGTTGCCTCGAAGAATACCTTACGCGCCAGCGGGCACGCCGGGTCCTGCCGCCGAAGGATTTGCGCGCAGTCCGCGCCGCCGCGGTCGGCGGTCCCCGACGGTTGGCCCGACGCCCGGCACCTCCGGCGCCCAAAACCGACTTGCAAAGTGTAGCCCCTCGGAAGAACCGCGGCCCCATGCAGGCAAACGGCCGGCGAACTTCGTCATGAGGGCTCGTCGTAGCTGCATCTGCTCGACTGACATGCGCGCCCCATTTTTGTTGGTTGGCCAACGGTTAGCAGCATGTGTAGGTGGGTCCCCACAGCGTGGGGGCGGTCAACAGGGTCTTTGCGAGCGATCACGCGCAAGGCGCCAGATTGCGGGGCAGAGGGCGCCTGCGGTAGTAGAGGAGTGAGGGAGGCCTTCATGCACGGCGATGTTCTCGATGAGGCAGACACGACTGGTCAGCGCCAGCTCGAAGCCCGTGCCGCCGACCAAGGCGACGAGGACCAGGTCGATGACGGCCCAGGCGACGACGACCAAGGCGACGATGAACCGGACGAAGACGACGACTTGGACGACGACGACGATCCGGGCTGCTTCCTGCTCGACGAGGACAGCGACGCGCCGAACCTGGTGCCCGAGGAGCATCCACGTGGCATCTTGGCCGGCCGGATCGAGATGCTCGACAAGATCGGCGAGGGCGGGATGGGGGCCGTGTGGCGCGGGCATCACCTCAAGCTCGATCGGGCCGTGGCCGTCAAGGTGCTCGACGAGACGCTTCAGCTCCGCACCGATGGCCGCGAGCGGTTCATCCGCGAGGGCAAGGCGCTCGCGTTGCTCAACCACCGCAACGTCGTCAGCATCTACGACTGCGACCAGCTCCCGGACGGCAAGCTGTTCTTGTGCATGGAGCTGCTGGACGGCGACACGCTCCGGGCGCTGATCAAGGGTGGCGTGCGGCCTGACCCGCTCGAGGTCATCGACATCGGCTTGCAGGTCTGCGACGCGATCGAGGCGGCGCACAAGCGGGGGATCTTGCACCGCGATCTGACGCCCTCGAACATCATGCGCCTCCGCGACCCGGCGAAGACGATCAAGGTGATCGATTGGGGACTCTGTAAGTACCTCGACCTGTTCTACATGCGTGCCCCGCAGAAGTACGGCGCCCCGCCAGGCTCGCGGCTCGTGACGCCGCTCGGCTGTCGCTTCGGTACGCCCGAGTACATGGCCCCGGAGATGATCCTGCGCGAAAATCCGGGCCCGCCGAGCTTCTGCACCGACGTCTACGCGCTGGGTGTCGTGTTGTACGAGCTGCTGACGGGGCGCCATCCGTTCGCGTTCGGCGACCGGAAGCAGCCGCGCCCGATCGACACCTTCCTCCCCGGCTTCGCCTACCACGACCTCGAGACCGCCCTGCGCGACGCGCTGCGCTTCGACCCGGAGGGGCGGACGCCGAACATGGCCGAGCTGCGAGAGGCCCTCGACATGGCGCGTGAGTGCCTGCTTGCCCAGCGTGAGCCACCGGCGGTCTCCAGCGACGACCAGGTCGCGCCCGTCGCTGCGCTCGAGCCCGGGTTGGTGCCCGCGGCGCCGGCACAGCCCGCCGCCCCGCCCGCCGGGGTCGCTGCGGGGACGGGTGAGGTCCTGTCAGGCCCGATGCCCGCGGTGCTCGCACAGCCGGTCGCGCTGCTGGCTGGGGTCCCCGCGAACACCTGCGAGGCGCAAGCAGGGCCGGTCCCGGCGATGCCGACACGGGCCCGCGGAGGCCTCGCCATGGCCGCGCTGTCGCTCGTGCTCGGCGTCGGTGTGGGCGTGGGCGGTACGCTTGCGGCGCAACATTTTGGCGGCTCGAGCGTGCCCCCGGCCGACGCTCTCTCGCCCGCGCTCGTCGCCAGTCTGGCCGAGCGTTGCGAGGCCGACGCGGCGAACCAGTCGCCGGCGCCGGAACCCGACCTGTTCCCTCCGCCAGCGACACCAATCCGGCCGACCGCAAAGCCCTCGCCCAGCACAGAGATCCGGCCCGTCGTGCTCGCGGCCGCGGACCCGGGACCGACGCGACCGCAGGTCCGGCCCCCGAGACCGACACCCGCGGCCCAGTCCTTCCAGGGGGCGATGGCCCAGCTCGAGCCGAGGCTCCGCGGCTGTGCGCGCAAGGCCGAAATTCCCGAGCGTCCGACCACGATCCAGGTGCGTCGAAAGGGCGGCGAGATCGACACCGTCAAGGTGCTGAACTTATCGAAGGATCACCCATTCTCGATCTGCGTTGACCAGCTCGTCCGCAAAACCACCTTCCCGCCGGGCGCCCGCCCGATCGAAGAAGTCACGTTTTTCAAGTAGGAGGCCGCGATGCTGACGATCGTTCTACTGCCCCTTCTATTGGCGCCTCCGGCATCCTCCGAGGCGGCCGAGCTCGCGCAGGCCGAGTCCTTCGCCGCAGCCGGTGAGATTCACTTGAAAACGGCGACGACCTCGGCCGAACACCCGATCGCCGAGTTCCAGGCCGCCCACACGGATTTTGACTCGGCATATCTGATCGACGGGGCCCCGGGGTACCTGTGCCGCGCCCTCGAGGTCGCCCAGCTCGCATTGCGCACCGCGACCTTCCCTGACCATCAGGGGCGGCTGTTCTGGGAGGAGACCCGGCAAGACGACCTCGATCGCCTTCAGAAGGACGCCGCGGAGACCGGGCGCGCAAACTGCCGCTTCGATGCGAAAGGCAAGCCGCCACCGCCACGCGTGGCCCTGATCAGCGAGGCCGACATCCCGGCGGGCCCTGCCCCCGCGGCATCCACGCCCACAGCCGGCATCGAACACACGGCACCTGCCGAGCCGAACCGGGGACAAGTGCGGCGGATCCAGGCGCATTCGGCAGCCGGCGCGTTGCTCACAGGGGTAGGTGTCGGCATGCTCGGGCTCGTCGCGGGTGTGCTCGAGCTCGAGCGGCAGCGGTCCGTGGAGATGAAGGGCTTGATCCACACGGCCGAGTCCGCGAACCGGAAGTTCACAGACATCGAGGCTCGACGTTTCGGCGACCTGGCCGACGACTTGATCCGGGGCCGCGACGTGGCGATCGGCGTCGGCGTGGCCGGGCTGGTGAGCCTCGGCACCGGCATCGCCCTGCTGGCGACGCGCAAGAAGACGAAGGCACCCTCCTACGCCCTCCAACCGTACGGCGGCCCCCAGGGCGCCGGGGCGCTGCTGCGGCTGAAGTTCTGACCGAGAGGAGACGCGACGATGCGCCAGACCATCACGAAGATGTCGATCTCGAGCCTGCTGCTCGGCGGGTGCATTCAGGACCTCCTGGACCAGGGCGCAGCGCTGACGCCCGACACCGAAACCGCCGCCAGCGCGACGTCCACCGGCGATCCGCCAACGCCCACGACCTCGGAGGGGGTCAACTCGAGCCCGGTGCAGACCGTGACGGGCTCGCCCGATGAGACGACCTCGTCGTCCACGACGATGCAGGAGCCGGGGACCACGACAGGCGCCCCCGAAGAGAACCTGCCGCCGACGATCGAGCTGTTCGACGTGAACCAGGACCACCTCAGCGAGGCAGGCCCGGCCCAGCTGCAGCTCCTCGTCAGCGCGGACGTGGTCAAGGTGCGGCTCTCGCTCGACGGCGAAAAACTGGCCGACCTGACGCCGGGCGACTTCCCCTGGAACTGGGACGCGCTCTCGGCCAAGGACAACGGAGAGATGCGCATCTTCGAGGTCGTGGTCGAGGACGCCGAGGGCCTGACGGCCACGGAGACGACCGAGCTCAGCGTGCAATTGCCGCAACCAGGCGTCGAGAAGTGCCTCTTCGAGGATCAGGGCGCCAACGCCAGCGTGATCTCGGCGCTGAAGTACACGCCCGACGCGATCATCGCCGTGGGCTCGCGCGACACCGGCGCGGGGCTGCGGCTGACGGCCTGGAAGCTCGATCCGGACCACTGCAAGGAGGTGTTGCCGGGCTGGCCGCAAACGATCGCCAACTGGACCGCCGAGCCCAAACTCGCGGCGATGACGTCGCGCGGCGCGGCGGTCGATGTCGACGCGGACGGGAACATCGTCGTCGCCGGCAATTTCATCGTCGGAGGCAAGCCGCAGAGCTACGTGGCGCTGCTCAACCCGGACGGCTCGCGGCTGTGGGAGAAGCTCGGCCAGGTCGGCGACGAGGTCGCGGGCGTCGCGGCCGCCACGGCGCAATTCAAGAATCGCGTGTTCGTCGTCGGCTCGGAGCGCACGAGCGACGTCCCGGTGCGAACGGACGCGGCGATCTGGACTTACCTGGCGATTGACGGCGCGGTGTCCCTCGGGTCATGGCTCACCCTCAAGGCGCCGTTCACCCCCGACGAGTTCGACGACGACCCGAAAAACAAGAGGAGCGAATGGATCCGGGCCGTCGTGATCCAGCCGGGCACGGGCAACGCCCTGGCGGTCGGTGAGCGGGAGTTCTCGCCTGATGGCCTGATCAACTACAGCCGTGCCTTCACGCTCCGGGTCCATCCGCTCGGAGGCCTCGTGGGTGCCCCATGGACATCCTGGGCGCCGTCGTCCGTGCACGATGCTGTCCGATCGGTCGCGCTCTGCGGCGATGATGTCCTGGCCGGGGGCTGGACCCGCGACGAGCCACCGGGCGCGAAGCCCCGGCCTATGATGCTCTGGATCGAGGATGACGGCGCGTCTGTGAAGCATCGCGACGAACCCCAGCTGGGCTCGACCGAGATCAACGGCATCGCCTGCGATCGGGAGGCCAAGATCATCAGTGCAGCGACGCGGGAGCTCGGCTCGCACGACGCGCTGGTCTTCACCGCCCCTGGCCAGGACGGGCCCCGCACAATGTACGAGACCGGCACTGTCGGGGACGACGAAGCTGGGGCCGTCGCGTGCGACAGGCGCGGCTTTTGCGGCTGGGGCGGCCACCGCACCGTCAACGGGAAGGTGGCTGCGGTGGTCCGGGTCCATCACCCGTAGCGCCGGTCACCCCGGCGGTACGAAGTCGTCGCAGAGATCGACGAGGTGCGTCACGCGCTCTTTGAACCAGTCGCTGTAGCCCTCCCCGTCCATACAGATCGAGCCGACGAACCCGTGCTCGACCCCCTCGGCGAGCAAGCGGAGCCGGTTCTTGGTCTGATTGTAGAGGTCCGGCCAACAGAGCTGATGGAAGTCCACGTCGACATCGGTCGTCAGCACCAGCACCATGAAGGCGTCGTCGTCATAGCCCTTCGCCGCGCGCAGGGCCTCGATCCACTCGTCGACCGTGCCGAGCGAGTCCTCGTCGTAGTCGTCCTGGATGAGGGTGACGACCAGGAGCGCGTCCTCGCGGAGGAAGCCGCCGTTGCAGGCGTACTCGTCGTCGGGGTCGTTGATCGCCGGCTGAAGCGCGGCGGCCATGGCCTCGCCGGTGATGCCGCTGCCGTGGACGCCGACCTGCGCCATGCATGTGAACGTCTCGGCCAGGTCCTGCTGGCCGGGCCTCGTGTAGCGCCGGCCGCTGTCGAGGTCACAGCGACGGTTCGAGGCGTAGAGGCCCGTGGGGAAGGTGACCCCGGACCCGACCTTCTTGTCGCAGACCGTGAACTTCGCGCCGCAGAAGGGTGGCTCGCCCTGGGGGTCACAGCTGTCCGTGCACACGCTGCAATCATCGAGATCGAAACTCTCATTGGTGTTGGCAGAGAGGATCTGGACGTCAAACTTCGGGAGTTGGCTCTGGATCGCCGCCATGAAGCCGGGGAAGCTGGCGAGGAGCCGCTCCTGATCGTTCTTCATCGTGCCCCCCGAGCTGACGACGAACAGGAAGTCGATCTTCCCCTCGCAGCCGGCAGCCTGTGGCGGGTCAAAGTCGGGCATGCCCATGTCCCACACCATGCCGCTGCTCGCGTCGGTGCTCGTCGAGGAGGATGATGACGACGACCCAGCCGCAGAAGTCGAGCTGTCTGCCGCCGGTCCGGTCGAGGAGGAGCCAGCAGCCGACGTCTCTGACTCGGCGGGCACAGTCGTGACGCCGGGCTGAGTCATGCTCCCGAAGCTCGACGCGCCGGTCCCTCCACCGCAGGCGCAGAGGCTGCTGGTCAGAGTGAGGGCAAGGAGGGGACGCATGGGGAGTCAATCCTAGCGAAAATGGTCGCGGGTGTCATGGGTGGCCAGCCCATCGAGGGCCGGAGGTGGCGCTCCGCCGTGGAACGTCATCCGTCCAATGTAAAAACGACGGCTCGCCGGGCGTCGGCAGCCTGCTTCGCCGACGTACTTCGCCGACGCGACGTCGCCGACGCGACGTCGCCCGTCTCGGGCTCGAACGAGAAGACCCTGCCGTCCGAGAATCATTTTTAAAGGCCGCGGTGTGTTGTCGGAGAGTTCCCCAGAATCCCCGAAAGACGTATGCGGCGGTCCAAACCACCCGACCCGGCAGACCCGACAGACCCAACCGACCCAACCCCGCGGCGCGTGGGCGAGCGCGTCCGGTCACCCGAACGAACACCCGAACCGCATCCGATCCGCCACCCGGCCGGCATGTGAACCGACACCTGCAGCGGCATGGAGTCGGGCGAGGCCGCGAGGCCCCGAGGCCGCCGGGCCCCGCCGGCCTCATCGGCCCGCGCGGCGCGGACGCACGGGGCTGGGGGCCGTCAGTCAACATCGATGCGGCGCGCTGCATCGTGGATGTCATCGCCGAGTTGCTCGGCCTCGGCCTCCGTGAACGGCACGGCGCCCGCGGGGAGCGCGGTCACCAGGTCGAAGCGCACGCCCCCGTCCCGCTTCAGCTCGAAGACCCGGGAGCCCCGCACAAGATAGAGGCGCGTGCGCCAGGCGTAATAGTCCGCGATGCCCAGGGGCGACCGCTCGTGGGCGCCGCTGCCGAGCGCCTGGGCCGCGCGGGCCATCATCCACAGGTCGGGGTCGGCCACGGCCCGCGTCGGCTCGGCGTCCGCCGGCAGCGCCTCGATCTGCTGCAGCATCGCCCGGTGTCCGGGCGCCGAGACCAGGTAGACCCGCCCGTGGTTGTCGACGAAGAACGTCCGGGTGCGGGTGACGTGGAAGCCCGGGAGAGCCCTGGTGTCGGCGCCCTCCTCGACCGTCAGCTCGAATTCTGGCGCCACCGCGCCCTGGTGACCGTTCATGAGTCCCTCCTGATAAACTGTTGACCAACCATGACTTAATTATAAATTTTGCAAATTAAAAAGTGCCGTAGCTCGGATGGTGATGTAGGCTCGCTCCACCATGACCGCGGAGATCTGGGAACCGAAGCCCATG
>Ga0209480_10001021_pt1 | contig 21035 bp, 19 predicted proteins | sample JI61114C2DNA_FD_187501 | JGI IMG/M metagenome (GOLD analysis project Ga0209480, IMG submission 187501) | Wastewater effluent complex algal communities from Wisconsin, to seasonally profile nutrient transformation and Carbon sequestration -... | ecosystem: Engineered > WWTP > Effluent > Algae... | reverse complement strand
CGCAAAGGCCTGCTCGTGGGTGAACAATACCCGCTCATTGGCGACAGCGACCACATCATTATGGAACGCCCCAGCTGCGATTGCCTCGGGGTTCTGTTCGACGAACAGCGTGCGCGCTGGATCGAGCCCATGCAGGCGCGCGACCGCACGGCTGGCCTGTTCGTGCTGGCGCGCGGGGAACGCGCCGCCGCTGGTTCCATAAACGAAGATTTCCAGCCCCGGCGCGTCATGGCTCGTGGCCATCCGCATATGGTTGGCTGCGCCCTCATCGCCAAAGCAAGGCGGGACGGCATCGTGGACAGCAAAGCTGGCAACATTGGCAAAGGCCAGCCGCAGCTGCTTGACGGTGTCGGGCCACTCCTGGCTGCGGTGCGGCATGGTCACCAGATTGGCGGCAGTCAGGTGGCAGCGGCCATCGGCGGTATCAGCGGCCGGCGAGACGGTGGCGGCGTTGGCCGTCCACATCGAGCTGGCCGACCATGCTGCCGCGGTCAGCCGGGGGTTTTCGGTCCCGTCGGCACCAATTGCGCTCAGAAACGCGCCGTTGGGGCGGGGCAGGGGCAGCAAAAAGCCTTGCGCCAGTCCCAACTCCAGATTGTGCCGCATCTTGGCCAGACCCTGCAGCGCTGCGGCGCGGGGGTGCGAGACGTCTCCGGCATGGCTGGACGAGGCAAGGTTGCCGAGGCTTAGTCCGGCGTAATTGTGTGACGGGCCAATGATTCCGTCGAAGTTGATTTCACGGACAGGCATAGTTCACCACCGCGCTACGTGGGTGATGGTCTGGCCCGGCTCGACCCCGAGCAGGCGGGCGCATTTGGGATCAAGCGCCACGCCGCCGTCGCGGGCTTCGCTCCAGCCATAGGCGCAGCGGAAATCGGCGAACTTGCCGTGGGCGACCAGTTGCTTGTCGCCGCCCATGTGCTCGCCCAACTTTTCGTCGATCGCAACGACTACAGCATCGGCAGCCTCGCGGACCGAGCGGATCTGATCGGTTCGCACGGTCATGGTCGGACCGCCATCGAAAATGTCGATGTAGTTCTCCCAGGCAAAGCCTTCGTTTTCGAGCATCCGCATTGCGGCGCGGCCAGTCGGATGGGGCAAGCCGATCACATGCCGCGCGGCTTCGGACAGCATAGCGATATAGACCGGGTGCTTTGGCATCAGATCGGCGATGAACTGGTTGCCGAACTTGGCATTGAATTCATCGGCGTCCTGAAAGTTCATTCCGAAAAAGCGGCCTGCAACCCCATCCCAGAACGGCGATCCGCCCGCTTCGTCGATCACCCCGCGCAGTTCAGCCAGACAGCGATCAGCAAACCGATTGCGGTGCCCTTTGATGAACAGATAGCGGCTGCGGGCGATCAGCATGCCTAGCCCGCCAGCGCGCTCGCCCGGATGCAGGAAAAGCCCGCCCACTTCCGAAGCGCCTTCAAGATCGGTCGACAAGTTGAGGATATCTGCTCGAAAAGTGCGACCCAATTCTTCACTGTGTTGGGTCAGCGCGCCGATCCGATAGGAATAGAACGGCCATTTGAGCCCTACTGCTGAAAAGATCTGGCAGGTCCCGCGCACTTCGCCGGTATCGGTGTTTTCCAGCACGAAGAAGAACAGATCATCACCGACATCATCACCTTCGCGCGTGAACCCGGCATAGGATTTGTCGAGCTTGGCGGTCAGCGCCTTGCGGTCGGGCGGCAGGTTGGTGAAGCCGCCCCCGGTGCGCTTGGCCATCTCATAGATGTGCTGCAGATCATCGGGATTGGCGGCGCGGATCACGAAATTCAAAGCGGTGCTCCAATGGCAAGGCGGTGCAGAACCAACGCGGACAGTTTCGCGCGTTCGTCGAGTGAGGGGACGATCATGAACTCGTCGGGTGAATGGATCGCCCCGCCGCGCACGCCCATGGTATCGACCACCGGAACGCCGCAGGCTGCTATGTTGTTGCCATCGCACACCCCGCCCGAAGCAATCCGAGTGATTGGCGCGCCAAGCAGCGCGCTGCATTCCTCGACGATTCCGAACAGTTTTTCGGCGCGTGCATCGAGCACCTTGGGCGGGCGGCTGATCCCGCCGTGGGTGTGGACGGAAACGTCATGCTCCGCCTCGATCCGGGCGATCAGCGCTGCCAGTTCGGCGGCGAACAGGTCGGCCATCGCTGCTTCGCGCGGGCGGATGTTGAAACGCAGCACGGCGAGGTCTGGCACGACATTGTTGGCGCTGCCGCCGTCGATCTTGGCTGGATTAACCGACAAGCCATCGCGGTGAAGCGCCTTTAGCCCCAGTGCCAGCGCGGCTGCGGCGACCAGTGCATTGCGCCCATCGTCGGGATTGCGTCCGGCATGGGCCGAGCGCCCGCGGACCGTCAGGCTCCAGTTGCCACTGCCTGCGCGGGCCCCCGCCAACGTGCCATCGGGCAGGGCGGACGGTTCATAGGTCAGTGCAGCGGCTTTGCCCCGTGCCAGTTGGGCGATGAGCGGGGCAGAGGACAGGCTGCCGGTTTCTTCATCGGCGTTGATCAGCACATCATAACCGGTTTTAGCGGCGGCATCGCTGGTCTCAAACGCTTTCAGCGCCGCCAGGATAACCGCGATCCCGCCCTTCATGTCAGCGGTGCCAGGGCCATTGAGCGTGACTTCATCGAGCCAGGTCTGTTGCTGGAAAGGATGGCTGGCTGGGAACACGGTGTCCATATGCCCGGTCAGCAGGAACCGCCGCTCCGCTTCAGGACGCACCCGCAACACCAGATGTTTGCCGTATTCGACCGGGAATTCGGCTCCACTCGCAGAGATCGCCGCGACTGCTGCAGGTTCTTCCAGTGCTATTTCACCGGGCAACGCGGCAAAGGCATCAGCCAGTTCTGCCGCCTGTTTGGCTAGCCCCGCCATGTTGCCGGTGCCGGTGTTGATCGCACTCCAGGCCTGGACCTGTTCCAGCATCGGCGCGGCATCAACGGCGTTGAGCAGCGCGGCTTCTGAGGGCGAAAATGCTTGCATCTGAAACCTCTCTAGCCGAGCGCAGAGGGCCTTCCAACCCCCGCGCGCAAATCGCGTTGCCTTCGCTTCGCAGCTGCGGCATAGGCGCTGGCATTCCTCCCCGGAATCGATGAAAGTCCAACCGGCTGCGCGGAGCGTTGCCGCAACCAAGGTGTGAGGTTTCATGAGCGATCGGGTTGAGAAGGCCGGCCTGCAGGTCGATGCGGCACTGGCTGCATTTGTTGAAAGCGAAGTTCTCGTTCCGCTGGGCAAGGATGCCACTGCGTTCTGGACGGGCTTCGCCAATCTGCTGGGCCGGTTTGTACCGATCAATCGCGCGCTGCTGGCCAAGCGCGATGATTTGCAGGCGCAGATTGATGCCTGGCATGTCGCCCGCGCCGGAAAACCGATCGATCAGGCTGAATACCAGACCTTCCTGCGCGAAATCGGCTACCTCGTTCCCGAACCTGCGCCGTTCCAGATCGGCACCCAGAACGTCGATGCAGAAATCGCGACGATGGCCGGGCCGCAGCTGGTGGTACCAGTGCTCAATGCGCGGTTCTTGCTCAATGCCGCCAATGCCCGCTGGGGCAGCCTCTATGACGCCTATTACGGCACCGACGCGCTTGATGCTGTGCCGGCCCGGCCCGGCGGCTATGATCAGGTCCGCGGCGATGCGGTGATCAAGGCCGTCCGCGCGTTCCTCGATAGCGCCATCCCCGGCTGGCAGGCCGCGCTGGAAGGCGGGACGAGTGAATATTTGGTGGCCCAGCGTGAGGGCGGATACCTGTTCCGTAACAATGGCTTGCATATCGAAGTTGTGATCGATCGGAGCCATCCGGTTGGCGCTACCGATCCGCTTGGCATCGCTGACGTGCTCTTGGAAAGCGCGCTGACCACGATCTGTGATCTGGAAGATTCGGTTGCGGCGGTCGATGCTGAAGACAAGCTGCTGGCCTATTCCAACTGGCTCGGCGTGATCCGCGGCGACCTGTCAGAAAGCTTCGAAAAGGGCGGCAAAGTGCTGACCCGGACTCTTAACCCAGACCGGGTTTGGGGTGATCTGGTGCTGCCGGGGCGAAGCTTGCTATTCGTGCGCAATGTCGGCCACCTGATGACCAATCCGGCGATCCATCTGGCCGATGGCAGTGAGATCCCCGAAGGGATCATGGATGCGGTGCTGACCAGTGCGATTGGCGCGCTCGGCCTGGCAGGACTAGGCACATATGCCAACAGCCGCTGCGGCTCAATCTACATCGTCAAGCCCAAGATGCATGGGCCGGAAGAGTGCGGCTTTACCAATGACCTGTTCGATGCGGTTGAAGACCTGCTGAGCCTGCCGCGGCACACGATCAAGGTCGGCGTGATGGACGAGGAACGCCGCACTTCGGCCAACCTGGCCGCGTGCATCCACGCTGTTCGGAATCGGATCGTGTTCATCAACACCGGCTTTCTCGATCGGACCGGGGACGAGATTCACACCTCGATGCGGGCCGGGGCGATGATCCGCAAAGGCGCGATGAAATCCACTGGCTGGATCGCCGCCTATGAAGCGCGCAACGTCCAGATCGGCCTCGCCTGCGGGCTTTCGGGCAAGGCGCAGATCGGCAAAGGTATGTGGGCCGCGCCGGACCTGATGGGCGACATGATGGTTCAGAAGATCGGCCATCCCAAGGCCGGGGCCAACACGGCTTGGGTTCCGTCACCGACCGCCGCGACGCTCCACGCGATGCATTACCACGCAGTGGATGTCTTCGCCGTCCAGCGCGAACTGGCTGGACAGCCCACGCCGGGTCTGGAGCCGCTGCTGACCGTGCCGCTGGCCGATGGGATCAACTGGTCCGAAACCGAAGTGCGCGAAGAGCTCGACAACAACGCGCAAGGGCTGCTCGGCTATGTGGTGCGCTGGATCGATGCCGGGGTCGGCTGCTCCAAAGTGCCGGATTTCCACGACGTCGGCCTGATGGAAGATCGCGCTACCTTGCGGATATCTTCGCAGCATATGGCCAACTGGCTGCTCCACGGGGTTGCGACCCGCGATCAGATCATGGACAGCCTGCGCCGGATGGCGGCCAAGGTGGATGCCCAGAACGCGGGCGATCCGGCATATATGCCACTAGTGGGGAACGAGGATGCCCCAGCCTTCCGGGCGGCGCTCGATCTGGTGTTCAAGGGTGTGGAACAACCCAGCGGCTATACCGAGCCGCTGCTGCACGCCTGGCGACGGGTCAAGAAGGCTGACTGAGTTCTAACGCTACGGCCACGAATTCAGCGACGCTCAGCGTCTCGGCGCGGCGGGCGGAGTCGATTCCCAAGGCATCCAGGGCGTCCAAAGCGCCCGGCAAGCCCTTCAGGCTTTGCCGCAGCATTTTCCGGCGCTGGCCAAAGGCAGCTTCGGTCAGCCGTTCGAGCATCCGAGCGGAAACCCCGACGGGCATTGTGGCTGGGGTCACGTGGATCACCGCACTCATCACCTTGGGAGGGGGGGTGAAAGCGCTGCGGTGGACTTTCATCGCGATCTTGGCGTTTGAACGCCACTGCGCCAGCACCGCTAGCCTGCCATAGGCATCGCTGCCCGTTTCGGCCACGATCCGCTGTGCGACTTCTTGCTGGAACATCAGCGTCAGACTGGCCCACTGCGGCGGCCATGCCTCACCGCCCAGCCAACCAACGAACAGTGCGGTGCCGACATTGTAGGGCAGGTTGGCCACGATGTGGAACGGGCCTTCGATCCCATGCGGGACTTTGGTGGCATCGCCTTCGATGACGCGGAGTTGGCCGGGGAATGCCTCATCCAGTTCGGCTAGAGCAGGCAGGCAGCGGCGGTCCATCTCGATCGCGGTGACCTGCGCCCCGGCGCGCAGCAAGGCGCGGGTCAATCCGCCTGGGCCGGGGCCGATCTCCAACACATGCTGGCCTTGCAACTTGCCCGGCAACTTGGCGATGCGATCGAGCAATTGCTCGTCTAGCAGAAAGTTTTGCCCGAGCGCCTTGGTGGCTTGCAGACCATGGCGGGCAATGACTTCGCGAAGGGGCGGGAGCTCAGTCATCCAACAGGCCGTACCGTCGATCCGCGCAGTCTCCGGCCATCCGGATCGCGGCGATCATTGCCCCGGGATCGGCCTTGCCAGTTCCGGCGATGGTAAAAGCAGTGCCGTGGTCGGGACTGGTACGAACAATCGGCAGGCCCAGTGTGACGTTGACTCCGGAATCGAAATCGAGCGCTTTGAGCGGGATCAGCGCCTGATCATGATACATGCACAGCGCCGCATCATAGGTTTCGCGCATCCGGGCGGTGAACAGCGCGTCGGGCGGCACCGGCCCGGTCACGTCGAGTCCTTCGGCCTGCAGGTGGGCGATGGCGGGGGCGATGATCCGCGCTTCTTCGTCGCCCATCCGGCCTTCTTCTCCGGCGTGGGGGTTGAGCCCTGCAACGGCGAGGCGGGGGCGCTCGATCCCGAAATCGCGGGTCAGTGCCATCGCCACGATCCGCGCCTTGCGTTCAATCAAAGCTGAAGTGAGCGCGCCAGGAACGGCGGAAAGCGCGATATGAACCGTTAGCGGCACCGTCCGAAGTTGTGGCCCAGCTAGCATCATCACTGCATCGCCTGGTGCATAAGAGCAGGCTTGGGCAACGAATTCGGTCTGGCCGGGATGGTCAAAGCCGACCTCAGCCAGCCGCGCCTTGGCGATTGGGGCGGTGACAAGACCATCGACTTCACCGGCCACCGCCAGCCGGGTTGCTTCGGTCAGGCTGGCCAAAGCCAGTTCGGCCCCAGCAATGTCGGGCGAGCCAGGTCGATATTCGCCATCGGCGCCAGCCAGCACGGGCAGGGCCTGACCAAACCATTCGAGCGCTTCTGCCGGATGGAACACTTCACGCACCGGCACCTGCAACCCGCGTTGACGGGCGGCGGTACTGAGCACCTCGGCTCCGCCGATCACGATGAACGGCGGCAATTCCGCTGTATCGCGCGCAGCCCAGGCCGCCGCGATCAGTTCCGGGCCGACGCCAGCCGGGTCGCCCAGCGAAACCGCGAGCGGTGCCCCCCCGTCCACGCCGAACTCAGTTGCCGTAATCGATCACCGCATCGCGGCGAAGATCGCGCATATAGGCTTGTGCGCGGCGGTTGATCCGCTCGTCTTCCTTCTGCGTCTGAACCTCTTCAAAGGTCACTCCGCCGGCGACCTTGGGATCGTCGCGGCCGCACAGCATCAGCACCCGGACACCGTCCTTGATGGATCCGAACGGCGGGGTGGTTTCGCCTGGCGAAAGGCCCAATACCAGAGTTTGAAGCGGACCCGGCAATTCGCGTGCCTTCAGTTGGTCGTTGGTTACCACTTCGGCACCGAGCGATGCCGCGACCGCATCGGCTTGCGCGCAGCCTTTGGCCGCTTTCATCTTTTCGGCAAAATCCTGGGCGCGGGCGGTGGCCTGTGCCTCAGTTGTGCCGGGTGCGAACGAGATCGAGATCTGCTTGAGGCTAAGCGTAGCATCGCGCGGATCGGCGGTCAGTACCTGACGCTTGTCGATCAGCACAACAATTGAGAAACCGCCGCGCACTTCGATTGGGCCCGCCATCTGGCCCGGCTCCAGCGTCTTGACTACTGCATCGAGTTCCGGCGGCAGCACACCAGCGCGAATCCAGCCCAGATCGCCACCGACCGAAGCGGTTGAAGCTTCGGAAAACTGGCGGGCATAACCAACAAAGCTGGCACCCTTTTGCAGCTGTTCGACAATCTTCACCGCATTTTGCGCCACGGCTTCGCGGTTTTCGCTGTTGGCCGAAAGGAAGATTTCGCCGACTCGGAATTCTTCGGTGCCGCGCGCTTCTTCCTGGCGCTTCATTTCGTCGCGCACTTCGTCTTCAGACACGTTGACATAGGGCGTCACGTTGCGGCGCAGCAGCCGCTGCCACGAAAGCTCACCGCGAATCTGACGCTTGAGCGAGGTGGGCGAAGAGCCGATCTTGACCAGATAGGCATCGAGCGCCTTGGGATCCTGACCAAAGTTCTGCTGTGCGATCCTGGCATAGGATTGCTCAACTTCCTCTTCGCTGACTGCCATATCCTGCGAGCGGGCTTCCTGAATCTGAAGCGTTTCGTCCATCAGGTTGCGCAGGACCTGCATGCGCAGCCGTTCCAATTCGTCCGCCGCAATCTTGCCGCCACTGGCAGCAACGATCAGGGCAACGCGCTGGTCAACATCGGTACCAGTGATCACTTCGCCGTTAATAATGACCTTGGCGGTACGATGGTTGGGATCGTTTTTGCCGAAGATCACCGGGTTTTCAGGCAGCGAGAACGTGCCTTGAGAGCCAGCATCCTGGGCCGGAGCGACAGCGGGCATTGCCATCGCAAGAGCGATCAGAGGAACCAGCGCGAGGCGGGCCGAGTGGCGGAAGCGCAAGGGGCGTGTCACCGTTTCAAAAATCCCAATTTCGGTGCAAGGGAATCCGCACCATATTTGCCGTCAGCTAAAGCCCGAATGTGGCTTAACCTTGGCTGAGCAAAGCGCGGATAGCCTGTTTGCCGGGGCCTGCCAATCCTCTGCGCCAGCCAATCATCAAATGCACGCCGCAGTGAGTACGTTTGCCCTCAGAAGCCCAGATTGCGCACGGCAATGTGGATCTGAAAGGTATTGCCTTTCCGCGCGTCCCCGGTCGCCACGAAGTCACGCCGCCAGGTGAAGTCAAGTTCGATGCAATCATCCTGATAGGCGATTCCAAGTCGCGTTCTGAGCGGTTGGAATCCATCCACCCCAACCAACAGCGGATCGTCGCTGATCCCGGTCAGGTCGAACACGCCAGAACCGAACACGGACCAATAGCGGGCAAAGCCGATCCGTCCGGCGATTCGGAGTTCCTCCCGGTCCTTCAGATCTTCGATCCCGCTGCTGACATCGCGGTTGAGTCTCAGGTAACCGACCTCAAGATAGGTTCGTTGGGTACCAACACCAGCGTCAAATTCGTTGCGGCGAACCGCTAGGGTATCCTTATCAAGCCGGAAGCGGTGAGTGACCTTTACAACGTCGCTGAAGCGCACTTCGGTGCGCCCGACAATGTCAGAGGTCCGATCAGTCAGCCCGGTGCCATCAGGCAGCAGCGTCGGATTTGTGGAAAGGCGGTAGGATTGACCGATAGTGGAGTGAATCCGCAACCCAGGCCGTTCAAACTGCCAGTCGATCCCGTAGGTAAAGCGTACGCCGTCTTCAATCCGGTCATACCCTGGAAAGCGGTTGAGCGCGAACAGGTTGGAATCTTCCAGATCGATCGAGCGAGCGTCTTCGTTCGGGACGGCCAGATTGCGCAGTTTGGGGCTGGCGACCACCTGAAAACGCGGGGTCAGAACTTGGGTGCCGCCCATAAATTCGCCGACCAGTGGCCATTTCACATCAAAGGCAATCGCCGCCATGCCGCGCGCCTGCCAGCCGGGATTGCCGCGGTAGATCGCGGTTGCGGTTAATCCGTTCTCGTCGGAATGATAGACATCGCCGCGGGCCAGTGCGGTTACGGTCACTTCCTGTCCCCATGGGGTCAGGCGGCGCAGATCCCATTGCGCGCTGGCAAAGGCGCGCTGGGTATCTTGACCCGATGTGCGGGTGATCGCCAGGCTGTTGGCCTGCAATTGAACGCGCCCACCCAGCCATGGATCTGTCAGGCGGCGGCGATAGTCGATTTCGGGCAAGGCAATTGGCACCAGACCTTGCGAATCGCTCACCCGCAAGGTTTGCGTGGCCCAGCCTGCAATTGAAAAATAACTGTCTGCATCAATCCGCTCAAGCTGCGCCATCGACCGCAACCGATCATCACGGCTGATGTCATAGCGGCGCAGGAACGTGCGATCTGATGCGACCCGGCCGGAAAAGGTCAGTCCCCAATTGGGTGTAAACTGGTACCGGCCATTGGTATATAGATACCCGCGAAAATCAGGCTGACTGACGGTGCTGCTACTGCCGATCGGAATGCGCGAGGACCGCGTCAGATAGCCGGTCGCCTGAAATGAGCCCTGGCTGGTCAGCTGGCGATACTGGACCGAAACCATCGGCAGCGCCTCGGTAAAGACATAGCCGGTCACCGCCAGATCGCGGTTGTCTGACAAGCGCTGATACCAGGTGTCCGAAAACTGAACGCCGTTGGATGCGGAAAGCTGAACGTCGGGGATCAGCAGTCCGTTGATCGGACGGCCATCTGTCGCCAGGACCAGCCCCGGCATCGGGAACAGCTTCAACCCGAAGATCTCAGCCCGGGCACCTTCAAATCGAATCGATTTCTTGTCGGGATCGAAAATCACCCGCCGCGCGGTGATCCTCCAACTGGGATTGCGCGGGCAGCCTTGCGAATCTTCAACTGCGCAGGCGGTATAGGCGGCATTGTGGAGCAAGACCTTGCCGTCCTCCATCCGCTCACCTTTGTTTGACGCGAGCCGCCCCCCTTCGCGCAGAGCGAGGAGCATATTGTCCATTGCCCCGGCTTTCAGTTCATCGGTCAGTTCGATCTTGTCGCTGAAGATCTGATTGCCGTCGGCATCGACCAGCCGGATGTTCCCCTCTGCCAGAATAACTCCGGTCTTGCGGTCCCAGGTGATTTTGTCGGCCCGGACTGACTGGTCACCCCGGCGCAGCACGACATTACCAAAGACGCTGACCTGTTCGCTGTTGTCATCATAGCTGGCGCCATCGGCTTCAAACTGGACCTGCCGATCAGGATCGCCAGTTACGACAACGTCCTCAGTCTGCGCAGGTGCTGCGTCCTGCGCTTGCGCCGCAACAGGGCACCCCAGTGCCGCCAGCGCAAGCGCGGCGACACCGGCTTTCACCGATCCAGGGCACAACAAAGGATGCGGCAAATGGGGCCGCGCAGGCAGGAGCATGGGTTGCCTATCGCACCGCCCGCGCCTAACTGCAATCCATGTGGGCAGCTTGCGGCAACGCTTTGTCGCAGCGGCCAGCATTTCCCTTGGGAGCAACCATGCAAATTGAATTCCTCTCTGGCCCAGTTCTGCCGACAACCAGCCCGATCGCCTATGTCGTTGATACCGAAGCACTGCCCGTTGGGCTTGAAGCTGTTATAGCCGATGGTGCCAAGGCCAGCCGCTTTGCCGGCAAGGCTGGCCAGTTGCATGAAGCTTTTGTGGCCCGCGATGGCGCGTCGGTGCGGGTTGCGCTGGCCGGGGCAGGGGAGGCTGGCAGCAAGGATCGCAGCTCTGCGCTTGAGCGCGCAGGTGCGGCAATTACGGCCAAGTATCTCGCCTCCGGCGAAGCCGCGGTTACGATCGATTTCACCGGAACCAAGCTGTCTGCGGCCGATGCCGCCGCTGTCTTGCTGGGTGCGCGGCTGCGCGGTTGGCGTTATGATAACTACCGGACCAAGCTGCCCGATGATCAGAAGCGCAGCCTGACCACGATCAAGGTTGCGGGCGCCCCGGCTGGCACCGAAGCCGCCTGGGCGGTCGAAGCGGCGCTGGCCGATGGCGTTGAGTTCACCCGCGAACTGGTCACCGAACCAGCCAACATCATCTATCCAGAAAGCTTCGTCGAACGCACCAAGGTCCGCTTCGCCGGTACCGGCGTTGCGATTCGCGTGCTGGATGAGGCCGAAATGACCGCGCTCGGCATGGGTGCGCTGCTCGGCGTCGCGCAGGGATCGGTGCGCAAGCCGCGCCTGCTGGTGATGGAATGGAACGGCGGCCCGGCGGGCGAAAGGCCAACCGCCTTTGTTGGCAAGGGCGTGACTTTCGACACCGGTGGGATTTCGATCAAGCCTGCGGGCGGGATGGAAGACATGAAGTGGGACATGGGCGGGGCAGGAGCTGTCACCGGCGCTATGCTCGCACTGGCCAAGCGCGGGGCCAAGGCCAATGTGGTCGGGATCTGCGGGCTGGTTGAAAACATGCCCGATGGCAATGCCCAGCGCCCGGGTGATGTGGTTACGTCGATGTCGGGTCAGACCGTCGAAGTGATCAACACCGATGCCGAAGGGCGGTTGGTGCTGTGCGATGCGATCACCTGGACTCAGAAGGAGTTTGCTCCTGCTGCCGTGATTGACCTCGCGACGCTGACCGGTGCGATGATCATTTCGCTGGGGCATGAGCACGGCGGGATTTTCTCCAACGATGATGGCCTCGCTGCCAAGCTGGTTGCGGCTGGCAGCGCATCGGGCGACAAGCTGTGGCGGATGCCGATGGGCCCAGCCTATGACAAGCTGATCGACAGCCCGATCGCAGACATGAAAAACGTCGGCCCGCGCGAAGGCGGCTCGATCACTGCGGCGCAGTTCATTCTGCGCTATGTCGAAAAGGGCACGCCGTGGGCGCATCTCGACATCGCCGGGATGGTTTGGGCCAGCAAGCCGGGGCAGACTTGGGACAAGGGCGCGACCGGATATGGCGTGCGGGTGCTTGACCGGTTCGTGCGCGACAATCTTGAGGGCTAATGCGCGTTGATTTCTACCAGCTGAGCCAGACCCCGGTCGAAGGCGCTCTGCCGCAACTGGCGGTAAAGATGCGTGAGGCCGGGGCACGGGTGCTGGTGGTTTCAGCTGACGAAGCGCAATTGGCCCGGATCAGCGCGGCGCTGTGGGCGCACAAGGACAGCTTTCTGGCCCATGGGCTGGCGGGCAGCCCGCATCAGGAGCGCCAGCCGATCCTGCTGTCCGACGTGCTGGAGACCCCCAATGAGGCGCGCTTTCTGGCGCTCGCCGATGGGGGATGGCGCGACGGTGCAGACCGCTTTGACCGGGTGTTCCTGCTGTTCGACGGATCGACCATCGATGATGCCCGTGCCACCTGGCGCAGTCTGGATGGTCGCGAAGGGCTGGAGCGCAATTATTGGCGGCAGGAAGACGGCAAGTGGATCAAGGCCGCGTAAATCTTGCAGCGCAGCATAATCCCCGCTAGGGGCGCGCCAACTTCTTCCAAACCATAACTTTCGCAAGGAACTTCTCATGGCGGTTACCCGCACCTTTTCGATCATCAAGCCCGATGCCACCCGCCGCAACCTGACCGGTGCTGTCACCAAGATGCTGGAAGAAGCCGGCCTGCGCGTCGTCGCTTCAAAGCGCATCCACATGACCCGCGAACAGGCCGAAGGCTTTTACGCCGTTCACAGCGAGCGCCCGTTCTTTGGCGAACTGTGCGATTTCATGATGAGCGAACCGGTCGTGGTGCAGGTGCTTGAAGGCGAAGACGCCGTCACCCGCAACCGCGACATCATGGGCGCCACCAACCCCGCCGATGCCGCCGAAGGCACCATCCGCAAGGCCCACGCCCTGTCGATCGGTGAAAACACCGTCCATGGTTCGGATTCGGAAGAAAACGCCGCGATCGAAATCGCCTATTTCTTCAAGCCCGAAGAAATCGTCGGCTGAGGCATAACGCCTCGCTGATCGAAAGGGCCGCCGGAGCAATCCGGCGGCCCTTTTCGTCCTTGTTCCTCTCCATTTTTGGCGAATGCCACAAATGGGGAGGTGGCAGTGCGGAGCACTGACGGAGGGGTATCAACGCTGGCGTCGAAACCCCTCCGTCTCGTCTGCGACGAGCCACCTCCCCATTTGGCTTCGCAAAATGGAGAGGATCTGTGCTAGCCTCTCGTCCAAAGGAGAGTTCCAATGAAGGGCATGGGCGCAACGGACGGGGAAGATTGCCCCTTCGCATTCAACTTTGATCCCGCCACCTTCAAGGTCGGCGATACGGTCAGTTACCGGGTCAGCACGATGGACGACTGGCCGTTCGTCGGCACCCTGCTCGAAGTCCACGCCGACCACGTGGTGATCAGCCCCGGCCCAGCCGAACCCGATGCGCGCTACAAAGGCACGCGCGAAGCGCGGCCGATGGTGGATGGGGGAGAGATTGGTTAGGGGGCGTGGGCCTTTTGGTAAAGGCGGTTTATCGCGGGACTAGCTCACATGCGATCGAACCGGACAGGACAACATTGCGGACGCTCATAAAATGTGCGAATTTGAAGCATGTCTACTGAAGGCGCGAGCGACCCGCCATACGCTGATGCCGACTACTACGGCTTCTTTATGACCGGCCTGTTTGGTTTAATCGATGATGCCGAACTTGCTGGCTACTCGCCTTATGGCATTGAACTTCTTCGTGAAGCTCGTGAACTTTTCTGGGCTGAGTTTAAAGAAACGCATCCTGCGGCGTGGGAGCCTGAAGGCAGCTAACCACAACAAAGTAGCCATGCACTCGACTAACAAGGTTAGCCATTAGCCACCAACCCGCCCAGCGCTCCGCCAAACCCCGCAGCCTAAAACCCGTCCGCCGCATCCATCAGCGCGGTCAGCTTCTTCGGCGCGACACTTCGCCAGCTCCGCGCCAGCCAATCGCTCACCGCGTCCCAGTCGGTATCGCCCAGATCGAGCCGGATGCCGATCCAGCCGTCGCCGAAATAGGGTGGGCGGTAATAGCGGGCTTCGTCCATTTCGATCAGCTGGGCCTGCTCCTCGGGCCCGCTGATTTTGACCAGCAGCGCGGTGCGCCCGTCACCGTGGTGATCGAGGCTGACCCAGGCGAATTTCTTGCCTTTGATGATCCCGAAGCACGGCATGCCATGGCTCAGCGTTTCCTCGGCCTCGGGCAGGGCCATGGCGCGGGTGCGGACCTGCGCGGTCAGCCATTCGGGTGAAGTCTCGCGGCTCACCAGCGCGGCGAGGCAGCGCGAATAGAGCTGGTGCTCGGCAATCAGCACCCGCGCGGCGAGGCTGTCGGCGGTGTCGCCGGGCAGCACCGCCACCGGGGTCTGGCCCAGCACCGGCCCATCGTCGAGTTCGGCGGTGACCAGATGGACTGTGCAGCCGCCATGACTGTCGCCCGCCTCCAGCGCGCGGTCGTGGGTGTGCAGGCCCTTGTACTTGGGCAGTAGTGAGGGATGGATATTGACCATCCTGCCCTCCCAGCCACTGACGAAATCCGCCGTGAGGATCCGCATATAACCCGCCAGCGCCACGAACTGCGCACCGTTGCCCCGAATCGCAGCGTCCATTGCGGCATCGTGCGCGGCGCGGTCCATGCCTTTGTGGGGCAGGGCAAAGGTTGGAACACCCTCTGCGGCGGCAAGTATCAGGCCGCCCGCATCGGGGTTGTTGCTGGCGACCAGCACGATCTCATAAGGGCAGTCTTCGGCCCGGCTGGCATAGAGCAGCGCGGCCATATTGGTGCCGCTGCCCGAGATGAGCACGGCGACGGGGGTGCGGGAGGTCATCAGATCCTCTCCATTTTCGCGCCAGCGCAAATGGGGAGGTGGCATTTGCGCAGCAAATGACGGAGGGGTCTCTGCCCTTGCGCCATCACCCCTCCGTCAGCGGCTTGATGCCGCTGCCACCTCCCCATTTGTGGCATTCGCCAAAAATGGAGAGGATCGAAATTAGGCAAGGTGGCTGGCTTCCCAGGCATCGCGCGATGACCAGACCGCAGCGGCGCCTTGGACGGTGCAGCCGCGTGGGCCGGATTCGATGGCACCGATCACGTGGACCGTCTCACCCGCCGCTTCCAGTTCAGCGATCACGCCTGCCGCATCGCCCGCTGCAACCGCCAGCACCATGCCGATGCCGCAGTTAAAGGTCCGCGCCATTTCGGCGGGCTCGATATGCCCCTGCGCCTGCAGGAACGCCATCAGGCGCGGCTGCTCCCAGCTGCCAACGTCGATCCGGGCATGGAGCTCTTCGGGCAGGACCCGCGGGACATTTTCCAGCAAACCGCCGCCGGTTATATGGGCAAGGGCATGGATTCGGCCTGAGCGGATCACCGGAAGCAGGCTCTTCACGTAAATCCGGGTCGGTTCGATCAGGTGGTCGATCAGCAGCCGGTCCGCATCGAACAGCGCCGGGCGATCAAGCTTCCAGCCCTTGTCCGCCGCCAGCCGCCGGACCAGCGAATAGCCGTTGGAATGGACTCCGGATGAGGCCAGCCCCAGCAGCACGTCACCTTCCGCAACCGCGCTGCCGGTTAGTTGCTCGCCGCGCTCAACTGCGCCGACGCAGAATCCGGCCAGGTCATAATCGCCCGCTGCATACATCCCCGGCATTTCCGCCGTTTCCCCGCCGATCAGCGCGCAGCCGGCCATTTTGCAGCCTTCGGCGATTCCGGCGACAACCCGCTCGGCGATCCCGCTTTCCAGCTTGCCGGTGGCGAAATAGTCCAGGAACAGCAGCGGTTCAGCGCCTTGCACGATCAGATCGTTGACGCACATCGCGACCAGATCGATCCCGATCGCGTCATGCCGGTCATGATCGATCGCCAATTTGACCTTGGTCCCGACCCCATCGTTAGCCGCGACCAGCAGCGGATCGGCATAGCCGGCTGCCTTCAGGTCAAAAAAGCCGCCAAACCCGCCCAATTCCGCGTCGGCGCCAGGCCGCGCGGTTGCTCTGGCCAGCGGCGCAATTGCCTTGACCAGCGCGTTTCCGGCCGCGATCGAGACGCCGGCCTGTTCATACGAATAGCTTTTTGGGGGCGGATTGTTGGACATCGCTTGCCGCCTAACCTTTTCCCGCTTGGATTTCCACGGATGATTGGGCAAAAGGCCCTCGGTTTTCCCCGATGACAGTCGCACCCCGCACTTTCTCTTTGCGCAATTGGCGCCCCGGCCCTGCCGCCACCCTGTTTCTGGGGCTGGCGTTGGCGTTGCTGGTGGCGCTGTTTGCGGTCGGTCCCGCGCGATTGCTCGCACAGATCGAAGGAGAGCGGGGGATCATTCCGGTCGCCAGTACCTCCGACATCGAAGTGACCATGGTCGAGGTCAATACGACCGGCAGCAACGCCGAAGAAGCGCGGATGAACGGCTGGCAAGAGGCTGCGCGCAAGGCCTGGGCCAAGGCTGGTGGCCCTTCGATGAGCGACGGGCAAATTCAGGGTATGGTCTCAGCCGTGGTGATCGAGCGCGAGCAAATCGGGCCGCGCCGCTATGTTGCGACGCTTAGTGTGGTGTTTGACCGGGCCAGAGCTGGGCAATTCATTGGCGGGAGCAACGGTGGCCGGGCGCATTCCTCGCCGCTGCTGGTGATCCCGGTGCTGCATTCGGGCGGAACATCGCAGGTATTTGAAGTCAAAGGTCAGTGGCAAAAGGCCTGGGCCGAGTTTCGCGCAGGGACCAGTCCGATCGACTATGTCCGTCCGTCCGGCGGCGGCGGCGATTCGTTGCTGATCACAGCAGGGCAACCGGGGCGGCGCAGCCGGGCCTGGTGGCGCAATGTGCTCGACCAGTTCGGCGCAGCGGATGTGATCATGCCGGAGGCGCGGCTTGAGCGGCAATGGCCAGGCGGCCCGGTGCGCGGCGTCTTCACCGCCCGCTATGGCCCGGACAATCAGTTCATCGAGAGCTTTACTCTGACCGCGAACGACGAGGCCGGGGTTCCCAAGATGCTGGCCGAGGCCGTGGTCCGGATTGATCAGATCTATGCGCGCGCATTGGCTGAAGGGCGACTGAAGCCTGACACCACGCTGAATGTCCGGCAGGGGCTGGATCCGGGTCTTGCTGCATTGATTGCTGCGGGCAATGCGCCCGAACAGGCGCCCGATGCCGCCCGCCCGACCGCAGCGCCCAGCGCCACGCCTTCGCCTACGGCCACGCCGACCAAGGCTGCTGAAGTGCGCACCTTCACAGTTCAATTTGCTTCGCCCGACGCGGCGGCGGTCGATTCTGCGATGGGCGCGGTGCGCGGCTCGCCGGGGGTCAAGGGTGCTTCGACCACCAGCCTTGCTGTTGGCGGAACATCGGTGATGCGGGTCACCTATGAAGGCGATATCGGCACACTTGCCGATGCCCTGCGTGCACGCGGCTTCAAGGTGACGGTCGGCAACAACGCGCTGTCGATCCGGCGCTGACATGTCCCAGATCGTGCTTCCCCTGAAAGTGGGGGCGAATGGCCCCTCGCGGATTGTGGTCGGCAATGCCAATCAATCCGTGATCGACGCGATGGCGGTGGCTGGAGCCTGGCCATTCCGCACGGCAATCCTGGTTGGGCCGCCGCGCTGCGGCAAGTCGCTGATCGCGCGATGGTTCATCGCCAGCGGCGGTGGCGAGGCGATCGACGATGCCGATGCGATGGACGAGACCGAACTGTTCCACAGCTGGAACCGCGCCCAGGAAAGCGGCACGCCGTTGCTGCTCGTTGCCGGGTCCGGGGTGGGGGAGTGGCAGGTCAAACTGCCCGATCTGGCATCGCGGCTGGGGGCAGCTCTCCACCTTGAGATCGGTTCGCCGGATGACGCCATGCTGGCTGAATTGATCCTGCTCCATGCCCAGCAGCGCGGACTGGCATTGGGGCCCGATGCCGCCGCCTATCTTGCGGTGCGCTGCGAGCGTTCCCATCTTGGGGTTGAGCGGCTGGTGGCGGTAATTGATCGGATCAGTCTGGAACGTAAGGCACCGCCTACGCAAGGAATCTGGCGTGAAGCGCTGGACGAACTGCTGGGGCCGAGCGAGCCACGCTTGCTTTGAGGTCCGGTTTCGGGGACAAGGGTGGAACGATGCTGCAAGAATTGACCCGTTATCTGGACTCGGTGGTCTCCCGCGATCCTTCCCCCCGTTCGCGCTGGGAAGTGCTGCTGTACCCCGGTGTATGGGCACTGGGGATGCACCGGGTCGCGCATTGGCTGTTTGAGGCTGAGCTGTATTTTCTGGCCCGGCTGGTCAACCACGTCAGCCGGTTCCTGACCGCGATTGATATCCATCCCGGCGCAAAGATTGGCCGCAATTTCTTTATCGACCACGGGTTTGTGGTGATCGGCGAAACTGCTGAAATTGGCGACAATGTCACTATGTATCAGGGCTCTACCTTGGGCGGAACCAACCCGACCAACGGTATGGGCGGAAAGCGCCACCCGACCCTGGGTGACGGTGTGATCGTCAGTCTGGGTGCAGCCATTCTGGGCCCGCTGCAGGTTGGTGCTGGTTCGCGGATCGGGGCCAATGCCGTGGTCACCAAGGACGTTCCCGAAGGTGCGACCATGCTCGGAATTCCGGCCAAGCCGACATTGATGGAAGTGACGCCGGAAACGCAGAACTTTGTACCCTATGGCACGCCATGCAGTGAACGCTTCGATCCCTCGACGCAGAAGCTTGAACTGCTCCAGTGCGAAATGCTGGCGATGCAGCTGCGGCTCAATAGCCTGCTGGAAGAGCGTGAAGCGGCAGCGGCCAAAGTGGCGGCGCCGCGCAAAGGGCGGACAAAATCGGCTTGAGCGGAACGGTCACGCCCTTTCCCGGAATGGCGGCACGGCCCGCGCAAATCGGGTTTGAACGCGACGAATTGCAGCGGATTCTTGATCTCTACGGCCGGCTGGTCGCAGCGGGCGAATGCCGCGACTATGCGATGGATTTCACCAGCGACGTTGCGGTCTTCTCTGCCTTTCGCGGCGCCGCCGAACGCCCGATGGCGCGGATCGAAAAGCGCCCCTCGCTGCGCGCCAAACAAGGCATGTGGGCGCTGATCGGCGAGGCCGGGCAAGTTCTGAAGCGAGGCCACGAACTGCCCGGCGTGTTATTTCCGCTGGAACGCAAGCTGCTCAAACTGGTGGCGGATTAGTTCTAATTAGCAATCGGCCCCGGAGTATTGCTCCGAGGCCGAAAGTTTGGTGCATGGTGGGGGCGTCAGGCGGCGAGTAGTGCCCCGCGTGGCAAGCGGCTTTGCACCGTGCCGGGCAATTGGCGCACCACTGCTGAACGGATCGGGGTCCAGAACGCAGAGAGCGCCAAGAGTGCCGATCCGATCACCAGCCCGGTCAGCGCTACATTCAACTCCACCGCGCCGAACTCCCGGAACAGCCAGGTCAGGGCCAGCAGCACATAGGCGAGGGCAGAGACCAGCAAGGCGCGGCGATCGACCGCCAGGGCGACAAGGCCCATCAGCAGATAGACCGCCAAGACGCCCACCGCCGCAACCGCGCCGATATTTTCACCTTCATTGACCCCCAGCCAGTTGAACAGCGGATGGGCAATCATTGGTGCGGCGAGCAAGTGAAGCCAGAACGCGACATCGCTGCGGCGAGTTTCGCGCGCGGGATCGCTGATGTCCCAGCGCATCGCGACGGCGAAGACGACAAGGCCCGCGACGAAAACTAGCGGCAGCAGCACCAGATCATCGGTTCGTTCACCCAAGTTGGGCACCAGCGCTGACAGGATCAGGGCGATAGCCGTCATAGCCAGGGCCGCAGCTCCGGCCGCTACGGTGATCGGCACCATAAATCGGCGCCAGTGGACATAGGCTGCACCCGCTGTAAGCAATGCCACTGCGGCACCGATCAGGGCGGCGGCTTGGTCGCTCATCTTGGGATCGCTGGCGTCGATAATCTCAATTGGCACAGCGGCGATACCGATTACGAAGGCGAGCATCAGGATAATCGAAGGCAGTGCCATCCGCCGCTGGCGGGTGAAGAATTCAGCCAGGCCCCAGGCTGATCCAGCAACCAACAGGCCCGCAACGCCTGCTGCAACCGCATTACCGATCCCGGCTGCGGCGACCAGCAGGAGCACAGCAGCGATGGTCACGAAAATATCGTTGAAGCCAGTGATCAACCGGAAATGTTCTTCATCAGCAACCGGTGCGCTGCGCAGGCCATTTGCGTGGGCGCGCAAAGATTCGGCGGCTTCGCGGCTTATCGCACCGGCGGTAACCGCCGATTGCAGGTCTTGTTCTGAATACATCGGGCATCCTCCCCTAAGGCATGAAGGAGAGAATGCCCGAAGTGTATTAGTGTGTCAACACGGTGGCGTGATTAGCCGAGGCCACCGATCTTGGCCAGTGCTGCCATCACCACGGCCGACTGTTCACCGCCCGACTGGGGGACGATTTCACCGGTGCGGTCAATGATCTGCTCCCAAGCGGCCGCGATCCCTTCGGGGGTGCGGTCTTCGGCGGGCAGGGCGACACCTGGGGTCAGCGTGACATAGGCGGCGTGGAATGCACCCGCACCGGCACCGCAGATCATGTTGGTCGGCGCATCTTCGCTGACCAGATACAGCGCCATCGGCGCAACGTTTTCTGGCTTCAGCGCGTTGAACAGCGCGTCGGGCATACCCAGATCTTCGGTCATCCGGGTCCCGGCGACCGGGGCCAG
>Ga0209480_10001020_pt1 | contig 21040 bp, 18 predicted proteins | sample JI61114C2DNA_FD_187501 | JGI IMG/M metagenome (GOLD analysis project Ga0209480, IMG submission 187501) | Wastewater effluent complex algal communities from Wisconsin, to seasonally profile nutrient transformation and Carbon sequestration -... | ecosystem: Engineered > WWTP > Effluent > Algae... | reverse complement strand
TTCGAGACATCGTTTTCCTTCTTAGGTATGTGGTAGGCGCGATTGGACTCGAACCAACGACCCCCACCATGTCAAGGTGGTGCTCTAACCAGCTGAGCTACGCGCCTAAGAAGCCCGCATTATAGACGGCCTATAGAATCTGTCAACAACTACTTGGATTTATTTTCATCCGGCGTACTGAGCGGCCACGCCGCAAGGAAACGCTCCCAGTGCGCAGCTTCAAGGCGACCCAGCGTTTCACGCACGAAAGTGATCTCGGCTTCGTACCCGGCCTTGTCGAGCACCCCACGCATCAACTGGAAACGCAGGAACACGAGGTAGGTATTCACCACATCGGTTTCACAGTAATCACGAATTTCCGCGATACGGCCTTCACAGTAACCCTTCCACACGGCCGAGCCATCCATGCCGAGCTTGCCGGGAAACCCCATCAGCTTGGCGAGATCGTCCAACGGCGCGCTAGCCCGCGGCTGGTAAAGCGCCAGCAAGTCCATCAGGTCGAGATGCCGGGTGTGGTAGCGCCCTATGTAGTTGTTCCACTTGAAATCACGGGAGTCGTTGTAATCCCCGTCGCCCAGATCCCAGTAGCGGGGCGCGCTGACGCCGTGCAACATGCCGCGGTAGTGCAGCACGGGAAGATCAAAGCCGCCTCCGTTCCACGACACCAGTTGCGGAGTAAATCTCTCGACGCCGTCGAAAAAGCGCTGAATGAGCTGACCCTCGGCACAATCGGGCTCCGACAGCGAAAACACGCGAAACTGACTGGCGTCCCTCAGTGCGCAGGAAATCGTCACGACCCGCTGCAAATGATGAGGCAGGAAATCCGACCCGTTGACGGCACGCCGCTGCTGGAAGGCAAACTCGGCCACCTCCTCGGGCGCCAGCTCATCCGGCAGGCCGTGCAGCCTGCGAATACCCTCGACATCGGGAATCGTTTCGATATCAAAAACAAGCGTAGTGACCATGCGGATCATCAGGCAGGAAAAACACCTGTAGACAGATAACGATCGCCCCGGTCGCAAACGATGGAAACGATCACCGCGTTTTCTAGCTGCTCGGCGAGGCGCAGCGCCACGCACATGGCACCGCCCGAGGAGATTCCGGCAAAAATGCCTTCTTCACGCGCGAGACGGCGAGTCATTTCCTCGGCGTCGGCCTGCGATACGTATTCGAGCTGGTCGACTCGGGCGTTGTCGTAGATGCTCGGCAGGTAGGCCTCGGGCCATTTGCGGATGCCTGGAATCTGCGACCCATCGGTAGGCTGGCAGCCGACAATGCGGATCGCCGGGTTCTTCTCTTTCAGATAGGCGGACACACCCATGATCGTGCCCGTAGTGCCCATGCTGCTGATGAAATGGGACACAGTCCCGCCTGTCTGCTCCCAGATCTCGGGGCCGGTGCCTTCGAAGTGAGCCAGCGGATTGTCGGGGTTGGCGAACTGGTCGAGGATGACGCCGCGTCCTTCGTCGCGCATGCGCGAGGCCACGTCACGAGCGAGCTCCATGCCACCCTCCTTAGGGGTCAGCACCAGCTCGGCACCAAAGGCACTCATGCTCTGGCGGCGCTCGATGCTCTGGTTTTCGGGCATCACGAGAATCATGCCGTAGCCGCGAATGGCGGCTGCCATGGCAAGGGCGATGCCGGTATTGCCGCTGGTCGCCTCGATGAGGGTCTGGCCAGGAGCGATCTCGCCGCGCGCCTCGGCACGCAGGATCATCGACAGGGCCGGACGATCCTTGACCGAGCCGGCCGGATTGTTGCCTTCGAGCTTGGCGAGAATGACGTTATTACGTCCGGCCGCGATGCGCTTGAGCCGGACCAGCGGGGTCTGGCCCACGTAGTCTTCGAGAGTCTTGAATTCCATCATTCGATCCAGTGGAAAAATCGGGTTGGGGCGATGATACCGAATGCCTGTCAGGCGAACAGGGCAAACTGCGGCGCGCTCCGCGGGAACCGGAGCCGCCAAAAAGCAAAAAGGGACTCCCGCCGGAAGCCCCTGAAAACAGCCTGAGTGCTCGCCCGCTCAGGGTCGGCCGATGCTCAGGTAGCTTAGGCCGGCCTGCCTCGGCAGGGCCGGGTCGAAAATATTGCGGCCGTCGAAAATCAGCGGGCTCTTGAGCTTGGCCTTGATGACATCGAAATCAGGGCTGCGGAACTCCTTCCATTCGGTGACGATCACCAGCGCATCAGCATTGTCGAGCGCCTGCATCGGGCGCTCGGCATAGGCGAGACGGGGCTCGTCACCAAATATCCGGCGACTTTCCGTCATCGCCACCGGATCGTAGGCGGTAACGGTCGCTCCGCGCCTGAAGAGTTCGGCGATGATCACGCGGCTGGGCGCATCGCGCATGTCGTCGGTATTCGGCTTGAACGCCAGCCCCCACAACGCAAAATGCTTGCCGCTGAGATCTTCGCCAAAATGGGCGACGATCTTGTTGACCAGCACCAGCTTCTGGGCGTCATTGGCATCCTCGACTGCGTTGAGCACATGCAGCGCATGGCCGACGTCCGCACCGGTCTTGATCAGCGCCTTGACGTCTTTCGGGAAGCACGAGCCGCCGTAACCGCAACCTGCATAAAGGAAATGATAGCCAATGCGCGGATCGCTGCCGATGCCCTGGCGCACCAGTTCGATATCGGCGCCGAGGTTTTCTGCCAGCAGCGCGAGCTCGTTCATGAAGCTGATACGGGTAGCCAGCATCGCGTTGGCCGCGTACTTGGTCAGCTCGGCACTGCGCAGGTCCATGATCAGGAGTTTTTCGTGGTTACGCTGAAAAGGCGCGTACAAGGCCTTCATCAGAAAGATGGCCTGGTCATCCTCGGCGCCCACGACAATGCGATCCGGGCGCATGAAATCGTCGACCGCGGCACCCTCCTTGAGAAACTCGGGGTTCGACACAACGCTGTACGGAATCGCAGCGCCGCGGGCATCGAGTTCGGCCTGCACCGCAGTCTTGACCTTGTCGGCAGTTCCGACCGGCACGGTGCTCTTGTCGACGATCACCTTGTAGTCGGTCATGTGACGGCCGATGGCCCTGGCTGCCGACAGTACGTACTTCAGGTCGGCCGAGCCGTCCTCGTCGGGCGGCGTGCCAACAGCAATGAACTGGATCGTTCCAAACTGGACGGCCTCCTGAACATCGGTCGTGAAATGCAGACGTCCGCCGGCAACGTTGCGGGCCACAACCTGACCCAGGCCCGGCTCATGGATCGGAATACCGCCTTCCTTGAGAATGCGGATTTTTTCCGGATCCAGATCAAGGCAAAGCACGTCGTTACCCATTTCAGCGAGACAGGCGCCGGATACCAAACCCACATAACCCGTACCGACCACGGTGATTTTCATATGCTCATTCCCGAGATGAATCTAGATAACCGCGCCAGAAACTGGCAGCTTGCGCGAAAGGGGAGCCCTTCCGCAATAACCCCGTCCAAGATCAGGGGGAGAGATCGAACTCTTCGGTGCGCCTTGGAGGATAGGTTTCCCATCCGCCACAGGCCGGGCAGCGCCAATAGAACTGCCGCGCCTTGAAACCACAGGCATCGCAACGGTAGCGCGCAACGCGGCGCGTATGCCCGTGCACCAGCCCTTTCACCAACTCGATATCGTTACGCTGCGCCACCGGCGCCGTCAACAGCGCAGCCTCCAGCAATTTGTCGAGCCCCAGCAGGGTTGGGTTGCGACGCAATTCGTCACGCACGAGCTGATAGGCAGCCTGGGGGCCTTCTTTTTGCAATTCCCACTGGAACAGGGCATCGAGGAGATCCAGCGAGGCGTACTGCTCAAGGTAGCTGCGCAGGAGTTGCATGCCCTGCTCCAGCTGACCGAGACGCCTGTAGGCATCCATGAGCCGCTCGGCAACAAGGGCGAGATAGACCGGATTCTGACTCTCGACCCTTTTCCAGGCATCGAGCGCACCCTGATCATCGCCGCGGGCTGCATGCAGATCGCCCAGCAACATGCTCGCGCGAACCGACTTGCGATTCATTTCAAGGGCTCGCGTGATGCTGCCGAGCGCATCGTCGAATCGGGAGTTTGCGATATCAGCGCTGGCCAGCTCGCAGTGGAAATTGGAGACTTCCTTTTCCCAGAGAACACCTTCGTGAGGCAGCGCCTCGGCGATCTCGATGGCCTTTCGCCAATCCTTTTCCTGCTGATAGATGTCGAGCAGGTTCTTGAGGGCGAAATCGTTCAGACGGGTATCACGCAACTTGAGGAACACCGCCTCGGCACGATCCAGCAAGCCCGCCTTGAGAAAGTCCAGGCCGAGCTCTGACAGGGCGTGCTGCCGCTGCTCGTCAGACAGGTCGTTGCGGTCGACCAGGTTCTGGTGCATGCGGATCGCCCTGTCCGTTTCACCCCTCCGGCGAAACAGGCTTCCCAGCGCAAAATGCAGTTCAACGGTCTGATTGTCGATCTTGACCGCCTCGATGAAGGCGTCGATGGCCTTGTCGGGCTGCTCGTTGAGCAAAAAATTGAGGCCGGTCAGATAGGTCCGCGGCAACGCGCGGGACTCCTTGACCAGATGCTTGATATCAATTCGCGCCGCCAGCCAGCCCAGCACGAAAAAAAGCGGAAAAGCCAGCAACCACCAGAGTTCGAATTCCATGGAGTCAGTAGCTCTCCGGCAGATCGGGCCCGTGGGCCAGGGGAAGCGGATTCTGCCTGTCGGACTTCGTACCCTCTTCGTTTTTCCCCCTTAGCTGACCGATCTCGCGATGCTGGCGATACAGGGTGGCGAGCGTTGCCGTCACGCCGATGAGCACTCCCACCACAACGAACAACAGGATCACCAGCACAAGCGGCACATGCCACTGCGCGCCGAAGAAGAAACGCAGAACGACAACGTCGTCATTCTTGACGGCGAATCCGAACAGCAGCAGAAAGAGGAAGAGTCGGAAGACCCAGATGAGTGCGCGCATTCTGAAATTATCCCCGACACGGGCAAAAAAAAGAAGGCGGCTTGCGCCGCCTTCGTGATCGAGCTGAATGACTCCGGATGACTCCGGCCCATGAACTCAGACAGGTATCACCCCATCATGTCCACGCGCTCTCGCAACTCCTTGCCCGCCTTGAAATGCGGAACATATTTTTCCGGAACCTGCACCTTATCGCCGGACTTGGGATTTCGCCCAACCCGGGGCGGGCGGTAATTCAAGGCAAAGCTGCCAAAGCCGCGGATCTCGATACGATCACCTCGCGACAGGGCGTCGGTCATCGCATCGAGAATCATCTTGACCGCGAATTCGGCGTCCTTCGCGACCAGCTGGGGAAACCGCTCCGCCAGCCGGGCGATGAGCTCCGACTTGGTCATGCGAGCCGCTTACTTCTGCTCGTTCAGCTTGGCCTTCAGCAGCGCACCGAGGTTGGTGGTGCCGCTGGCAGCGGAAGAGCTGTCAGACGCCAGCTTGGTCATCGCTTCATTCTGCTCGACCTGATCCTTCGCACGGATCGACAGATTGATGCCGCGGGTCTTGCGATCCACGTTGACGATCAGGGCTTCGACTTCTTCACCGACCTTCAGCAGCAGGGAGAGATCATCAACGCGATCGCGGGAGAACTCGGAAGCGCGCAGGTAGCCTTCGACATCGTTGTTCAGGCCGATCACGGCGCCACGGGCATCCACGGTCTTCACGGTGCCGTTAACAAGGGTGTTCTTGTCGTGGGTAGCGATGAAGTTGGTGAAGGGATCGCCATCGAGTTGCTTGATGCCGAGGGAGATACGCTCCTTCTCGACGTCGATGTTCAGCACAACGGCTTCGACTTCGTCGCCCTTCTTGTACTGGCGGACGGCTTCTTCGCCGGTCAGCGACCAGGACAGATCAGACAGGTGCACCAGACCGTCGATACCGCCTTCCAGGCCGATGAAGACGCCGAAGTCGGTCAGGGACTTGATCTGACCACGGACCTTGTCACCCTTCTTGTGGTTGATGGCGAAATCGTCCCACGGGTTGGACATGCACTGTTTCATGCCCAGGGAGATGCGGCGGCGGTCTTCGTCGATTTCAAGAATCATCACTTCGACTTCGTCGCCCAGCTGGACAACCTTGGTCGGGTGGATGTTCTTGTTGGTCCAATCCATTTCGGAAACGTGAACCAGGCCTTCGATGCCCTGCTCGACTTCAACGAATGCGCCGTAATCGGTAATGTTGGTCACCTTGCCGAACAGGCGGGTGCCCTGCGGGTAACGACGGGAGATGCCCACCCACGGATCTTCGCCCAGCTGCTTGAGGCCGAGGGAGACGCGGTTCTTCTCTTGGTCGAACTTGAGCACCTTGGCTTCGAGTTCATCGCCAACCGACAGCACTTCCGACGGGTGGCGCACGCGACGCCAGGCCAGGTCGGTGATGTGCAGCAGGCCGTCGATGCCGCCGAGGTCCACGAATGCGCCGTAGTCGGTGATGTTCTTGACGATACCCTTGACGACAGTGCCTTCCTTGAGGGTTTCGAGGAGTTTCTGACGCTCTTCGCCCATGGAAGCTTCGAGCACTGCGCGACGGGACACGACCACGTTGTTGCGCTTGCGGTCGAGCTTGATGACGCGGAATTCGAATTCCTTGCCTTCGAACGGGGTGGTGTCCTTGACCGGACGCATATCCACCAGCGAACCCGGCAGGAAGGCGCGGATGCCGTTAACCATGACCGTCAGGCCACCCTTGACCTTGCCGGTAATCATGCCCTTGACGAGGATCGCGTCGTTCAGCGCCTTGTCGAGGTCGTTCCAGGCGGCAATGCGCTTGGCCTTGTCGCGGGACAGGCGGGTTTCGCCGTAGCCGTCTTCGAGCTGCTCGATGGCAACCTGAACGTAATCGCCGATATCGACGGTCAGCTCGCCGCGATCGCCGCGAAACTCTTCGAGGGGGATGTAGCTCTCGGACTTGAGGCCGGCGTTAACGACGACGAAGTTTTGGTCAATCCGCACGACTTCGGCGGTGATCACTTCACCGGCACGCATCTCCTGACGACTGAGGGATTCCTCAAACAGGGCGGCAAAACTTTCCTCGAAGGAAACAGGGGTGGCAGTGGACATATGGAAAAAAGAACCTTACAACCGTCGCGAAACGGCTCCTGGTTGAAAAACCTTCCGCACCCGGGCGGGCTGCGGAAGAGGTTATTTTACAAAGGCGGCTGCCTGCCCGATTACGAAATCGACCGCTTGCTGGATCGTCATTCCGGAGGTATCGAGTAGCGCCGCATCCTCGCGTTGCTTCAAAGGAGCGACTGCGCGCTGGGAATCCCGGGCATCGCGATCGCGTAAATCCTTAAGAAGGTCATCAATGTTAGCAGCCATTCCTTTATCGATCAACTGCTTATAACGCCGTTCGGCACGTGCGTCGACCGACGCGGTGAGGAATATCTTGACCGGCGTATCCGGAAAGATGACCGACCCCATGTCGCGCCCCTCGGCGACGAGGCCACAGCCTTGCCGATAGGCGCGCTGACGCCAGAACAGCGCCTCCCGCACGGCCGGCAGCACAGCCACCCTGGAAGCTCCGACCGAGCATTCTTCACTGCGGATTGCATCGGTCACGTCGTCTTCGCCCAGAAAAATCCGTTCATCGTCGAAGCGCGCCGGCAGCGCAGCCGCGAGTGCCGCAAGGCGCGCTTCATCATCGAGGGCAATACCCTGACGCGAACCGGCCAACGCGACAAGACGATACAGCGAGCCACTGTCAAGGTATCCGAAACCCAGGACGGCCGCGGCACGAGCGGCCACGGTTCCCTTTCCGGACGCAGACGGGCCATCGATGGCGACGACCGGAACCGGCGTCGTGATGCCTGCAAAAGTGGCGAAGTATTCGGGGAAGGTCTTGTTCACGCATTGCGGATCGTTGATGCGCACATACGGCCCACCCAGCGTCACCAGCGAGAAACACATCGCGACGCGGTGATCTTCATAGGTGTCAATCACCGCGGAATTCAGCCGCGCCGGCGGCGTAACCTTAATGCTTTCGGGGAACTCCTCGACCACCGCACCGAGCTTGCGCAGTTCGGTCGCCATTGCCGCGATGCGGTCGGTTTCCTTGACGCGCCAGCTTCCGATGTTGCGCAGGATGCTCGGAGCGTCGGCGAACAGCGCAGCCACGGCGAGGGTCATTGCTGCATCGGGAATGTGGTTGAGGTCGAGATCGAAGGCCTTGAGCTTGCCGGATGCCGGCGCACGGGCCTCGATCCAGTCGTCGCCCCAGCTGATTTGTGCGCCCATCGTGGCCAGCGCATCGGCGAACTTGACGTCGCCCTGGATGCTCCGCCTGCCAGCCCCGACGACCCGCACCGGGCCACCGCCAAGGGCGCCGGCGGCAAGAAAGTAGCTGGCGGTAGACGCATCGCCCTCGACGACGATGCGTCCGGGCGAGACGTAACGCTGGCCTGGCTGCACGATGAAACGGCTCCAGCCTTCGCGCTGGACGACGACTCCGAAGCGCTCCATCAGGTTGAGGGTGATCTCGACGTAGGGACGGCTGATCAGCTCGCCCTCGACATCGATGACCAGCGCCTTGTCGCGGGCCACCAGCGGCGCAGCCTGAAGGAGCCCGGTCAGGAACTGGCTGGAGACGCTGCCCCGCACGCTGACCCGCTCGGCACCGAGCAGCGCCGGCTTGAGCGCCAGCGGCGGATAACCTTCCTGACCAAGCCACTCAACCGACGCGCCAAGCTGCTTGAGGCCGTCGACAAGATCACCGATTGGCCGCTCATGCATCCGCGGCACGCCGGAGAGCCTCACTTTCGCAGCCGGATCGCCGCAGCCGGACAGGCTGGCCACGATGGCTGGCACCAGCGTGCGAATGCTGAGGCCGGAGTTGCCGACAAAGATGTCTGCCACGAGCTGCGGGAAACGCCCGCCGCAACCGGAAATGCGCAGCGCATCGCCCTCCTCCGTGACCTTGACCCCTAGCGCAACGATTGCGTTTTTCATCACGCGGGTATCGTCGGACTCGAGCAGTGCTTCGACAAGGGTGTCGCCGTCGGCGAGGGCGGCCAGCAGCAGCACGCGGTTGGAAATGCTCTTGGAGCCCGGCAGGCGCACCGTCCCGGCGGCCTTCCGCATCGGCGTCAGATCGATGAATTCCATGAAGATTCCTTGTTTCAGAGACGGCAATGAAATGCCGGCGCGCAGACCTTGCCGCACACCGCGCAGGTGCTCGAGACGGCTTACTCGCCCGAGGGTGAGACAGGGAAGGCCTTGTCGGCCCAGATGTTGCGTGCCCGGCTGGCCTCATCGAAAACGGCTTCGAGGGCCGGACCGTCGCCCTCGACGAGAAGCGCCCGCAAATAGGCCAGCTCGGACAGGTAGGCGTCCAGTTCGGCAAGCAGGGAATGCCGGTTGGCGACACAGATGTCGCGCCACATTTCAGGGTGGCTGCCGGCGACCCGGGTGAAATCACGAAAGCCGCTCGCCGCATAGCTGAAAAGTTGTTCAGCGTTGGCACGCCCGGCGAGATCATGGACCAGACCGAAAGCCAGCAGGTGCGGCAAATGGCTTACCGCTGCAAACACCCGGTCATGCTCCTGCGGGCTCATTTCGTGAAGCACGGCGCCACAGGCCGCCCACAGTTCACGCACCCTGGCGACCGAGGCCGGATCGTTTTCGGGAAGCGGTGTGATCACCACCTTGCGGCGCTGGTAAAGATCGGCCCGGGCGGCCGTCGGCCCGCTTTTCTCGGCGCCGGCAATCGGATGCGCCGGTACGACATTCGCGAGCTGCGCACCGAAGTGACGATAAACCGCTTCAATCACATCGCGCTTGGTACTGCCCGCATCGGTGACGATGGTGTCCGGGCCGAGATGGGGAGCTATCGCCGCCGCCACCGCATCCATCTGACCGACCGGCACGGCGAGAAGCACAAGCTCGGCACCATCGAGGGCGCCGGCCCAGTCAGTGGAAACCTCGTCGATCACGCCAAGTTGCAGGGCTGCCTCCAAGGGCTCCGGACGGCGGCCGACGCCGACGATGCGCTTGACCAGTCCGGCCCGGCGCAAGGCAAGGGCAAAGGAGCCGCCGATCAGGCCGACACCGCAGACAACCAGCTTGTCGATCTTCTTCACGCCCGGCTCCGCGTCAGGTCAAGGCATCAGGAAGGGCTTCGAGGAAGCGAGCATTCTCGCTTTCGAGGCCGATGGAAACGCGCAACCACTCGGGCATGCCGTATGCGGCGATGGGGCGCACGATGACGCCCTGCCGCAGCAGGCGCAGATTGACGTCGGCACCATCGCCAACCTTGAAGGTGACGAAATTGCCCGCGGACGGAATCCAGTCTAGGCCGAGGCGCCGGAAGCCGTCGGTCAGTTGGGTCATGCCGTCACGGTTGAGTTCGTAGCTGCGCTGCAAGAATTCATCGTCGAACAGGGCCGCCGCCGCCGCCGCCAGGCCAACGCTGCACACGTTGAACGGCTGACGCACCCGGTTCAGCAGATCGATGACCTCGGGGCTGCCCAGGCCGTAACCCACCCGCAGGCCGGCAAGGCCATAGGCCTTCGAGAAGGTGCGGCTGACCAGCAAATTGGGGAAACGCGTGATCCAGGCAACCGCGTCGTAGCGTTGCTCCGGCGCCAGGTATTCGGTATAGGCCTCGTCGAGAACGACCAGCACGTGCTCCGGCACGCGGGTCAGAAAGGCTTCGAGTTCGTGGCCGGGGACGAAGGTGCCGGTCGGGTTGTTCGGGTTGGCGATGAAAACGACGCGGGTGGCGGGAGTGATCGCCGCCAGCATGGCGTTGAGATCATGGCCGAAATTCTTTGCCCGCACTTCGATGCCACGGGCGCCCGCGGCCTGGGTTGCGAGAGGGTAAATGGCGAAAGCGTGCTGGGCGAACACCGCCTCGCGCTCGGGCCCGAGCAAGGCACCGGCGACCATTTCCAGAATGTCGTTGGAGCCGTTGCCAAGCACAATCTGGTTGAGCTCGACACCATAGCGGCGACGCAGCGCATCCTTCAGCTCGAAACCGTTGCCATCCGGGTAGCGGGCGATGTCGGCCAGCGCCGCGTACATCGCGGCACGGGTTTTTTCGCCGACCCCGAGCGGATTTTCATTGGAAGCCAGCTTGACGATGGATTCTTCCGCCAGCCCCATTTCGCGGGCCAGTTCGGAAATCGGCTTGCCGGGCTGGTAGGGAGAAATCGCCCGGATGTGGGCAGGTGCCAGATCACACAAACGCATTGATGACTCCTGGGGACAATCAGTAAACAGCCTGGGGGTAGGAACCCAGGACTTTCAGGAAGGCGGCGCGAGCGGCCAGCGCGTCAAGGGCTGTCTTTACGGCCGGATCGTCCCGGTGGCCCTCGACGTCCACGTAAAAAACGTATTCCCAGAGCGCCGCGCGAGCCGGGCGGGACTCCAGGCGGTTCATCGACACGCCGGCGTCGGCAAAGGGCGCCAGCAATTCGTGCACCGCGCCTGGGCGGTTGGAAGCCGACATGATCAGCGAGGTCTTGTCGACGCCCGAACGGCCCGCATCGTGGCGGGCGATCACGACGAAGCGGGTCGTGTTGTTGGGCTCGTCTTCGATGCTCTCGACAAGGCGCGGCAAGTCGTAGCGCTCAGAGGCGGCCTCGCCGGCGATCGCCGCGGTTCCGGGCTCGATGGACGCCAGCCGGGCGGCCTCGGCGTTGCTGCCGACGGAAATCCGTGCCACGCCGGGCAGCGAGCGGTTGAGCCACTCATGGCACTGGGCCAGGGACTGGGCGTGGGAATAAACCCGGGTGATGCCGGCAAGCCTGGTTTCGCGGGTCATCAGGTGCTGATGGATGCGCAGCACGACCTCACCGCAGATCTTGAGCGACGAACCGAAGAGCAGATCCAGGGTGCGGCCAACTGCGCCTTCGGTGGAGTTTTCGACCGGAACAACGCCGTATTGGGCATGGCCAGCCTCAACCTCGCGAAAGACGTCGTCGATCGAGTCCTGCGGCGCGAGGCGCGCGGCATGACCAAAATGCTTGACCGCGGCGCTCTCGGAGAAAGTGCCGAGGGGGCCGAGGAAGGCCACGCCCAGCGGGTTCTCCAGCGACAGGCACGCCGACATCACTTCACGGAAGAAAAACGTGACGCTTTCGTCGGGCAGCGGACCCGCGTTCAGACTCTGAACCCGACGCAGCACCTGGGCTTCGCGCTCGGGACGATAAACCTGCCCGGCCTCGCCGTAGCGGGCCTTGATTTCACCCACGTGCTGGGCACATTTGGCCCGCTCGTTGAGCAGCACCAGCATCTGCGCATCGATGGCGTCGATCTCGTCGCGGACCACACCCAGCTCCTGCAGCATCCCCTCGTTCATGCCTTCTCCTGAAATTGCGGCGCTCACGCCTTGCGCGCGGCGAAATCCTGCATCAGCTCGACCAGCGCAGCCACGCCTTCCAGCGACATGGCGTTGTAGATCGACGCACGCATTCCGCCCACCGACTTGTGGCCCTTGAGGCCGGCCAGCCGACGCGCTGCCGCCTCGACCAGGAAGTCTCCATCCAGCGCCGGGTTTTCCAGCGTGAAGGGCACGTTCATGCGCGAGCGACAGCCCTGCTCCACCGGGTTGCGGTAGAAGCCGCCACTGCTCTCGATGGCGTCGTAGACCAGCCTGGCCTTGGCGATATTGGCTGTTTCGACCGCCGCCAGGCCGCCTTGCGCCTTGAGATGTTTGAAGATCAGCCCGGCCAGGTAGATTCCGAAGGTGGGCGGGGTATTGAGCATCGAACCGTGCTCGGCCATGACGCTGAAATCCATCACCGAGGGCGTACTCGGCAAGGCCTTGCCCAGCAGGTCTTCACGCACGATCACGATGACAAGCCCTGCCGGACCGATGTTTTTCTGGGCGCCGGCGTAGATCAGGCCATAGCGCGAAACATCCATCGGGCGCGACAGGATGTGGGAACTCATGTCGGCGACCAGCGGCACGCCTGCCGGCACTTCCGGCAGTTCGAACATCTCGACTCCGTGGATGGTTTCGTTGGTGCAGATGTGCGCGTAGGCAGCCTGCGGGTCGAATTGCAGTTCGGCGGCGGCGGACACGCAGGTGAACTTGCTGGACTCCGTCGTGCCGGCCAGGCGAACGCTGCCGATGCGCTGCGCTTCCTTGTAGGCCTTTTTCGACCACGAACCCGTGACGACATAATCGGCCGAGCGGCCAGCCAGCAGGTTCATCGGGATCTGCGCGAACAGCTGCGTCGCCCCGCCCTGCAGGAAAAGCACCTTGTAATTCGACGGGATGCCCATCAAATCCCGCAGATCGGCTTCCGCCTCCTCGATGACCCCGGTGAAATCCTTGCCCCGGTGGCTCATCTCCATGATGCTCATGCCGCAACCGTGCCAGTCGAGGAGTTCATCGCGGGCCTGTTCCAGCACCGCGGTGGGCAACACGGCCGGACCGGCCGAGAAATTGAAAATGCGCATTGTCTAAATCCTTCCTGCGTCAATCCGTTCAGACTTCGGGCTGAGTGCCTTCGTCACTCGCCTCGTCGTGGCCGGCATCCTGCTCGTCCTCTTCACCTTCCAGAATCTTCTGCACGCCCGACAGCACGCTGCCCTCGTCCACCGAGATCAGCGTGACGCCCTGCGTTGCACGGCCCATCTCGCGAATCTCGGAAACCCGGGTACGCACCAGCACGCCGCCCGTGGTGATCAGCATGATCTGGTCTTTTTCGGTGACCAGCGTGGCGGCGACCACCTTGCCGTTGCGATCCGATGTCTGGATCGCGATCATGCCCTTGGTGCCGCGGCCGTGGCGGGTGTATTCGGCAATCGGCGTGCGCTTGCCAAAGCCGTTCTGGGTGGCGGTGAGGACGCTCTGCTCCTCGTCGCTGGCCACCAGCATGGCAATCACGGTCTGACCGTCCTCAAGCATCATGCCGCGCACCCCGCGGGCCTGACGGCCCATCGGACGCACGTCGTTCTCGCTGAAACGCACGGCCTTGCCGGCGTCGGAGAACATCATCACGTCGTGCTGACCGTCGGTGATCGCAACGCCGACCAGGTAATCGCCATCATCGAGGCCGACAGCGATGATGCCGGCCTTGCGGGGATTGGAGAAATCAGTGAGCGGAGTCTTCTTGACCGTGCCCTGGGCCGTCGCCATGAAGACGAAATGGCCTTCGTCGAATTCCTTGACCGGCAACACCGCGGTGATCTTCTCGCCTTCGAGCAGCGGGAAGAGATTGACGATCGGTCGGCCGCGGGAATTGCGGGTACCTTCCGGCACTTCATACACCTTGAGCCAGTACAACCGGCCGCGGTTCGAGAAGCACAGGATGTGGTCATGAGTGTTGGCCACGAAAAGCTGGTCGACGAAATCGTCATCCTTGACCGCAGCCGCCTGCTTGCCGCGGCCACCGCGCTTCTGGGCACGGTAGTCGGTGAGCGGCTGGCGCTTGAAGTAGCCGGTGTGGGACAGGGTCACAACCATGTCCTGCGGCGTGATCAGGTCTTCGATGTTGATATCGGCGGTGTTCATCACCACCTCGGAGCGCCGCGGGTCGCCAAACTGCTGCTTGATGAGCGCCAGCTCGTCGCCAATGATTGCAGTGATGCGTTCGGGGCGGGCGAGGATGTCGAGCAGGTCGGCGATCACGTCCATCACCTCGCGGTACTCGGCGACGATCTTGTCCTGCTCGAGGCCGGTAAGGCGCTGCAGGCGCAGCTCAAGGATGGCCTGGGCCTGGGCGTCGGAAAGACGGTAACCCTGTGCCGACAGCCCGAACTCCGGCGCCAGCCCGTCCGGTCGGTAGCTGTCGGCCACCGCGCGCGAAAGCATTTCCTCGACCAATGCCGAGCGCCACTGGCGGGCCATCAGGCCACGCTTGGCTTCCGGCGGCGTCTGCGCGGCCTTGATGAGGGCGATGATCTCGTCCACATTGGACAGCGCAACCGCCAGGCCTTCGAGGATGTGGCCTCGCTCGCGGGCCTTGCGCAGCTCGAAGACGGTGCGGCGGGTGACGACCTCACGCCGATGGGCCAGGAAGCAGTCGAGCATCTGGCGCAGGTTGAGGAGGCGCGGCCGGCCATCCACCAACGCCACCATGTTCATGCCGAAGGTGTCCTGAAGCTGTGTTTGCTTGAACAGGTTGTTCAGCACCACATCGGGCATTTCGTTGCGCTTGAGTTCGAGCACCATGCGCATGCCGGATTTGTCCGACTCGTCGCGGATATCGCTGATGCCCTCGATCTTCTTTTCGTTGACCAGCTCGGCGATCTTCTCGATCAGGGTCTTCTTGTTAACCTGGTACGGCAGTTCATCGACGATGATCGCCTGGCGATCGCCTTTGCCGATGTCCTCGAAGTGGGTGCGCGCGCGCATCACCACCCGGCCACGGCCGGTGCGGTAGCCTTCCTGGACGCCGGACAGGCCATAGATCAGCGCCGCCGTCGGAAAGTCCGGTGCAGGCACGATCTTGATCAGTTCGTCGATGGAAACATCCGGCTCCTGCAGCAGGCGCAAGCAGGCGTCGACAACCTCGGTCAGATTATGGGGCGGGATGTTGGTCGCCATGCCCACCGCGATGCCGCCCGATCCATTGATCAGCAGGTTCGGGATGCGCGCCGGCAGCACCAGCGGCTCCTTCTCGGAGCCGTCGTAGTTGGGCCCGAAATCGACGGTTTCCTTCTCGATATCGGCCAGCAGCTCATGGCCGATCTTGGCCATGCGGATTTCGGTATAACGCATGGCCGCCGCACTATCGCCGTCCACCGAACCGAAGTTGCCCTGGCCATCCACCAGCATGTAGCGCAAGGAAAAATCCTGGGCCATGCGAACGATGGTGTCATACACGGACTGGTCGCCGTGAGGGTGGTACTTACCGATGACGTCACCGACGATACGGGCAGACTTCTTGTAAGCCTTGTTCCAGTCGTTGCCCAGCTCGTGCATCGCAAAAAGCACGCGCCGGTGCACCGGCTTGAGGCCGTCACGCACATCCGGCAGGGCCCGCCCGACGATCACGCTCATGGCGTAATCCAGGTAGGCGTGGCGCATCTCGTCTTCGAGGCTGATGGGTATTGTTTCTTTGGCGAACGGGATCATGGCACCGCGAGGAATCGACTATTCGTCGAAAAGACGAAAAGGAGCGAGTTTAGCACGCCGCCGATACCCGATTTCGGCTTGCGTCACCCCCAAAACTCACGCTGCGCTGCCGGCATGCGTTGTGACCAGCGGTCGTCGTGTGATTTAATCGCGCCGCACCACCGATTACGAGACGGGCGCCGGAAGCGCGCCATTTCATAGAGGACGATCTTCATGAACACCGCCCAATTCCGCCTGACCGCCGCCGCCCTGCTAATGCTTGCCAGCGTTGGCGCAACGGCCCAATCCAAGGACATCGTTGTCGACCCGAAAAGCGACGTCCCCTACGTAATCGACCAGCGCAACGTCGTGGTCAAGAGCGGAACCGACCTGTGCTGGCGTACCGGCTCCTGGACCCCGGGCGCCGCCACCGACACCAAGGCCGGCGAACTGCCGGTCGCCTGTGAATGCGACAAGGACGTCGTCGGCGCCGACAAGTGCGCCCCGGCCTCCGCCCGCGTCGTTGCCGCAGCCCCGGCAGCCGTCGCCCCCGCGGCAGTTGCCAGCAAATGCGATTTCAGCGTAACCCTGGCTGCCGACAGCACCTTCGCCTTCAACAAGGCCGTGCTCACCAAGTCTGCCAGGGCCAAGCTCGACAGCGCCGTGATCGGCAAGCTCGGCACCTGTGCCGACGTCACCTCGGTGATCATCACCGGCCATACCGACCGCCTCGGCTCCCAGTCGTACAACCAGAAACTCTCCGAAAAGCGCGCAAGCGCCGTCCAGTCCTACCTGACCGGCAAGGGCGTGAAGGCCGACGTGATCGACACCATGGGCGCCGGCAAGACCCAGCCGATCAAGAGCTGCGACGACAAGCTCGGCCGCAAGGCACTGATCGAATGCCTTGCCCCGAACCGCCGCGTCACTGTCGACGTCAAGGGCCCGGCCAAGTAATACGCTGGCCAGACACCCGCACACGCCTCCGGAACCCCGCCGCAAGCGGGGTTTTTTCTGCCTCCGACGATAAACACCATGATGCCCACACCGGTCGATCTGCTCATCGAAGCGCGCTGGATCATTCCGGTCGAGCCGGACGACACCACGCTGGAACATCACGCGATCGCCGTGGAGCGCGGAAAAATCGTGGCCATCCTGCCACTCGCCGACGCCCGCGCGCGCTACATGGCCGCAAAAACGGTCAGCCTGCCCGAGCACGTCCTCATTCCTGGCCTCGTCAATCTGCACTGCCACGCCGCCATGACACTCATGCGCGGCCTCGCTGACGACCTGCCCCTGATGCGCTGGCTCCAGGAAGCCATCTGGCCCACCGAGGCCCACCACGCCTCCCACGCCTTCGTGCGTGACGGCAGCTTGCTGGCCGGCGCCGAAATGCTGCGTGGCGGCATCACCACCTGCAACGACATGTACTTCTTTCCGGAGGCCACCGCAGAAGCCTTCGACCGCCTGGGCCTCCGCGCAGTGCTCGGAATAACGCTCCTTGAATTCCCGTCGCAATACGCCGCCGACGCCGACGACTACCTGCGCAAGGGCCTCGCCACCCACGACGCCTGGCGCGACCACCCGCTTATCCGCTTCACCCTTGCGCCCCACGCGCCCTACACCGTATCGAACACAAGTTTCGAACGCATTGGCGCCCTCGCCGACGAACTCGAACTGCCAATCCACATCCACCTTCACGAAACCGCCGGCGAGATCGCCGACAGCCTGCGGGATTTCGGCCAGCGCCCCATCACCCGCCTGGAAAGCCTCGGCATCCTCGGCCCGAACCTGATCGGCGTTCACGCCGTCCACCTCACACCGGAAGACATCGAGCGCCTCGCCGTGCACCAGTGCGCCATCGCCCACTGCCCCACTTCCAACATGAAGCTCGCCAGCGGCGCGGCACCCATAACCCGGCTTCTCGACCACGGACTCGCGGTCGGCCTCGGCAGCGACGGCGCAGCCAGCAACAACCGGCTCGACCTCTTCCGCGAAATGCATCAAGCCAGCCTGCTCGCAAAACTCTCTACCGGCGACGCCTCGGCCCTGCCCGCCCGGCAGACGCTGCGCATGGCCACCCTCAACGGCGCCCGCGCCCTTGGCCTCGACAAGGAAATCGGCTCCCTCCTGCCCGGCAAGGCGGCCGACATCTGCGCCATCCGCATCAACGACCCCGACGAGTTACCCTGCTACGACCCCGTCTCGCACGTGGTGTACGTATTAGGCAGACACGCCGTATCGGACGTCTGGGTAGGTGGACTGCAGCGCATGGAGCGTGGGAAACTGTTGCAAATAACCAACACGGAGCTATTGGGCATTGCCCGCCTATGGCAAAATAGATTCCGCCAATGAATTGGATATGCTGCCTGAGTTCATAGTGTTCTCCGGCGACATGGATGAATCTTCCGGTTCTACCCCTTTGCCTTGCGACGAGGAAAACGATGATCAAACAAGCCAAAAAACAACTGCTGATGGCTGCCGCAATGGCTACCCTCGGCCTGACTGCCTCCGCCAGCTTCGCCAAAGACGTCGTCGTCGATACGAAAGGCGAAGTGCCTTACGTGATCGATGCACGCAATGTCGTTGCACGCAGCGGTTTTGACCTCTGCTGGCGCACCGGCTACTGGACCCCTGCCGCCGCTGCCAACACCATGGCCGGCGAACTGCCGGTCGGCTGTGAGTGCGACAAGGACGTCGTCCCCCAGGAAAAATGCGTAGCCAACGCAGCCCCGGCCGCTGGTCCCAAGGCCGCAGCCCCCGCGGCTGTTGCCCCGGTTGGCGAAAAGATCAAGCTGGCTGCCGACGCCCTGTTCGAATTCGACAAGGCTGTGCTGCTGCCCGCCGGCAAGTCCAAGCTGGACGATCTGGCTGCCAAGGCCAAGAACGTCAAGCTTGAAGTCATTCTGGCCGTTGGTCACACCGACCGCATCGGTGGCGACGCCTACAACCAGAAGCTGTCTGAAAAGCGCGCTGCTGCCGTCAAGACCTACCTGGTCGGCAAGGGCGTAGAAGCCAACCGTGTCTACACCGAAGGCAAGGGCGAGAAGCAGCCCGTGACCACCGGCAAGTGCACCAATCTCGGCAAGGACAGCGGCAAGAACAAGAAGCTGGTCGAGTGCCTGCAGCCGGATCGTCGCGTCGAAATCGAAGTGATCGGCACCAAGTAATCCGCCGACCTTCCGACTTCGCGTCAGTCCTCAAAAAGCCCTGCCCTGCAGGGCTTTTTGTTTTTCTGCACAGCGCAATACAATCCCCCCTGAATCAACTCTTCGTCCCGCTGACACCCCGCATCCATGAACGCCGATCCTGCAGAACTACAGAAATTCAGTGACCTCGCCCACCGCTGGTGGGATCCCGAATCCGAATTCAAACCGCTTCACCAGATCAACCCGCTACGCCTCGACTGGATCGACAACGCAGCCCGGATTGCTGACAAGCGAGTGGTAGACATTGGCTGCGGCGGCGGCATTCTCGCCGAATCCATGGCCACCCGGGGGGCACAGGTCACTGGCGTCGACCTCTCCGAAAAAGCCCTCGGCGTCGCCCGGTTGCACCTGTTCGAAAGTGGACAGAGCGTCGATTACCGTCTCATCTCCGCCGAAGACCTGGCCCGCGAGGCGCCAGCCAGTTTCGACGTAGTCACCTGCATGGAAATGCTCGAACACGTCCCCGACCCGGCCAGCACCATCCGGGCCTGCGCAACGCTGGTAAAGCCCGGAGGCCACGTCTTTTTCTCCACCCTCAACCGCAACCTCAAGGCCTACCTCATGGCCGTGGTCGGCGCCGAATATGTGCTCAACCTGCTCCCGAAGGGCACCCACGAGTACGCCAAGTTCATCAAGCCTTCCGAACTGGCCCGCCATGTTCGCGAGGCAGGCCTCGACGTGGAAGAGCTTATCGGCATGAACTACAACCCCTTCAGCAAGATTTACTCCCTCGGCCGCGACACCGACGTCAATTACCTGATGCGTACATCCAGGCATGCCTGAGGCCGTCCTTTTCGACCTCGACGGCACGCTCGCAGACACCGCACCGGATCTCGCGGGCATCCTTGCCCACCTTCAGCTTGAGTGCGGCCTCACCCCAACACCCTTTGAAGTGCTGAGACCTCAGGTTTCAAACGGTGTGCGCGGCCTGCTGGGCGCGGGCTTCGGCCTCACACCGGACGCCCCCGCATATGCAGACCTGGCGCAGCGCTTTCTTACGCTCTACGCTGCAAGCCTCTACGTGGAAACCTGCCTTTTCCCAGGCATATCCGAACTGCTCGACAGCCTCGATGAACGCGGCATCGCATGGGGCGTAGTCACCAACAAGGCCGAACGCTTCGCCCGCCCCATCATCGAAGCCCTCGGCCTCGCTGGACGCAGCATCTGCGTCGTCGGCGGCGATACCGTGGCGCGTGCCAAACCCTTTCCCGACCCGCTTCTTCATGCCTGCAAGCTCGCCGCGCTTGACCCGGTCCGCTGCATTTATGTTGGCGACGACATTCGTGACATCAAGGCAGGCAAAGCCGCCGGCATGCGAACTCTCGCTGCGGCGTACGGCTACCTCGGCAGCAACGAGCCGATTGAAGCCTGGGCCGCAGACGCGATCATCAACCACCCGCTTGAAATCCTGTCCTTCATCGAAAAGACTGATCGCGTGCTATGATTGGGAACTTTCCAGTCACTCACTGGACAAAGTAATGCATCACCAAGGGGCTGACCTGGCTTCGACGTGGGTTGCAAAGCAGATCAGGGCATACCGAGGACCAGTTACCTCGTAAATCCACTGGAAAAAATACAAACGCCAACGACGAGCGTTTCGCTCTGGCCGCCTAAGGCCTAAGCCGCTGCACTGACAGGTCTCCTGGGTCAGATGGGGTCAAACCCATTGCAGCGTCATTTACAGGGACTAGCAATGGATCGGGTTACTTGGTCCGGCGCGAAACTCAAGGTAACTCGCCCGTGGTCGGCTTGCCGACTGGCTAAACCCCGGGTTAAACCCAAATAGGTCGGATAAGTATGTAGAACTGACTGTAGAGGACTTGCGGACGGGGGTTCGATTCCCCCCAGCTCCACCA